>Ga0075421_100002327_pt1 | contig 22663 bp, 19 predicted proteins | sample SoiMetdeltSBSDD5_FD_75292 | JGI IMG/M metagenome (GOLD analysis project Ga0075421, IMG submission 75292) | Bulk soil microbial communities from a Populus tree surrounding site in Tennessee, USA - Soil MetaG P. deltoides SBSDD5 | ecosystem: Environmental > Terrestrial > Soil > Tree plantation...
TTCCCCGGAGGCGTCGTCGCGATCCTCGGCGGGAAGGACAAGGGAAGCGACTACGCGCCGCTCGCGCCGCTCGTCCGCGAGCGCTGCGCGCACGTCATCCTCATCGGCTCGGCGGCCGACAAGATCGGCGCGGCCCTCGCCGGGACGCGCCCGCTCCACCGCGCCGCGACGCTCGAGGGGGCCGTGCGGGCGGGTTACGAGTTGGCCGCCGGCTCGGGGCCGGGCGCGGCGGTGCTGCTCGCGCCAGCCTGCGCGAGCTTCGACATGTTCGAGAACTACGAGCACCGCGGGCGCGTCTTCAAGGACGCGGTGCGCGAGTTGCCAGAGTTGCCAGAGTTGCATGAGTTGAAGGAAGGGGGGTCGGCGGTTAGTGGTCAGTAGTCCGTGGCAGGTGACAGCCACCTGTAGCTGCACAGTCCTCACCCCGTCGCAACAAACACGGACTACTGACCACTGACCACCGGCCGCGGGCGAAGCATGACGGAGCGCAAAGCCGAGAAAAGCACGAACCGGATCTTCGGCGCCCTGGAGGCGGCCCGGTGGGACCTCGGGCTCGCGGCGGCGACCGTGGGGCTCGTCCTCTTTGGGCTGGTCATGGTCTACAGCGCATCGGGGTTCCAGGAGAAGCCCTACCGATTCCTCGTCAACCAACTGCAGTGGGCGGTGCTCGGGTTCGTCGTCATGGGGGTGCTCCGGCGCGTCGACTACCACCGCTACGCGCAACCGTCGGTCGTCTACGGGCTGCTCGGCGTCTGCGTCGTGCTGCTGGTCGCGGTCCTCTTCTTCCCGGCGCGCAACGGCGCGCACCGGTGGATGAGCATCGCGGGCTTCTCGGCGCAGCCGTCGGAGCTGGCGAAGATTGCACTGATCCTCTTCCTGGCGCGCTTCCTGGCGCAGCGCGAGGAGGAAGGAGAGATCGGGAGCTTCGGGATGACGGTGCTCCCGGCCTGCGTCATCGCGGGCATCCTGGCGGCGCTGATCATGAAGGAGCCGGACCTCGGGACGACGCTCATGCTCGGCGTGATCTTCGTCGCGCTCGCCTTCGTCGCCGGGGTCCCGATGCGCCACCTGCTCAAGCTCGCGCCGCTGGCGCTCCCGGTGGCCTACCTCTTCATCTTCCGGGTCGGCTGGCGGTGGGACCGGGTGCTCACTTTCCTCCACCCGGACCGGGACCCACAGGGGCGCGGCTTCCAGGTCATGCAGTCGCTGATCGCGGTCGGGTCGGGCGGCGTCCACGGGCTCGGGCTCGGGGAGAGCAAGCAGAAGCTCTACTACCTCCCGGAGCCGCACGCCGACTTCATCTTCGCGGTCATCGCCGAGGAGTTGGGGTTCGTCGGCGCGGCGAGCGTGGTCCTCGCCTTCGGCTTCTTCCTCTGGCGCGGCCTGCGGGCGAGCCGGCGCGCGCCGGAGCGCTTCGGGCAGCTGCTCGGGCTCGGGCTGACGACGATGATCATGGCCCAAGCCTTCTTCAACATCAGCGTCGCGCTCAGCCTGGTGCCGACCAAGGGCATCCCGCTCCCGTTCATCAGTGCCGGCGGCTCGTCGCTTGTGCTCATGCTCGCGGCCGTGGGCATGCTCCTCAATTTGTCGGAGCAGGGCGCGGAGAGGGAGCGAGGGAGAGAGGGGTTGAAGGGGGGAGTCAACGGGTGGGGGGCCGCGAGAAGGGAACCGCGTGTCGCCTAGTCTCGGCCGCCCCCCGTCGATCCTCATCGCCGGTGGCGGGACCGGCGGGCATATCTACCCGGGGATCGCGATCGCCGACGAGCTGCGGCGGCGCGACCCGCGGGCCGAGGTCAGATTCGTCGGCACGGCGCGCGGGCTCGAGACACGGATCGTCCCGCGCGCGGGGTTCGGGCTGGAGCTGATCGAGGTCACGGCGCTCAAACGCGTCGGCGCGTCGGGCCGGGTCAAGTCGGTCTACCTGCTGCCACGCAGTTTTCTCGCGGTTCGCTCTTTGATTAAAAGCTTCCGGCCGGCGGTCGTCATCGGTGTCGGCGGTTACGCCTCGGGGCCGGCGGTGCTCGTCGCCGCGCTCATGGGCGTACCAACGCTCATCGCCGAGCAGAATGCGCTGCCGGGGTTCACCAACCGCGTGCTGGCGCGTTTCGTCCGCGCCGCCGCCGTCTCGTTCGAGGAGGCGCGCGCCTTCTTCGGGGCGAAGGCGGAGATCACGGGCAACCCGGTGCGCGCCGAGTTCTTTGAAGTCGGGCCGCCGGAGCCGGCCGGGCGGACTCACGTGCTCGTCACCGGCGGCAGTCAGGGTGCGCGGGCGATCAACGAGGCGATGATCGGGGCGCTCCCGATCCTCGCTCAGGGGGCTGAGGGGGCCGAGGGGCGCGACCGGCTCTCGTTGACGCACCAGACGGGCGAGGCCGATTACGACCGCGTGAGCGCGGCTTACGCGGGCTCGGGGCTGCGGGCCGAAGTGAAACCGTTCATTGAGGACATGGTCGCCGAGTTCGCGCGCGCGCACCTGGTCGTCAGCCGGGCCGGGGCGACGACGGTGGCGGAGCTGGCGGCGGCCGGGAGGCCCGCGGTCATGGTCCCGTTCCCCTTCGCCGCCGACGACCACCAGCGCAAGAACGCTGAGGCGGTCGAGCGCGCCGGGGCGGGGCGGGTGATCCTCCAGGCCGACCTCACGCCGGGGAGGCTGGCCGCCGAGATTCTCGGGCTGGCGCGCGACCCGGAGACGCTCCGCCGGATGGGCGAGGCGAGCCGGCGCCTGGCGCGGCGCGACGCAGCGGAGAAGGTGGTGGATTTAGCGATCAGAATTTCAAATCTCAAGTTGAACGTTTGAGATTGCTCGGGATGTTCAAGAAGTTTCAGCACATTCATTTCGTCGGGATCGGCGGCATCGGCATGAGCGGTATCGCCGAGGTGCTGCTCAACCTCGGCTACCGCGTCTCAGGCTCCGACCTGCGTCGCGGCCCGATCACCGACCGGCTGGAGCAGTTGGGGGGGACGATCTTCGAGGGGCACGCGGCGGGGAACATCGAGGGGGCGCAGGTCGTCGTTACCTCGACCGCCGTCCGGCCGGACAATGTCGAGGCAGTCGAGGCGGCCCGGCGCCAGGTCCCGGTCATCCCGCGCGCCGAGATGCTGGCCGAGCTCATGCGCCTCAAGTACGGCATCGCCGTCGCCGGCTCGCATGGGAAGACGACGACGACCTCGATGGTCGCGACCGTGCTCGACCGCGCCGGTCTCGACCCGACGGTGGTCGTCGGCGGGCGGCTCAACACGCTCGGGAGCAACGCCCGTCTCGGGCGTGGGGACTTCATGGTGGTCGAGGCGGACGAGAGCGACAAGAGCTTCCTCAAGCTCTCGCCGACGATCGCCGTGGTGACCAACATCGACCGCGAGCACCTCGACTTCTACCGCGACCTGGACGAGATCCAGGCGAGCTTCGTCGAGTTCGTCAACGAGGTGCCGTTCTACGGCTCGGCCGTCATCTGCCTCGACGACGTCAATGTGCAGGCGATCATCCCGCGGATCACTCGGCGGGTCGTGACCTACGGGATGCGCGCCCAGGCCGAGGTCTCGGTGGCGGCGGTGCAGATCTGGCGCCAGCGCTTCGGCTCGGAGTTCACGGTCCGCCGGCGCGGCGCGGAGCTCGGGCCGATCCGGCTCCACATCCCGGGCGAGCACAACATCGCTAACGCGCTCGCGGCCGTCGCCGTCGGGCTCGAACTCGAGGTCGGCTTCGGCGAGATCGCCGCCGCGCTCGAATCCTTCCGCGGCGCCGAGCGGCGCTTCCAGATCAAGGGGCAAATCGAAGGCGACCGCGACGGGATTCTGGTGATTGACGACTACGGGCACCACCCGACCGAGATTCGCGCCACGCTCGCCGCGGCGAAGTCGACCGGGCGCCGGCTGGTCGTGCTCTTCCAGCCGCACCGCTACAGTCGCACTGCCGCTCTCGCCGACGAGTTCGCGCGCTCCTTCTACGACGCTGACGTGGTGCTCCTGGCCGATATCTACGCGGCGAGCGAGGACCCGATCCCGGGCGTCACGGCCGCGGCCCTGGCCGAGGCGATCGAGCGCTTCGGTCACCGCGGCGTGCGCTACGTCGGCGGCGTCGAGCGCGGGGCGGCCGAGCTCTCCGCAGTGGCGCAGCCCGGCGACCTCGTGCTCACGCTCGGGGCGGGCAACGTCTGGCGCGCGGGCGAGGAATTTCTGGAGGTCAAGACACAGGGGAAAAAGTAGTCAGGCGCCGAACCGAAGGAGAGGACACGATTGCAAAACGCGCTCAGCAATTTCGCGAATGACGACCCGGGGCCCGGGGCGGGGCGGCGGGCCGTCGAGCGGATCGAGGAGATCGAGGCTATCGCCCGGGCGACCGAGTCGCAGTGCCGGACCTGGCAGTGGCTCAAGAACTTCACGGCGCTCGGCGTCGGGGGCCCGGTCGCCGCGATCGTCTACCCGAGCACCGTCGCGGGCGCGGCCCGCCTGGTCGACCTCCTCGACCGCGCCGGGCTGCGATGGCGCGCGCTCGGCCACGGAACGAGCATCCTCGCGGCGGACGAGGTGCACAACTACGTGGCGATCAGTTTGCGCCTCCTCGACGAGCGTCTCGTCTTCGAGGGGGACAGCGTCTGGGCGCACGCCGGCTACAGCCTGCCGGCCCTGGTCCTTGGCGCGGCCGAGCGCGGACTCTCGGGGCTCGAGGGACTGGCCGGGGTCGCGGGCGGCCTGGGTGGCGCGCTGCGGACCGGCGCCGGGACGCCCGGCTATGACATCTGGCGCGTGGTCGAGAAGGTGACGCTCGCCGAGGGTGGCGAGGTCCGGACGCGGCCCGAGCCCGACGCCGTCCTCGAGCTCGACCCGGCGGCGTTCACCGACGGCGACCTGATCCTCGCGGCCATGCTTCGGCTCGCGCCGGGCGACCCCGAAGAGATCCGGGCCGAGATGGCGCGCCAGGCGGGCGCGTGCCAGACGGCGCGCCCCGTCGGCCTCGGCGGCGCGGGGCGGATCTTCAAAGACTCGGGGGCGCACGCGGCGGCGCACCTCATTGACCAGCTCGGCTTCCGGGGGAAATCCTGCGGCGGGGCGCGCGTCTCGGAGACGCACGCGGAGTTCATCGTCAACGAAGGGAACGCGACGGCCGAGGACGTCTTCGGGCTGAGCGACCAGATTCGGGAGCGCGCCCGGCGCGAGCGCGGCCTCGAACTCGAGTACGGGATCGACGTCTGGAAGGACGAGGGCGAGTCATGAAGGCGGCACGCCAAGCGCAGCGGGACCTGACCAACTCGGCGAGCGACCTCGCGGCCCGCCACCGCCGGCCTGTCGCGCCCAAGCGGCGCGCGCCGTCCCGGGCGGCGGGGCCGCGCCGCGCGGGGGCCCGGGCCGCTGACGCCGCGCCCCTGCCGGTGCGGCGCTTGCTGCGCCTCGGGCTCATGGTCGCCGTCGTCGGCGCCGTCGCCGCCGGGGCCGTCGGGGCCTACCGGGTCTTCGCCAGTTCGAGCCTCTTCACGCTGCGCCACATCGACCTCCAGGGGGCGGCGCGCGCGCCGCGCGACGAGATCATCCGCCTGGCGCGCCGGGGCGCGGCCGGGGGGCTGTGGCGCATCGACGTCGAGGCGCTACGCTCGGCGCTCAAGCGCCAGCCCTGGGTGCGCGAGGCGGAAGTCGCCTGCGTCATGCCCGACACGCTGCGCGTGACGATCAGCGAGCGCGAGCCGTACGCGCTCTCGCGCCGCTCGGCGGGCGCGCTCGTCTGGGTCGACCGCGAGGGCGTCGCCCTCGGCGAGCAGGCGCAGTTCAAGCCGGCGACGCTGCCCCCCGTCATCCGCGGCCTGGACGAGGGGGGCGGGCCCGAGGCGGGCGAGGCCAACCGGCAGCGGCTGCTCGCCTACCAGCAACTCCTCGCCGACCTGGACGGAGGGCGGCCGCCGCTCTCGGACCGCGTCGACGAGGTCTACCTCGAGGACGTCGAGGACATCCGGCTGCGGCCGACCGACCGGCGGGTCATGGTAGTCGTCGGCGCGCGTCACTTCCGCGCGCGGCTCAAGTCGGCGCTCGAAGTCCTCGAAGCAGTCGACCGCCGGGACCTCTCGGCCCTCCGGCTCTTGCGCGTGAGCGACGCCCAGCGGCTGGTCGGGGGGGGCCGGATCGCCTACCTCAATACGACGCACGAGGAGCGCGTGGTTGTCGGGCTGGCGCAATAAGAGCGGTCAGTTTGCAGCGGTCGGCGGTCGGCTGATTGCCCCTGACGGGAGGGCCCGGAGTCGCGGCCCGAAGAATTGAAGCTGAATGCTGATAGCTGACCGCTGAGAGCTTTGGATTGAGGCAACGATGGCAAAACACTCTTCACCGATCGTGGGGCTGGACATCGGGACGACCAACGTGCGGGTAGTCATGGCGGAAGTGATCGACGGTCAGCTCGAGGCCGTCGGCGTCGGCGAGGTCGAGTCGCGCGGGCTGCGCAAGGGCGTCATCAGCCGCCCCGACCTCGCGGTCGAGGCGGTCAAGCGCGCGGTCGAGGCCGCCGAGCGGATGTCGGGGCTCGAGGCCGAGGTGGCCTTCGTCGCGCTCGCCGGGTCGCAGATCAAGAGTTACAACAGCCAGGGCATGATCGCCATCCCGGGGCGCCACCGCGAGATCAGCCGCGAGGACGTCCAGCGGGTGATCGACACCGCCTGCGCCGGGACGATCCCCGCAGGACGCGAGGTGGCCGACGTCCTGCCGCAGGAGTTCACCGTCGACGACCAGGACGGGATCGACGACCCGCTCGGCATGCTCGGGTCGCGCCTCTCGGTCTCGGTCCACATCGTCACCAGCCCGGTCGCCGCCAAACAGAACGTCATCTCGACCGTCAACCGCGCGGGGCTCGCCGTGGGCGACATCATCCTCGCGCAGCTTGCCGCGGGCGAGGCCGTGCTCACCGACGATGACCGGGAGTTCGGCTCGGCGCTCGTCGACATCGGGGGCGAGACGACGAGCCTGGCCATCTACCAGCGCGGCGCCGTCTGGCACACGGCGGTCTTCCCCGTCGGCGGGAGCCACTTCACCAATGACATCGCCTTCGGCCTCCGGACACCGATCCCCGAGGCCGAGCGGATCAAACGCGAGTACGGATGCGCGCACCGCGCGCTCATGTTCGATGAGCGGGCGGGCGAGGCGATCGAGGTGCCGAGCGTCGGCGGGCGCGCGCCGCGCACCCTCTCGCGCCAGATCCTCTGTGACATCCTCGAGCCGCGCGCCGAGGAGATGCTCACCGCCGTCCAGGAGGAGATTCGGAGGGCCGGCTTTGATCGCCAGCTCTCGAGCGGGATCGTGCTCACGGGGAGCGGGTCGCTGCTCGACGGCCTCATCGAGGTCGCCGAACAAGTCTTCGACGCCCCGGTCCGCCTCGGCGTCCCCGAGGCGGTCGGCGGGCCGGCCGAAGAGGCGGCGCGGCCCGGCTTCGCGACGGCGGTCGGGCTCGCCCTCTACGGGCTGCGCTGCGGCCAGGCGGGCGCCGCGCGCGACCGCCACCCTTCACGCAAGGCGGCCGGACTCTCGGTCGCCGCGCGCGTCAAGACCTGGCTCGGGATGGTCTGAAGCACGCGCGTGAAAATATTTTGGCGCATGTTGGAGAAAGGGCACTTTGCTGTTGGCAAATCTAGATCTTGTGCTAAAATCCCCGGTCAGCTACAAGATGGTGCGCCAGCGGTCAAGGCCAGAACAGCAACGCTCACTCTCGTGATGATTGATTAGTCATGGTGTCTCTGTGCCTCAGCCTGATTTCTGCTCCCCCCAGGTGGAGTCCTCTCGATCAGGTAGCGTGGCGAGGCGGGCTCTCAATTATGTTCACGAGTTTATTCGGGATGCGGCGCATGCATCTGGGCACGGACAGTCGGAGACATTGGACCGAAAGTCAGGAGGCACGGGATGGCAGTCGAAGAGCGTAGGGAACCGATCTTCATTTTTGATGATGAGCCGCCGAACTCGGGCGCGGTCATCAAAGTGATCGGCGTCGGCGGGGGCGGGAGCAACGCGGTCAACCACATGATCGACGCGCGCATCGAGGGGATCGAATTCCTGGTGGCCAACACAGACCTCCAGGCGCTCAAGAGGTCGCAGGCGACGATCAAGATTCAGATCGGGGCCAAACTGACGAAAGGGCTCGGCGCCGGGGCGCGGCCCGAGGTCGGCCGCGATGCCGCGCTCGAGGACACCGACAAGATCATCGAGGCGCTCGAGGGGGCCGACATGGTCTTCGTCACCGTCGGCCTCGGCGGCGGCACCGGCACCGGCGGCGCCCCGATCATCGCCTCGCTCGCCGCCGAGCTCGGCGCGCTCACCGTCGCCGTCGTGACCAAGCCCTTTCCCTTCGAGGGGCGCCACCGGCAGCGCCAGGCCGAGGCCGGCATGGACGAGCTCCGCTCGGTGGTCGACACGCTGATCACCATCCCGAACGACCGGCTGCGCCAGACCGTCGACCGGCAGATGCCCCTCGCCGAGGCTTTCCGCATGGCCGACGACGTGCTCCGCCAGGCCGTCCAGGGGATCTCCGACCTGATCACGGTCCCGGGCTTCATCAACGTCGACTTCGCCGACGTCAAGTCGATCATGCGGGGCATGGGCATGGCGCTCATGGGGACAGGACACGCCCGCGGCGACAGCCGGGCGCTCGACGCCACCCAGCGCGCGATCTCGAGCCCGCTCCTCGAGGAGGCCTCGATCGAGGGCGCCAAGGGCGTGCTCGTCAACATCACCGGCGGCCCCGACCTGACGCTCTTCGAGGTCGACGAGGCCATGCAGATCATCCACAATGCGGCCGACCCCGAGGCCAACATCATCTTCGGCACGGTCACCGACGAGAGCATGCAGGACGAGATGAAGATCACCGTCATCGCGACCGGATTCGAGAAAGCGACGGAAAACCTCTTCCCGCTGCGCCCCAACGGTCCGACGACGACGCCCCCGCGCCCGGGCGGGCCCCCGCCCTCGCCCGCCGGCCGCGCCGCCGATGACCTCGACGTTCCCACCTTCATTCGCAAGAAAGCGGATTAGAATAAACCGCCGGGGGGCAGCGGGGGCACGGGGGGCACGGGGGCACGGGGGATTCAAGTCACCTCTCCATGCCTCCCGTGCCCCCGCTGCCCCCGTGGTTTCTCTATTTCCCCTTGCGCGGACCGTGGCGATAAGGTAGCATTGCCCCATCAACGAGCAACAGTATGTAGTGTTGGTCGCTCGGGCGGTTGGGTTGATCGCCTGTGGTGATTCCCGCATCGTTCCTCAAGTCGAACTCTCGGGGGGAAGTTCTCGGATAAGTTCTCCGCTCCCGCGGATGCCTCTCTCCGCAGCTCAACGTGGGTGCGCCGTAGAAGATGCGCGGGAGGGCCCCGGCGCCATCCTCCGGACGCGGAATCCGAGCGTGGAATCTCATACTCCCTACTGGTGCTCCAATTCGACGGGCAGTCTCGTAACTCTGCCCCAATCACTTCTCGACGGAGGAGAAGACAAGGTGAATAGGAAACTCATTCGCACTACACTAGCCGAGGTCAAAGAGCGGGAGCAGCAGCAGCAGCAGGCGCGGCAGGCGCCGCCCCCCCCGCCCATGATCAGTCAGTCGGGCGGCGGCGGCTCCGCGCAGGCCGCCGCCGCCGCGCAGCAGCGCAAGCGCGTCCCCCCGGAGCAGACCAACGCCGAGAGCTTCTACTACAAAAAGCAGATGGACTCGCGCACGCCCATGGTCATGGTCCTCCAGGACGGCGAGGAGATCCGCGGCACAATCGAGTGGTATGACAAGGGCAGCCTCAAGCTGCACCGTCAGGACGCGCCCAACCTCCTGATCCTCAAGCACAACATTAAATATATGTACAAGGACCAGCAAGGCGGGGGCAGCGAAGACTAGACCGGGCCTGCCGCGCTACCCTCCTGCGCGCGAGACCGATGAGCCACCCAGCGAGCAACCAGGCGGCGGGACGACGCCCGCGGATCGGCATCACCATGGGCGACCCGGCAGGCATCGGGCCGGAGGTCACGCTCAAAGCCGTGGCGAGCGAGGAGACGCTGGAAGCCTGCGTCCCGGTGATCATCGGAGACGCGCCCTACCTCGCCCACTGGGCCCGGGTCTTCGGCCTCGCCCCCGGCGCGCGCGGCCTTGATATCATCAACGCCGACTCGCCCCTGCCCGCCGATTTACGCGCCCCCATCATCTACCATCTGAATAACGTCCCCGGCTCGGTCGAGATGGGCAAAGAGCAGGCCGCCTGCGGGCGCGCGGCCGGCGAGTACGTCACGGCGGCCGTCGGGCTGATCCAAAGCGGCCAGCTCGACGCCATGACGACTGCCCCGATCAACAAGCGGTCGCTCCACCTCGCCGGCTACCATTTCCCCGGCCACACCGAATTCCTCGCGCACCTCGCCGGCGCCGGGGAAGTCGCCATGACCTTCATTGCGCCGGGGCTGCGCGTCGCGCTCCTGACGACGCACGTGCCGCTCGCCAAAGTCAGCGGCTACGTCGAGAAGGCGCGGCTCGAAAGCTTGATCCGCCTGCTCCACCGCGAGCTCGCGCGCTACGGCCTCGACCGGCCGCGCCTCGCGGTTGCGGCCCTCAACCCACACGGGGCCGAGGGGGGGCTCTTCGGCTTCGAGGAGGCCGCCGAGATGATCCCGGCGATCGAGTCCTGCCGCCTCCATGACGGGATCGAGGTCAGCGGCCCGTACTCGGGCGACACCATTTTCCTGCGCGCCGCCCGCGGCGAGTTCGACCTCGTGATTTCCTGCTACCACGACCAGGGGCTGATCGCCGTCAAGTGCCTCTCCTTCGGCGAGGCGGTCAACGTCACGCTCGGTCTGCCTTTCGTCCGGACCTCGGTCGATCACGGCACCGCCTTCGACATCGCCGGGCAGGGCCGCGCCGACCATACCAGCATGATCACCGCCGTCAAACTTGCCGCCGACCTCTTCCGGGCACGCCGTGACTGAGCTCGCGAATGATCGCGCGAAAGAAGGGGCCGCCCAACAGGCCGACCGACAGAAAAGCGCCAAAGAGCATGACCGCGCGGACGCTCTCGCGACCCTGACGGGCCCAGTAGACGTCCTCCAGGCGGAGCCACAGGGCAAACTCGTCGAGCGTCAGCGCCGCGCCCACTCCGTAACCGAGGGCCGTCGCCCGCGAGAGCCACGCCGGACTGCCTGCGGCCCCAACCCCGACGCCGATGAGCCACAAGTAACCGACGAGAAGGAGGAGCAGAATGCCCCAGACCAGGTGGTGGATGTGAAGACCTCCCGCAGAGATGTTGTGGAACGGCCCGACGCCGGCGTGGATCGCGTGAGTGATCGCCCGCACCAGCGCGAAGGTGAGGTAGAAGCTCAACGAGGCGAGGAACAGCCGCTCGCGCCGCGGGGCGCCGAAGTGCTCTCGGTAGAGCTCGCCCAGCCTCCGCGGCAGCGTCGCGAAGAGCAGCGCCCAGAGCAGGAGCGGAACGAGCAGGACGGCCGCCCAGATGATCAGTCGGGTGTCTTGCATCGACGCCCGATCATGCCTCAAAGCTTGCGAAAAGAGAATCAGAATCCCCTGTGCTCCGAGCGCGGTCAGACGGAGACGGTGTATCTCGGTTGCCTTGATCCCAACGATGGTCGCACGGTGCGGGACAAAAAACACGGCCGGGGAGATAGATTCCCCGGCCCGCTGACAAGTATCTCTTAGACTACGGTGCGGCGCCCGGTGACAAGCTGTATCACGAGGACAACCGCGGCGACCAGCAGCAGCAGGTGAATCAGACCGCCGCCGATATTCCCAATCAGCCCGAGCAGCCAGAGCACCAAGAGAATAGCCAAAATCGTCCACAACATAATCTCTCCTCCTTGAGTGACCTGATCTCTCCTGACGCCCATCCACCACCGACACGCTCCGCTCCCAGCAAGACCAATGCCGGAGCACAGTTGGCCTCACCTCTGTCTTGCCATCTTAAGTAAACGTTCGAGTTAAGGTTGCCGGGAGCCTCCATGCGGGTGGTGGCGCGCCGGTTGAAATGTTTTCCAAAGATTCATTGTGTACGACTTATGGGACAGACGAAGATGCCATCGGCAACTGCCTCGGTTGGCACTAATTACCTGCACGCGCACGGAATAGGGCTATCCTGGCGGGGCTGGCACCAGGTTTGCAGATTTGCAAAGTCAGGAATTAGTTGGTTTGCAATAAGTGGAGTGCAAATGAATATCATGATCACGAGAAAGCATTTTCAACTTCTATTGCTGGCTGTATTAATGATGGCGCCTGTGGGCGCGACCGTGACTGAGGCCGTCCCTCAGGGCAAGCGCGCGGCGCGCGCCGAGAATTGGGTGACCGGGGCGAAGCGATTGACCGGCGTGGTTAAAGGCGTCACTGAGACGCGCCTTTTCATCGAGACCGAGCCCGGCGTCGAGCAGACGATCAGGATCGACAGCCGCACCACCATCGCTCGTCAGACCGCGCCGCGGGTCGGCGACGTGGTTGAGGTCGAGCTCGATCGCGCCGACATCATCAAGAGCGCGCTCATGATCAAGACCGCGACGACGCAGGTCGCAAAGAAATGATGAGGCGTGGCGGCGGCGGCCCCGGAAAAATTCACGGGCCGCCCCGTCGCGCTTCGAACTCAGTCCCGACCTCCTGCCGGCTTCACTTGATTGACAGTTATCACTCGTTGGCTTAGGCTCTGGCCGGAAACTATTGGCTGAGGGTCATGAATGTGTCGGACATGGAGCTGACGAATCCCGAAGAGCCCGGCAGTGCGCCGGCCAACCCGCGGAGCATCCGCGAAATCATCGCTGACCTGAGCAAGCCGATCGCCGATCGGCACCTCCGCGAGCGCAAGCAGGGCGGGCAAACTCTAATCTACATTGAGTGGCACACGGCCGTCCGCTACCTCGATCACTTCGCCCCGGGCTGGTGCTCGGAGATTCGCTCGGTCTCGAGCATCGGCAACCGCTGCGTCGTCGTGGTACGGCTCTCGATCCCTTGCGCCGAAGGCCTCGTCTATCGCGAGGCGACCGGGCAGGAGGAGGAAGATTTGAGGGGCTACGGCGACCCGAGCAGTAACGCGGAGGCCATGGCCCTCAAGCGCGCCGCGGCAAAATTCGGGCTCGGGCTACACCTCTACGATCACTAGGCACCTCGGCCCTGGTCAGAGGATCTGGAGCGCGGCCGATTGCACTAGTGCGACGAACAAGACCGCCAGGACGGCCGCGATGGCCAGAAACAAGGCTTTCTTCATGCACTCCCCCTTAGCGGGTCAGCGGGGCGTGTCAGTCGCCCGGCCGTGACGGGCGGCCGGCGCTTCGGGCCCAATTGACGGCCGGCGACTGACACTCGCCTGACGCCCTAGTGGCTGATCACGCGCGGCAGCTTTTTGGCCTGCTCCACCCAACTGCTGATCTGCGTCTCGGAGGGCAACTGCCGGACGCGGTTCTCTTCCTCATTAACGGTCATCATCTTTTGATAAAGGTTCTCTGGGATTCGCTGGGCCAGCTCGGGGACGGTGTCGACCCCTGCCGCCTCGAGCAGGTCAGCGAACTCTTCGCCGACGCCGTTGATCCGGTACAGGTCGACGTGGTTGACCCAGCGCAGGATGAGGGCGATCGGGATGCCGGATCTCTCAGCAATGGACTTCCTCCCCTGGGGAGTCGCGCCCATCTCGAGCAAGGAATCCGTCGTCGCGACCCCGGCGTCTTGCAGCTTCTGCGCGTACACGTCTCCGATGCCTTCGACCATCTTCAGATTGGGCATTGTCGCCTCCTTGCGATGCGCACCCGAAGGTGCAGATAGGGACCTGATTGCCGCGCAGTCGCGCGGCAGTCTTCACCACGGCAGGAGATTCAGCTGTTGATGTCGTCGCGTCTGGACCGGCCGGGGCAACGGGCTGGGGGGTTGCGGCTCGGGAAAGACTCGCTGAGCCTAGCAGCCGCGTCGGATTTTGTCACGCGATTCTCGCGGAAAATTGACCGCCGGCGGGCCGCCGAGGGCCGTGGACAATTCCCCAGTTGACACGTGATTTCACCCAGCCCGCGGTCGCATAAGACAACGCCAATCCGCACCGCACCATGTGCCTCTGACGGAAATCTCTCCGGACGAGATAGTTAGGCCTCCCTGCCTGGAGCGTCCCCCTGCCGCCGCCGTAGCCTTCGTCGAGGTATGGGCCTTGCCCACAGTCAGGCGATGACTGGTGTCGAGCAAGGAGGGCAGGTTGTTCGTTGAGATCGTCAGGATGAGAGAGCGTTACGTGGTCATCTGCGGAGAGCAGACGTGGATCGGCTTTGAGGATGAGGGCGAGGCTCGCCGCTTTGTCGAGAGAAGCCTCCCCGACCGCAGCGCGGTTATCGTCTACCGCGAAGGGGACGTGCCCATTTCCTACAGCCCGAACTGCCTCAGGTGATGGTCCAGGTGGAGGTAGCCCCACCGCCGCCATTGGCGCTCTGACATCTCGCCGAAGATCGGGTGCGGCGGCCGGACAAAATCTCTCGGCGGCTGCGCGAAGCGCGCGAGCAATCCGCGGAGGTCCGCCAGGTCGCGCTCGAACTGGACCGGCCTGGTGCCCCCGTCCTCCTGGTCCATCTCCGGCCTCGTCTTGATGCCCTGTGGCCAGGAAAAGGGTAAGTACAAGGCAATCCACTTGAACGCCGTCGGCTGAAAGAGTCCGCTCGCCGGGCTCGCGCCTTTCTCCCCCATCGCCGCCCGGAATGAGTCACACAGATGACACACCATCTGGTGGGCGGACATCCTGCCCCAGCGCCGGGGGCTCTCCGGCCGCAGCCGGCTCAACCGCTCTCCGACCTCTGCCTCATCGCGCGGGTTCAAGAGACTCTTCATGACTACCCTGCTGCCGGCCTGACGTGGACATTCAACGGGAAGAAATTGTTGGGGCCGAGCAAAGACGGCCGAACAGCGGGGACGGCGCGGCGGAGAGGGCGGGCCAAATGGCGGCCCCCAGCCGCGGCCTCTTGCCGGATGACCGTGAGGATAGTGTTAGGACTGACGTGCAAGGCTCGCTGAAGGTCCCGCACCCCGCCCGCAGCCATTGGTCGTGAGTCCGACAATGAGCCGGCGGATTTCCGGCACCAAGCCGAGGTTAGTATAGTCGGTGATGAACCGCCGCCAGCAATCCTTACACTGGAAGCGTTGCTTATACTGCAAAGTTTTACCATTGCTGACGGACGTGCCGCGAGGAGCACCTCGGGCAAGTGATCTCTTGGTAGCACATACATGAAGGATAACTTGACCGAGGCCGATTTTCACTTCATCATCTTATCATCACTTTTGGTACAAGATCGAGAGAAGGCGGGCGATTACTCGCTATCAATTCGCGCCGTACGCTTGCGCCGAGTTTTATTACGACAGCAGATACTCAAAATTCAGCCGAACCGCTTTGGATGTTGTAATCGTCTTCCCCTTGGGTCGCCGCTTCGAGATTGAGCCCTACTACGAGCACCGGCATGATAAAGGCAAGAGTCCCAATCGCCAAGTTAATGCAGTGGGATTAGCTCTCAGCGTCTACCGTCGGTCGCAATGAGGCTAGATAGAACGCAAGCAGAGAAGGATTTCGTGTCAGATAGGAGCAAATAGATGACAGAGCAAACTACAACCGAACGAGCCGAAGCCGAGTCGGAGCGCCTCGCACGGGTGTGGAAAGGGCTGAGACGGCTCGTCGGGCGGTGGATCGGTCGGGTGGCGGAGACCCTGCCGACCGTGCGGGCGCGCCTGTTCGCCCTCGTCGGCCTAGCGCTGGTGCCGGCCCTCGTCATCCTGGCGTACGACGAGTTGCTGGCGCGCCAGCGGGGCCTCGATGCCTTCGCCGACGTATCGACCCGCGTCGTTCGCCTGATGCGTCTCGACCTGGACGGGCGCATCACCCGCGCCGCCAGGCGGCTCTCGACCCTGGCCGCAGACCCCGAGGTCGTGTCGGTGGGACCGCTCGCGGGGCGGCGGATCGTCGATGCGTTCCGGGACGACCGCCTCTACAACAACCTGATGATCGTCGACGGCGTCAGCGGTGACCTGCGGGTGAGCGCCGTTCCTTTCGAGAGGGCCTGGAGCGCGCGCGACCGCCCGGCCTACCAGCGGGCCCTGCAGTCGCTCGACTTGGGGATCGGGCTCTTCATCACGGAACCCGCGACCGGCTTGTCCGGCCTCAATATCGCCCAGCCGGCCATCGACGACCAGGGAAGGGTGGCCTCCGTGCTGTTCGCGAGCCTCAGCATGGGCTGGGTCGAGGGCTTCATCGAGAGCTCCGGCCTTCCCAGCGGAACCGTCCTCGCCGTCTTCGACGATCAGGGGGTCGTGCAGTATCGCTCCAAGGACGCGGAGAAGTACATGGGACGCAAGGGGGTCCTGGCCAGTGTCCTCGGCGGCGCCGGCGAGGGCCGGACGGAGGTCGTCCGAGGCATCGACGGGGTGGAACGGCTCTACGCAGCAGTGGACCTCCAGTTCCGTAGCCAGCCTACGGACGCCGTCGTGGCCCTCGGCATCCCGCTGGGTCCCTGGCGCGCGGCCATGAACCGCATGCTGTTCCAGAACCTGGCTATCTTCGGCGCGGGCGCCTTGGTCTCGCTGTTGATGGCCTGGCTCGTGTCCGAGCTCCTCTTCCTGCGCGAGATGCGGCCGATCCTCAAGACCGCCCGGCGTCTGACCGAGGGCGACCTCGAGTGCCGGACCGGGCTCGGTCCCGGACGCGGCGAGATGCTGGATCTCGCTCGCGCGCTCGACGACGGGATCGAGACGCTGCAGATATCGCAGGCAAACCTGCGGGCGGCCACCGAGGAAGCCCTGGAGGCCACCAAGGCCAAGGGCTTGTTCCTCGCCATGATGAGCCACGAGATCCGCACGCCGATGAACGCGATCCTCAACATGACCGGCCTCGCGCTGGAGGCTGACTTCCCCACGAAGCCACACCAGTTCGTGAGCGTCGCGCACTCCTCGGCCAAGAACCTCCTGGGGATCATCAACGACATCCTCGACTTCTCGAAGATCGAGGCCGACAAGCTGGAGCTCGAGACAGCGCCCTTCAGCCTCCGGGAGGTCCTCGAGGAGGTGACCGAGACCTTCCGATCCACGGTAGTCCAGAAGCACGTCGAGCTTATCACCTACGCCCTCCCCTCCGTGCCTGACCGGCTCATGGGCGACGCCCTGCGCCTCCGCCAGGTGCTGACCAACCTGGTGAGCAACGCCTTCAAGTTCACCGAGCAGGGCGAGGTGGTGCTCAAGGTGGAGACGCTGCCCGCTGCCGAAGAGGAGGCGCCCGGGGAGGTGACCCTGTGCATCAGCGTGCGGGACACCGGCATCGGCATCTCGGAGGAGCAACAGGCGAGGCTCTTCCAGTCCTTCACCCAGGCCGACGGCTCGACCACCCGGAAGTATGGGGGCACCGGTCTCGGTCTCGTGATCAGCCGCCGCCTGGCCCGCCTCATGCGCGGCGACCTGACGCTCGAGAGTGCGCCGGGCGCCGGCACGACCTTCTTTTTCACCGGGCGCTTTGTCGCGCAGGCCCAGGCACAGGCCCCGGCTCGCACTGCTCCCCAAAGCGTCGCCGAGCGCCCGGTGCTCGTGGTGGAGGACACCGAGACAAGCCGCGAGCTGCTGGAGACGCTTCTCCGGAGCTGGTCGATCCCGCTGGTGTCGGTGGCCACGGCCGAAGAGGGTCTGGCTAGCCTGGAGCTGCGTAATCGGAAAGGCGGACGCGATCCATTCGGCCTCGTCATTCTCGACTGGATGCTGCCCGGCATGAACGGGCTCGACGCCGCCGAGCGCATCCGGGCGCGGGAAGAGACGCGCACGCTCCCGATCGTGCTGATCAGCGCATACGCGGGCAAGGAGGAAGAGGCGCGTTGCGCCGCACTGGGCGTCAACGTGTTCCTCCCCAAGCCGATCACGGCCTCGTCGCTGTTCGACGCCGTAGTCGAGGCCGAGGGAGCGCGGGTGCATACGGTGCGCCGGGCGCTCGACGCGCCTCTCGAGCGCGAGTGGGACGGCGTCCGGGCGCTGCTCGCCGAGGACAACGAGGCCAATCAGATGGTGGCGACCGAGATCCTGTCGCGGCTCGGGATCGAGCTGGACATCGCCGGCAACGGGCGCGAGGCAGTGGAGATGGCCCGGGCCGCGCCCGAGCGGTACGCTGCCATTCTGATGGACATACAGATGCCCGAGATGGACGGCTTCACCGCCACACGCACCCTGCGCGCCGACCCCGCCTTCCGCGATCTGCCGATCATCGCGATGACGGCGAACGCGATGAAGGCTGACCTCGACGCCTGTATCGCCGCGGGGATGAACGACCATGTGACCAAGCCCATCGACCGCAAGGTGCTCGTGCAGACGCTGCAGCGATGGCTCCCGACGCGGCCCGAGCGCGCGGCGGACGCTGGAGGTGGCGCGGAGCCTACAGCTCCGACCCCGCCGGCGGACGAGTCGCCCGTGCTCGAGGGCATCGACGTGGCGGGGGCGCTCCAGCGACTCGGCCTCGAGTTCGCAAGCCTCCGGCGGATGCTGGTGCGGTTCGCGGACGGGCAGGGGCCCACCCTCGACGCGCTGCGCGCCGCCGTGGCTTCGGGCGACGCCGGCGCGGCCGCGCAGCATGCGCACGCGATCGCCGGGGCGGCGGGCAACCTCGGCGCCGACGAGCTGCGCGTCGCCGCCAAAGCCCTCGAGCACGCCGGCCGCGAGGGACGGACGGACCTCGACCCTCTGCTCGCCGACCTAGAGGCCCAGGCGGCCGTGGCCTTCCGGTCGATCGACACCCTGCGCGAGGCTAAGGCGCCCGCGCCCGCCGAGCCCGATCGGCCGTTCGTTCCGGCCGAGGCCCGCGCCGCTCTGGAACGGCTGCAGGCGGCGCTCGGCGACTTCGACCTCTCGGCGGCGAGCCGCGCTCTCTCCGATCTCGGTAACGTCGCGATGCCCGGCGGCGGCGCCGCCGATCTGGCCCTCCTACGGAATCACGTCGACAGCTACGAGTACAACGAGGCGCGGGTCCTCGCGACCCGCCTCCTCGAGCAGCTCGGGGGAGGGGATCTGTGAGTAAGTTGAAGCCGCAGATCATCGCGCCGCTGACTGCGACGGCGCTCATCGCACAGCAGGTGGGGGCGAACGCCATGCGCGACGGGCTGTTCCTGTCCTTCTTCCCGGTCGAGACCCTTCCATACTTCATGGCCGGAGCCGCAGTCCTTGCGATACCCGCGGCGCTACTCTCGGGCCGCGTCCTCGCCCGGCTCGGACCCATCCGCGTTGCTCCCGCCATCTTCGGTTTGAGCGCGGCGCTCTTCCTTGCCGAGTGGGGGCTTCTCGGCTGGCTGCCGCGGGCGGCGGCGGTGCTTCTCTACCTGCATTCCAGCGTGCTCGGGGCGATCTCGATCTCGGCGTTCTGGTCGATGCTCAACGAAAGCTTCGACCCCCACTCGGCGAAGCCGCTCATGGCGCGCGTGGCGGCGGCGGCCACGTTCGGCGGCCTCCTTGGCGGAGTGGGCGCCGAGCGGGTGGCCGCGCTCCTCCCTCGGGGCGCCCTTCTCCCACTGCTGGGTCTCGTCGTCGGAGCCTGCGCCGTGGGGGCCCTGGCCGTGAGCCGAGGGGCACCGCCCAAGCGCTCCCGCGCCGAGGACGCGCCGGACCGCGCCGGTGGATGGGCCCAGATCCGGCGCCAGCCCCTGCTCCGGGACCTGGCACTCGTGGTCGCCCTCGCGTCGTTGCTCGCAGCGCTCGTGGACTACCTCCTGAAGGCTGAGGCGGTCGCCTATTTCGGAAAAGGCGAACAACTCGTCCGCTTCTTCGGCCTCTTCTACTCCGGGACCGGCCTCGCCACAGTCCTCATCCAGGCTGCTCTCGGGCGCTTCGCCCTCAAGCACCTCGGCATCGGAGGATCGGTGACGAGCCACTCGGCGGTCGTGGGCGCGGCCAGTCTCCTCGGCTTCCTGGCGCCGCCCCCATGGCGGGGCGTCCTCCCCCGCGGCCTCGACGTGGCCGTGCGCAACTCGGTCTTCCGCGCTGGCTACGAACTGCTCTACACGCCACTGTCGGAAACGACCAAGCGCTCCGCCAAGTCGCTCATCGACGTGTCTTTCGATTGTGCCGGGAAGGGCGTTGGCGCGGGGCTGATCCTGCTGCTGGTCGGCCTCGCTCCGCTCCACCCATTCGTTGCGGTGAATCTCGCGGTCGTGCTCGCGTCGGGAGCCGAGTTCCTCGTCGCACGTCGGCTCCGTGCGGGATACGTGGGCGCACTCGAGGGAGGGCTGCGCCGCCAGGCCGAGGACCTCGACGAGGCCCCTCAGTACTCCCTGGCCGACTTCACGGTCGTCGGAAGCATGGCCGGGCTCGACCGCGCGGCCATCCTGCAGGCCCTCGACCAGCAGGAGCCGACCGGGGTCGTCGCCCCGCCCGCCGACCCCGTCGTCGCCGCCATCGCCGAATTCCGTTCCGGAAACCTCGCGCGGATCCGCGCCGCGCTACGCGAGCCGCCCCGCGAACCGATCATCGTCGGCGCCCTCGTCCCGCTCCTGGCGAGGGACGAGGTAGTGCGCCCGGCGGTCGCCGCACTCGTCTCGTTCGGCGCGCGAGCGGCGGGCGAGATGGTCGCCGCGCTGCTCGACCCCGACACGCCGGATGTTGTGCGACGACGGCTGCCGCTCGCCCTCAAGTCTTGCCCTTCGCCCCTCGCGCGAGACGGCCTCCTTGCGGCCCTCGAGTCGCCCAGCTTTGAGCTCCGGCTGCGCTGCGGCCGCGCGCTGCTCGCGCTTACGGACGACCACCCCGAGCTCCTCGCGCCCTTCCCCGCCGCGCTGGCGGTCGTCGAGCGCGAACTCGGTGGCGACGGCGAGGCGTACCTGGTCAGGGAGCACGTTTTCAACCTTCTCGCCCTTGCCCTGGAGCGGGAGCCGGTGCGGATCGCGGCCCGCTCCTTCGCGACCGACGACGCCTACGTGAGGGGCACTGCGCTCGAATACCTTGAGACCGTGCTCCCACACCGCTTGTTCTCTGCGCTGCAGCCGCTGCTGGCCGTGTCAGTCTCGACCCCCACACGCCGGCGGGCGGCGGCGGAGGTGCGCGCGGAGCTGATCCGCGCGGGCGCCACGATGACGGTGAGCCTCGACGAACTGCGGCGCCAGCTCGACGCGGCGGACCGCGATGAAAGTTGAACTGGAAGTCACATGACTGGAGATAACATGAATCGAACGCTGCCTGACCTCGCCGAAGACGCCGACCGCATCCTGCTGGTTGACGACGACGCCACGAACCTCGACGTCCTGCGCCACACGCTCGATGGCCGGGGCTACCGGCTGTTCGTGACCCGCAGCGGGGAGAGCGCGATCGAGGTGGCGCGCCGGGTGCGCCCCCTGCTGATCCTGCTCGACGTGGTGATGCCGGGGATCGACGGGTACGAGACGTGCCGGCGCCTCAAGGGCGACCCCGAGACCCGCGAGGCAGCGGTGATTTTCCTTTCCTCCCTCGACGAGGCCAAGGACAAGGTGCGCGGGCTCGAGGTGGGCGCGGTCGACTTCGTCTCCAAGCCCTTCCAGGGCGAAGAGGTGATCGCGCGGGTCAACACCCATCTCACGCTGCAGCGCCTGCGCAGGCAGCTCGAGGCAAGGAACGCGGAGCTCGCGCGCGAGCTGGAGGTGGCGCAGGAGCTCCTCACCGACGCGCGGCGCCGGGTGGAAGGCCCGCTGCTCGGCGACAGCCCCGCCATCCGGGCGCTGCGCGAGTCGATCGCCCGCCAGGCCGCGGCCGGGGAGGCGCTGCTGCTGATCGGGCCACACGGCGCGGGGCACGAGGCGACCGCCCGCGCCATCCACCACGCCTCGCCGCGGAGCCGCCAGGTCTTCATCCACGTCAACTGCGGGCTGCTGCCGTCGGGGCAGGACCCCGGCATCCTGAGCCCGCCGGTGCCGCCCCCGGCGCCGGGCGAGTCCCAGGGGGCCGGCTCGCGCTTGAGCATGCTGGAGTTGGCCGCCCGGGGGACGTTGTATCTTGAGGAGGTCCACCGGCTGCCAGCCGACCTGCAGGGACGGCTGGCCGAAGTCATCGAGGGAGCCGAGGCCTCGCGCGAGCGCGGCGAGCCGGCGGTCCCCGACGTCCGCTTCATTGCCTACACCTCGGCGTCGCTAGCCGCCGTGAGTGGCTTCCACCCGAAGCTGCTGGCGCTACTCGAACGCAGACAGCTCCGCGTGCCGTCGCTCGCGGAGCGCTCCGAAGACGTCCCGGAGCTCGCCCTCTTCTTCGTCCGCCAGCACGCGAGACGGGTCGGCGCCGTCGTCGAGACGATCTCCGACCAGTCGATGAAGCGGCTCCGCAAGTACCGTTGGCCCGGGGACGTCGGCGAGTTGCAGAGCCTGATCGAGCGCGCGGTGACCTCCGCGCGCGAGCCCGTCCTCGAGATCGATGCGGCCCTCCTCGACGAGGGCCTGCCGCTCGGCCACTACCGCCTGATAGAGAAGCTGGGCGAGGGGGGCATGGGTGAGGTGTGGCGCGCCCGGCACCAGCTCCTCGCGCGTCCGTGCGCGGTCAAGCTAATCCGGCCCGAGCTGCTCGGCGAGAGCAACCAGGAGGCGGCGACCGAGCGCTTCCGCCTCGAAGCCCGGACCATCGCCCGGTTGAGCTCGCCGAACACGGTGAGGCTCTACGACTTCGGCGTGAGCGAGACGGGTAGCTTCTACTTCGTCATGGAACTGCTCAACGGCATGGACCTCGCGTCGCTCGTGCAGCGCTTCGGGCCGCTTC
>Ga0075421_100002328_pt1 | contig 22661 bp, 19 predicted proteins | sample SoiMetdeltSBSDD5_FD_75292 | JGI IMG/M metagenome (GOLD analysis project Ga0075421, IMG submission 75292) | Bulk soil microbial communities from a Populus tree surrounding site in Tennessee, USA - Soil MetaG P. deltoides SBSDD5 | ecosystem: Environmental > Terrestrial > Soil > Tree plantation...
GCTGATAGCTGCGCGTGGGCGCTTCGCGCCCACGCGCTACGGCCACTGGAAGATGCGTTGTGGGAGCGAGCGCTCGCGGCTTCGCTCCACGTCGCGCGGCTCGCGCCAGAACTGGCGTGTCCGATCCTCATTCCGCAGGCGGAGCTCCAGGTGCGCGCCGCCGCCGCGGTCGAGCGGCATCACCAGATCCAGGCGCCAGAGACGCTGCGAGCCCGGCGGCAGCGCGGCCAGCAGGCTCGTGCCTAACGCGTACTTCACCGGCGTATTCTGACCAAACGGCACGTCGCCGGCCCACATCCGCCCCGCTTCGGCCAGGAGCGCCACCCCCGCGTCCGCGTTGCCGCGGACGTTGCCGAGCACCCACCGCTCCTCGAGTCGCGCGATCGCTCGATGTCCCCCCGGGAATTCGGCGGCCGAGTAACCGCGCACGCCGCCCCGCGGCTCGCCAAGGTTCAACTGGAACGGGGTCCGCAGCCGCCACCCCGCGCTCCACTCGCCACTCAGAATCGACGTGTGCCTGTCGTGCGCTTTGACGTACCAGGCAGCACGGCCGCTGGTCAGGATGTCGTCCCATCGGTTGGCGTCGTAGTTCTGGCGGCCCTCGCCAAGGATCTGGATCGCCGCCCACGACCGTGCGGTTCCCGCACCCGCGTAGATGTCCGTGGACACCAGGATGTCATCGTCCGTTGTGCCGAGCACCGATAGGCTGCGACCGAGCAGTGTGCCGAGCTGAAAGCCCGTTCGGACGTCCTGCTCACCGGTGAGCGCATCGAAGCCCTCCACGCGCTTGAACCGGATGTTGCGCACGCCCCAGAGCGTGTTCAGTCGCGCCGTCGTGCGCGCGAAATAGCGCTCTTCGAGCTGAGGCGTGTTGGCCGCCATGAGGCCGGTGTCCGTGACGATGACAACCGTGCCGGATGGTTTCGATTCCTCGCGGGAAATCGACGCCCCGAACAGGCTGAGCCGGCCGGGCTCACCGATCCGGAGGATCACGCCGACGTCGGCGAATGACCGGTTGAACGGCACCGACGGATTCCCGGTGAGCGGATTGCGAAACGAGAAGTAGTCATGACTCGCGCCGGCCGCGGCACGCCATGCGATGCGCTGGAGGTCCGTCAGGAAGGGATGCCGCAATTCGGTCGACCACCCGCTGCCGAGATCTCGCCGGTCGGTGAGCAGGGTCAACTGGAGCGGGCGTCCGAACAGTTGGTAGTGCGTGATCGCCGTCCGCCACCCATCGCGATAGAAGCCGCCATCACGCCACTCGCCTGCGACGAAGATCCCCATACCGCGGACGTTCGAGTTGCCGATCCGCGCGACGGTCACATACGGCGGCTCACGCGACACCGCGCCGGAGACGACCAGGGAGATTTCGTCGATCGTCACCACCTCCACCCGGACGCCGCCGCGGCCGTCGTCGTACGTGGCCACGCTCGCGGCCGCGAGAAACGGCTGGCCGCGAAGAATGCGCTCGGAGTCCTCGCGGAGCGTCGACGAGCAACGCTGGCCGCGCTCGAGCAGAAGAAAGCGCCGCACGAGATCCGGCGAGGTCGTGACGTGCATCGAGCTCACGACCAGGGACAACAGGTTCGACCGTGCAAAGACACCGCCGAACGACGGGCCCTGCGCGCGAATCACGATGTCCGAAACGATCCGGCCGTCGCATGGAATTCGGCGGGACGTCGGGTCCTGCGCCACGAGTCGTCTCGCGACCGGCCCCGCGAGACCGAGCGCGCCGAGCAGAGCGAGGCGCGCGACGTGGAGCACGAGCAGCTACTTCCCCATGCGGCGCTTGAGCGCCGCAAGCTTCTCATCGGCGGCCGCCTCGGCGTCGGCCTTACGGCGCGCCCGCGCGAGCCCGTCGATCTCGTCGCGAACGCCCGTCGTGTCATCGAGCACCTCGTCAGCCCCACTGGCGCCCGCGCCAGGAGATTCCGGGCCGGACGACACGCCGGGCGTACCGCCTGCCGCGGCGAGCTTGAACTCCGCATTCATCTCACCGATCTCCCGCTCGACCAGCGCGAGCTCGGCTTCCTGCGTTTCGAGCTTCCGCTCGAGGATGACGACCCGGTCCGCGTGCTGCTTCTCGTATCGCTCCGCGATCGTCACCGTCTCGGCGTCATTGATGTTCACCGCGAGCTGTTTCCGTCGCCTAACGGTATCGAGCTCGGACCGCTCCCGGTGCAGCCGCGCGCGCGTCTCGTCGACGCCACGGCGCAGGTCGTCGAGCCCCATGCGGGCCTGCACCAGGGTCTCCCGCATCTGCGCGATGATCGAGCGCCGCGCGTCGCCGCTGGGCGGCGTGCCGTGGAGGAGATCGCGAAAAGCCTGCCTGACGTCGTCGAACATGCGAAGGAAAGTGGCTCGGTCGGAGCGCCTAGGATATAGATTGGAACACAGCAGCCGCAACCGTTCCAGCGGAATCGCCGCGTGGGGCGCGACGTCGAGTCAATGAATCAACCACCGTGAGCACCTCCGTGGCAGAAGCAGTCCCGCACGAGACCCGCCTTCCAGTGGCAGTCTCCGCCACGATCCGTGACGTCGACGGCGCGGATCGAGTCCGGCTCAATGCCGCATACGTGCGTGCGCTCGAATCCGTCGGGCTCGTGCCGATCATCGTTCCACCTCTCTCTGACGCGGAGGCCGCCGCTCGGGTGCTCGACGTCGTCGCGGGTCTGTTGCTCTCGGGCGGCGAGGACGTGGACCCGTCGGTGTACGGGCACGCACCCCATCCGGAGCTCGGGTTGGTCAACCGTGCGCGCGACGCGACCGAGCTCGCGTTGCTCGAGCGCGCGCGGCTACGCGCGTTGCCCACGCTCGCGATCTGTCGTGGCGTCCAACTGGTCAATGTAGGCCTCGGCGGGACGCTCGTGCAGGATTTGTCGTCACAGCGAGCCGACGCGAGCCCCCACGATCTCGACGATGAGCGAGCGACGCGGGTGCACGCCGTGCGCGTCGAACCGACGTCGCGCCTTGCCAACGTCCTTGGCGAGGAGAACCTGCACGTGAACTCGGTCCACCATCAGGCAATCGATCGCCTCGGAAACCATGTGCGTCCGACGGCGTGGGCCGACGACGGCGTCATCGAAGGGATCGAAAGCGAGGACCCGCGATGGTGGATGCTCGGCGTGCAATGGCACCCGGAGGAGCTCGTCAACACTCAGGAACCGTGGGACAGACGCTTGTTCGAGGCCTTTGCCGCGGCGTGCCGGGCGAACGCCGCGCCGCCGCACCAGGTGGTCAGCTCAGCATCCACTTCCCTTCCATCCGCACCTGGCGCATCAGCTTCTCCGGCGATTGGTGCTGCGGGAACAGCAGCGCGTCGCTGACGTTGTTCAGGGCCTGGCGCAGGATGGGAAACCGCTCGGCCGCCGAGGTGAACAGCGTCGCGAGTCCGTGCTTCGCGGCGAGGCGATGGTCCGCCGCGAGCGCGAACCCACGGCGGCCCATCTCCTGGTAGTACTCGAGATCGGGACCACCACGGCGCCAGCGGCGCGCCTCGATGTAGTCGGGAAAGACGCCGCACATCCACAGCGCGTAGTTCCCGAGATGCGCGCGAACGAGCAGGCTGCGCTGCAGGTCGCCGCTCTCGGCGGCACCCGCCAGCTCGGCGAGAGTGGTGTAGGTCTCGTCGTCAGACGCGGCCACGCGTGTCGCACGGTTGCCAAGCCCGAAGTGCAGCAGAAGCGACGCGACGTAGTCGGCGAGCACACGGTCGCCCTCACCAACCTCACGCAGCGCGTGGCGGACGACGACGTACGCGAAGAGCGGCAACGAGGTGTGCGCGCCCTGGCGTGACTCCATCATGCCGCTGAGCACGCGTGGGTCGTCGAGCAAAGCGTCGATGCCCTGCTCGCGCAGTACCGTCTCGCCCTGCTCGATCGCTTCACTCGATCCGCGAGCGATCAGTCGAAGCGCGAGCTGCGCGTCGTCGCGCGTTAGGTGCTGTCTCACGTTCGCCAGAATCATTCGCATCCTCCGCGATGGTCGGGTGCGTCGGCGCGCCGCGCCAGCGGGCTGCCTCACCCTCTCATACCCTCTGACGAAGGAATCGTGCTCATGGAACGTCGCGCGCAAGAAGTCGTGGTTCGGCACTCGCGGCCCGAGAGTGCTAGTAGTGCGTCACACACCTGAACGGTTGGCTTCCCACACGCCGTGACCCGGCGCCCACGTTAGGCCGCGCTCATTCGCGCCCCACGGTCCTCGTACGGGGCTGCTGTTGGACGCGTCGAGTCGTTGCTAATCGGCCGCGTGGCACCGCATTTTCAGTATGTGATAACTTTGCCCCTCCGCGTGCTTCATCTGGATTCCGGTCGCGATTGGCGCGGTGGCCAGCGACAGGTGTACCTGCTCGCACGCGGGCAGCGTGAGCAGGGTCACGAACCGCTCGTCATCGCGGCCCCCGACTCGCCACTCATCCGGCGACTTCGCTCGGCGGGCATCGCAGTCGCGGCAGTCCGGATGCGCGGCGATTGGGACCTCGCGGCAGCGCGGCGCGTGCGCGCGGTGCTGCGGACGTGGAACGCGGATGTCGTGCACGCGCACGACGCGCGCGCGCACGCCATCGGCCTGGCCGCGGTGCTCGGACGGCGCACACTTCCGCTCGTCGTCACCCGGCGTGTCCCGTTCCAGCCGCGCGGCCGCGTCAAATACGGACGCCGCGTGTCTCGATTCATCGCCATCTCGGGCGCCGTGCGCGACGCATTGGTGGCCGGTGGCGTACACCCATCGCGCATCGATTTGGTCTACTCGGGCGTTCCGAGCCCAACCGTGGTAGCTGCCCGCGATTGGCGGGCTGAGTGCCGCTGGCCAACCGAGGTGATCGTGTGTGGGATTGTCGGCGCGATGACCGCCGAGAAAGGGGTCGAGGCGCTCGCGCGAATCGGTGACGCACTTCCCTCCGCCGTCCGCGACCGCATTCGGCTCGTCCTGCTCGGCGGCCAGTCAGCGGGAACGCAGACCGTGGGTGGGATGGCGGCGTTCCGCGCGGGATTCGTTGATGAGATCCACGCCGCGATGGCTGGACTGGACGTATTGCTTCACCCATCGAGCGCTGAAGGGCTCGGTACCGCGGTGATCGATGCGATGGCCCTCGGCGTGCCACCCGTCGCATTCGGGGTGGGCGGCCTCCCCGAACTGATCGAGCATGAGCGATCGGGTTTGCTCGTCCCGCCGGGAGATGCGGCGGCGTTCGCGGACGCGACGGCTCGGCTCGTAACCGACGCCGCCCTTCGTTCAGCGCTGTCAACAGCTGGCCCCGAACGCGCACGCGAGTTCAGCGTGGACCGCATGGTACGCGGCACCCAACGCGCCTACGACGCGGTGCTCTCCGAGGGGCTGACGCTGAAACACTGATCGGCCCAAGTCGATAGCCCATACGGCGCCCGGACGCTAGTTTTCCGCGACCCTGGGAGCGAACTACGTGCTGTACATCTGTATTCCCGCGTACAACGAAGCGCCGACCATCGGCGTCCTGCTCTGGCGGATTCGAAAGGTCCTGAAGGACTTTCCGCGCGAGTACGAAATCGTTGTCTTCGATGACGGCAGCACTGACGCCACGGCGGACACGCTTCACCCCTACGGCGAAGTCCTGCCGCTCAGCGTTCTGGGCGGGGAGCGTCACGTCGGCTATGCCGGGGCGCTGGACGCGCTCTGTCGGGCCGTGGCGACGCGCACGCGCTACCCACGGCGGGACGCAATGCTCCTCATGCAGGCCGACTTTACCGACCAGCCGGAGCATATCCCCGAGCTCGTTCGCCGGTTCGAGGGGGGCGCGGACATCGTAGTGGGCGAACGAACGACCGTCCCCAACGCACCCGTGCCGGTCCGCCGCCTCCGTCGCGTCGCGCCCTGGCTGTTGCGCCCATTCGTGTCGCTTCCAGGCGTGGCCGACCCATTCGGATCCTTCCGGCTGATTCGGATTTCCGTCCTGCGCGACCTGATCAAGCAATCGGCCGACACGCCCATTGTGTCCGGCATCGGCTGGGCCTCAAACGTGGACCTGCTGTCGCGGGCGCTCCCGCATGCGCGGCGCGTCGAAACCGTGTCGCTCGAGCAGCGGTACGACATCCGGCCGCGCCCAAGCCGTATTCGGCCGTTCGCCGACGCGCTCAACCTCTATCGGTTCGGCTGGGCGGCCAGAGGACGCCGCAGCGCGCCGCCCTCCACGGCCACGACATGATTCCGGCCCTGGTCGGCGTGCTCGCAATCGCGACCGCGCTGGCCACTCCGCGACTCGACGCGCAGGACCGGCCCGCGGCAATCCCGTTCGGTGTCGGCGAGCGGTTCGAGTACGAGGTGAAGCTCGGCCCATTCAAGGCCGGGCGTGGCTCCATGGAGGTTGTCGGAATCGACACCGTGCGCGGGCGCGACGCCTGGCACACGGTGTTTCATGTGAAGGGGGGCCTCCTCGGGTACAAGGCCGACAACACAATGGAGAGCTGGATCGACACGACCAATCTGTCATCGCTGCGATTCGTTCAGGACTTCGAGCAGACCGGATCCGATCGAAGGAGACGATACGAGATCTATCCTGACCGTCAGGTCTACCAGGACGGGACGAAAGAGGAACAGCCTTCGGTCGCCGATCCGCTGGATGATGGGTCGTTCATCTACTTCATCCGGACGGTCCCGCTGGAGATCGGGCGAACCTATTCGTTCGACCGCTACTTCCGCCCTGATCGAAACCCGGTCCGCATCAAGGTACTGCGGCGAGAGACGGTGAAAGTGCCAGCAGGGACCTTCCAGACGATCGTCGTCCAACCGATGATCAAGTCCAAAGGCATCTTTTCAGAGAATAGCAAAGCGGAGATCTGGTTCTCCGAGGACGCGGCCCGCATCATGGTTCAGCTGAAGGCGGACCTGCCGGTCGGCTCGTTGAACCTTTACCTCAAGTCCGCGCGTCCGCCGACCCTCACCATCCCAAGCCCAGACGCGCGTTGACCCAACGCGAAGCCGATCTTTCCGCGGTCCGCACCGTCCCCATCGCGCGTCGTCCGAACAAGGTGAGGGCCGAGGAGTTCGCGGCGCCCCCGCGCGACGGCTCGCGCTCCTTCGCGGACTTTCTCGCCTCGCTTCCCGACGTGCTCGTCGCGCGCGACTTCCGCCGCGTCGTCGAGAGCATCGCGACTGCAAAGCGCCGCGGGCGTGGCGTCGTCGTCATGCTCGGCGGGCACGTGGTGAAGACCGGCCTCGCCCGACTGCTCATCGATCTCGTGGAGCGCGGCATCGTGACACACATCGCGATGAACGGCTCGGCCGCCATTCACGACTACGAGGTCGCGCGGTTCGGCGGTACATCGGAGGACGTCGCCGCCGGGCTGCGGGACGGCACCTTCGGGATGGCCGAAGAGACCGGGCGGGGGTTGAACGACGCGTTCACCGCCGGAATGCGCGAGGGGCGCGGGATGGGCGAGGCGATCGCGCTCGCACTCGCCGAGACGCCAGCGCTGGCGCACCCTGAGCTCTCGGTGATTCTCGCCGCGCATCGGCTTGGCATCCCGGCGACGGTGCACGCCGCGTTAGGCGCCGAGATCATCCACCAGCACCCGGCGGCGAACGGGGCGGCGATCGGCGACACGAGCCATCGCGACTTTCGACGCCTGGCGGCATCGCTGACATCGCTACACGACGGCGGCGTCGTGCTCAACGTCGGCAGCGCGGTGATCATGCCGGAAGTGTTCCTCAAGGCGCTGACGATCGCGCGGAACCTGAACGATGGGCGGCCGACGGACTTCACGACGTGCGATCTCGACATGCAGCGTCACTACCGTCCACGCATGAACGTCGTGCAACGCCCGACGCTCGCCGGCGGCACGGGCTACGAGATCACCGGCCACCACGAGATCATGATTCCCATGCTCGTGTGGGCCGTCGTCGAGGCGCTCATCCCGCAATGAGACGTATGCGACGCGCCCCCCGCCGGTGGCTCGAGCCACCGGCGGGGGGCGCGTCGCACTCTGGAAAGGTCCGAGCGACGAGCTAGACGCCGTTACCGGACCACTTTTCTCGCAGGCGGCGCGCGGTATCCGGACTGAAGATCCGGATCGCGAGGTAGATCAGACCGCCGACAATGGCAATGCGAACCGCGAGGAAGAACAGCCACGCAATCAAGCCCAGAATGCCGGGCAGAATTCCGAAGAAGAACTTGAGCACGAACAGGCCCGCAATCGCGAAGAGCCCGATCATGAAGATGGTGCGGAGCATTCGTGAGGTCTCCAAACGAGGACTGTCCTGCCATACGCGGCGCGCGCCGCGACAGTTTCAAGTGACACCGTCGCTGGCCACAATAGTATACGTCCATGAGGCGCAGCCCGTGAGAGCCAGCCGCGATAGCTTGTCCGAGTGACACATCACACCATTCGTCCAGTCCCCGACGTCCTCGTCATTGGTGGCGGGCTGATTGGGCTGGCCTGTGCTGTGGCAGCGGCAGAGCGAGGATGGAGCGTACGGATCGTCGGTACGGTGTTGCCCGGTGCGGCATCCCTGGCCGCCGCGGGCCTTCTCGCACCTTCGATCGAGAGTAGTGACGGACCCGCCCATGCATTCGCGATCGCCGCCCGCGATCGCTACCCGTCATACATCGCGTGGCTCCGCGATCGAACCGGAATCGACGTACCGCTCAGCCGCCGCGGGATCCTACAACTCGCCGTCAACGCGGCGGGAATACGGGGTCTCAAGCGCAGCATGGGCGCCGATGCGCGGTGGATCGACGCGCAGGAGCTGTCGACGCTCGAGCCGGCGCTGAGCCACGGACTCGGCGCCGTCTTCCACGAGCACGATGGGTGGGTCGACAACGAGGTGCTGTTTTCGGCGCTTCGGACATTCGTCGAAACGCACCCTCGAATCGAGCTCACCGAAGACCGCATCGTTCAGGTCGGTCTCGCAGCCGACGCTTCCGCCGTGGGCGCAAGCGGCGCTCGCTACGTCGCCGGGAAGCTGGTCCTCGCCGCGGGCGCCTGGAGTTCGGCAATCTCCGGCCTGCCGCGCGCGCTACCCATTGAGCCCGTGCGCGGCCAGATGCTGGCGTATTCGGCCGCGCCGGTGTCCCGAGCGGTATACGGGCCAACCGGGTACGTCGTTCCGCGGGCTGACGGGCGTACGCTCGTGGGGGCCACGATGGAGCGAGCCGGTTTCGACGCCACGACGACTGCCGAGGGCATCACGAAGCTCGAGCGAACGGGCGGAGAGATCCTGCCATCTCTCACTCAGCTGAAGCCCTCCCAGGCTTGGGCGGGAATCCGACCCATCTCGGCGGATCTGCAACCGATTCTGAGTGCCGACGCCGATGATCCTCGTCTGGTGTATGCGACCGGTCACTCCAGGAACGGCGTGCTGATGACCCCCCTAACGGCCGATTGCGTGGCTGCGATCCTCGCCGATGATATTGCTCCCGCCGACCTGAGCGCCTTCGCGGCGGACAGGTTTTCGGCGACGCCTCGCTGATCCGCGCGGCCGAACGGCCGGGGGGAAGCGCAACCAGCAATCGGCGGTATGACAGTTACGTTCGCTGGTCCGCCTATGCCGTGCGGGCTACATTTCGCCCTCGTGTGATCTCTCCTCAGGGTACTGAAGCGAGACGCCGGCGCGAGCTGCACCTCCTCTGACTTCGATGGCAGACACTCTCTACCAGATCATGGGGCGTCACCGCTCGGAGCCCCTGCCGGAGCGGAAACCCTCGTGGCTCAAGGTCAAAGCGCCGGGCGGACCGAACTACGCCCGACTCCGGCACCTGATGCGGGAGCTCGACCTCCACACGGTGTGCGAGGAGGCGCATTGTCCCAACGTAGGGGAGTGTTGGGAGCATGGCACGGCTACCTTCATGATCCTGGGTGACGTCTGCACCCGGAACTGCGGGTACTGCGCCGTCACCCACGGGCGGCCACCGAAGTACGATCTCAGTGAGCCGGGTCGCGTCGCGGCGGCGATCGCCGAAATGCGACTGCAACATGCGGTGATCACCTCGGTCGACCGCGACGACCTCCCTGACTTTGGTGCGCACATCTTCGCCGAAACCATCAGGCAGATTCATGAGCAGGTGCCGGGATGCTCGGTCGAAGTCCTCGTGCCGGATTTTCAGGGGAACGTGGACAGCATCCGCACCGTGCTGGAGGCGCGGCCGGAGATCTACAATCACAACACCGAGACCGTCCCGCGGCTATACAAGCGCGCTCGCCCCGGCGGCCGGTACGAGCGCGTAATGAAGATCTTCCGCGACGCCAAGTCCATCGCGCCGGCCATCCCGACGAAGACTGGGATCATTCTCGGACTTGGTGAGACCGTTGAGGAAGTCGTGGCGGTGATGCGCGACCTCCGCGATGTGGACGTCGACATTCTCACCCTCGGTCAGTACCTGCGCCCCTCGGCCGACCACCTGCCGCTCGACCGCTACTACACCCCTGACGAGTTCCGGGAGTTGGCGCGCATCGGGCGGGAGCTCGGCTTCCGGCACGTCGAGTCCGGCCCCCTCGTGCGATCGAGCTATCACGCGTGGGAGCAGGTCCAGGCGGCCGGCGTCAGCGACAGCAACGTGGGAACGGGGAACCGGGAACGGGGAACGGAAGCGGCCTGACCGCCGCCTCCCAGCACGGATGGCAACCCTGTTCCCAGTTCCCCGTTCCCGGTTCCCATTGTCCGTTCACCCATGGCTACAATGGCGAAGAAAAAGCAGGACACCTCCAACAACGCGACGGGCGACCCCGAGCTCCGTCGTGAGCTGCTCCGGTCGATGCTTCTGCAGCGCCGCTTCGAGGAACGGTGCGCCGAGGCGTACGCGTTAGGCAAGATTGGCGGTTTTTGCCATCTCTACATCGGGCAGGAAGCGTGCGGCACGGGTGTGATCTCGTTGCTGCGGCCGGACGACTACGTCATCACCACCTATCGTGATCACGGGCAGGCGCTCGCGCGTGGCATATCGCCGCGCAGCGTGATGGCCGAGCTGTTCGGGCGCATCGATGGCGTCGCGCGCGGAAAGGGCGGCTCGATGCACCTGTTCGACCGCAACGTGAACTTCCTCGGCGGGCATGGTATCGTCGGGGGGCACGTGCCGCTCGCGGCCGGCGTCGGATTCGCCATCAAGTATCGCGGCGGCGATCAGGTGTGCGTTTGCTTCATGGGCGAGTCGGTCGTGAACACGGGGGCGTTCCACGAGGCGCTCAACATGGCGGCGCTGTGGAAGTTGCCGGTCGTGTTCATCATCGAAAACAATCGCTACGGTATGGGCACCGCCCTCGAGCGCGCATCGTCCATTCACGACATCTATAATCGCGCCGCGTCGTACGACATGCCGCGCGGAGTGGTGGACGGCCAGGACGTGATGCTGGTGCGCGCCGCCGTCCAGGAGGCCATCGATCGCGCGCGCGGCGAGTCGCTGCCAACCCTCCTCGAGGTTCGGACCTATCGGTTCATGGGCCACTCCATGTCCGACGCCGTCAGTGGTACCTACCGCACGAAGGAAGAGCTCGAGGAGCACATCAAGCGCGATCCGATCATTGTCCTTCGCTCGCAGTTACAGCAGGAAGGCCAGCTCACCGACGACGATTTCACGAAGATGGACGAGGAAGTGAAGGCGGTCGTGCAGGATGCCTGGGACTTCGCCGATCAGAGCCCGGAGCCGCCGGTCGAAGCGCTTTTCGAGGACGTGTTCGTCGACACCACGAGCGACACACCAGCTGAGGCGGCCGTCGCCGCGGACTAGGGCTGGGAGTCGGATTCGAATTTCATCCTGGACATGGCGCCGAAATGAAGCGTCCGAAATTCGAGTCTGACCCCGGGCCACCCTCTGACCCCGATCGCCTAACAAGTTCGCCGGACATCGAATGCCAGTTATCACATATCGTGACGCCCTGAATCAGGCACTTCGCGAGGAGATGCAGCGCGACGACCGCGTGTTCCTCATGGGCGAGGAAGTCGCCGTCTACCAGGGGGCGTATAAGGTCTCGAAGGGATTACTACAGGAGTTCGGTGAGATGCGGGTGGTCGACACGCCCATCACCGAGCTCGGATTCGCCGGCGTGGGCGTTGGCGCCGCAATGGTCGGCCTTCGGCCGGTCATCGAGTTCATGACCTGGAATTTCGCGCTGCTCGCCCTCGATCAGGTCGTGAACGCCGCGGCCAAGATGCTGTACATGTCCGGTGGGCAGTACAACATCCCGATGGTGTTCCGCGGGCCGAACGGGGCCGCGTTGCAGCTCTCGGCGCAGCATTCCCAGGCGTGGGAGTCCTGGCTGGCGCACATCCCCGGGCTCAAGGTCGTGACGCCCGGCACGCCCTACGATGCGAAGGGACTGCTCAAGAGCGCGATTCGGGACGATAACCCCGTCATCGTGCTCGAAGGCGAGATGCTGTACAACACGAAGGGTGAAGTGCCTGACGACGAAGAGGTGATCATTCCCATCGGGAAGGCGGAGCTCAAGCGCGAGGGCTCGCACGCGTCGATCATCACGCATGGCAAGATGATCCTCGTCGCGCTGCAGGCCGCCGATCAGCTGGCGAAAGAGGGGATCAATGTCGACGTCGTAGACTTGCGTACCGTGCGTCCGATGGACGTCGACGCGATCACGTCGACAGTGCGGAAGACGAACCGCGCCGTGGTGCTCGAGGAAGGCTGGGAGATCGCCGGCATCGGCGCGCAGGTCGTGGATTTCGTCCAGCGTGAGTGTTTCGATGACCTCGATGCGCCGGTCGTTCGCGTGCACCAGGCCGACGTCCCGATGCCGTACGCGAAGAACCTCGAGCGAGCCGCCAAGCCCGATGTGGCCAAGACGATCGCCGCGGTGAAGAAAGTCATGTATATCGAGTAGACCTCGACCACGTCGCGGAGGAAGTTCTCGTTATGGCAACGAAGGTCGTGATGGAAGCGCTCTCACCTACCATGGAAGAGGGTCGCCTCGTGAAGTGGCTCAAGAACGAGGGCGATCAGGTCAAGAACGGAGAGACGCTGGCCGAGGTCGAAACCGACAAGGCGATCATGGAGCTCGTCGCGCGTGGCGAGGGGGTGCTCCGGAAGCGCTTGCTTCCCGAGAACGAGGCCGCGCCGGTCGGGCAGTTGATCGCGGTGATCGCGCCCCCTGATGAGAACATCGACGCACTGATCAGCGGCGCCGGCGGCGCTAGCGCGGCGCCGTCAGCCGCGCCTCCTCCGCCGGCCGATGTCGTCGCGAAGGCGAACGAGACGGCGGGTGCGAGCCCGGTTCCCCGCACTGGCGCTCAGGCCCAGGGCGAGACCTCGACACCGCCCCAGGAGAAGGTGACGAGCACTCCGCCCGCGACACCTGCGTCTCGACCTGCAGCCGCAGCCCCCGCGCCGAGCGGGAACGGGGGCCGCACGCGATCGTCGCCACTCGCTCGCCGGATGGCCTCGGAGCGCGGCCTCGACCTGCAGGCCGTGCAAGGGAGTGGACCCGGCGGCCGCATCATCAAGCGCGACATCGAGGCCGCCGTCGCCGCTGCGCCCTCGGCGCAGCAAGCAGCCCCGGTTCCCGGTTCCCTGTTCCCTGTTCCTGAAGGTCCGGATTTCCGCGACGCACCCCTCACCCAGATCCGGAAGACGATCGCCCGCCGCCTGTCGGAGTCTATCGGTCCGATTCCGACCTTCTATCTCACGGCCGAATTCGACATGGAGCGGGTCGCTGAAATGCGCACCGCCATGGCGGCCATGGGCGACGAGTACAAGGTCTCCTTCAACGACATTGTCCTGAAGGCGGTCGCGACTGCGCTGTCCCAGCACCCCGAGGTCAACGCGCACTGGCTGGGTGACAAGATCCGCTACTTCAACCGCGTCCATATCGGGATGGCAGTGGCCATCGAGGATGGGTTGATCACGCCAGTCATCTTCGACGCCGACCGCAAGCGCATGAGCGAGATCTCGCGCGAGGCACGCGAGCTCGCGAAGCGAGCTCGAGAGCGGAAGCTCAAGCCGGAGGAGTACACAGGCTCGACGTTCTCGGTCTCGAACCTCGGGATGTTCGGCATCGACCAGTTCACGGCGATCATCAATCCGCCCGAAGTCGGCATCCTCGCCGTCGGCGCGCTGGAAGAGAAGCCGGTGGTGGTCGACGGCCAGCTGACGCAGCGCAAGCGGATGCGCGTCACCATGAGCTGCGACCATCGGGTCGTGGACGGCGCGCTGGGAGCGCGCTTCCTTCAGACGCTGCGCCGGCTGATCGAGAACCCCCTGATGCTGGTGTATTGAGGGTCAACGGGTCAGACTGACCCCTTGAAACCAGTGACCTTATCGGCCGGCTCGGGGTATGCACGGTGTCTGTGATATCGGCCGCGTGACCTCTCGCGCGGCCGAGCGTACTTTCATTGGGTCCCTTAGCCGAGCGTCGATGCCGATTCGCCTCGCTGTGTATTCGTCGGCCGCGCTGCGGCGTCGACGAATCTACGCGTTACTCGGGCTCGCTCTTGCGGCCGCCTGCGACAATTCCAGCGGCCCGCGCACCGGGAAGCTGGCGCTGTCAATCCAGGGCCTACCAACCGGGACGGCCGCGCAGGTCACACTCAGTGGTCCCGCGAGCTTCTCACGCGTGCTCACGGGCCCGGAAGTCGTCGCCAACCTGAAGCCTGGCGACTATAAGCTCACGAGCACGTCGGTCTTCAACGGTGGCGCACGCTACTCGCCACTGCCGGACACGCAGACCGTCACCATCACGAAGTCCGACACGCCGGTGGAGGCCACTGTCGCATATTTGCTGACCAGCGGCTCGCTGGCGGTGAGTGTCGACGGCGTGCCGTCTGGAAGCTCGCCGGTTATCCGCGTCACGGGTCCCAAGGGATTCATCCAGACCATCTCGTCGACGACGACGCTCGATGGACTCGACGTCGGCATGTATGTCATCTTCGCGCAGGAGCTGGTCGCGAATCAGCAGCGGTATGCGCCGACGCGCGGTACCCAGCAGGTGGCGATATCGGCGAGCCTAACGCCGGTGTCCGCGGGAGTACAGTACACGCAGACGACCGGCAACCTGACCGTGTCGGTGTCCGGGCTCCCCGCGGGTGTGGCCGGCAATATCAGCGTCACGGGTCCAGCGGCGAGCTACACGGTCGGCGAATCGAGCAACCTGGTCGGCGTGCGCGCTGGCGCCTACACCGTGAACGCGGCGGTCGTGACGTCGGGCCTCACGACGTACATCCCGAACTCGCTGTCACAGACGGTGACCGTTGCGCCCGCCGGCAACGTCACGGTCTCGATCATCTACACGAGCAGCAGCGGTCCCCTCAACCTGACGGTGGACGGCGTCACCCTCACACAGGTGGTTCAGACCTACGGGAACACGGTTCCGCTCGTTGCGGGTCGTGACGGCTACATCCGCGTCTTCGGGCGGGCGAACCAGACGAACGACGTCAACCCTCAGGTTCGCGTGCGGCTGTACAACGGGGAAACGCTGCTGAACACGATGGCGCTCACCAAAGCACCCGGTGTCGCGCTGGTTCCCGATCAATCATCGCTCTCGGCCTCGTGGAACGGGATCGTCGTCGGTCAGTTCATTCAGCCGGGGCTCCGGATCGTCGCGGACATCGATCCCGGCAACAGTGTTGCGGAGGGAAGTGAGACCGACAACTCGTTCCCGGCCTCCGGCACACCGCTCCCGTTTGACGTTAGGCAGGTCGCGCCGCTGCGGGTCACGCTGGTGCCCGTCGTGCAGCGCTTCGACAAGGCACTCACCGGGAGTGTGACGGACGCGAACAAGGAGCAGTTCCTGGGCGACATCCGCCGCATGCTGCCGGTGCTCGACATCGACGCCGAGGTCCACGCGCCCTACACCACGGCGGATTCCCTCGAGCTCTCATCGAACGACGGGAACAACGAGTGGCTGCGCGTGTTGAGCGAAATGAACGCGCTCAGAATCGCGGAGTCGAGCACGCGACATTACTACGGCATCGTGAAGGTGAGCTACAACTCCGGCGTCGCGGGCTACGGGTACGTTCCCGGTCGCGCCGCAGTCGGCTGGGATTATTTGCCCAGTGGCCGAGGCGTCGCCGCCCACGAGTTGACCCACAACTTCGGACGCGCACACGCGCCTTGCGGCGGTGTGGGCGGACCTGATCCGAATTTCCCGTATGCGGGCGGGACGATCGGCGTGTACGGGTACGACATGACCACGAACACGCTGCGCCCGCCGTCGACGGCCGATCTCATGGGATATTGCAGCAACCCCTGGATCAGCGACTACACATACGTTGGCGCATTGGACTGGCGCGCGAACAATCCCACGCCCGGTGTCGTCGGTGCCGCGCTCGGGCTGGAGCAGGACGCAACGGCGCGATCGGCGCTACTCGTGTGGGGGCGTGTGGAGCGCGGAAAACTGGTGCTCGAACCTGCGTTCTCGATCGTTGCGAAGCCAGACGTCCCGCGTGAGGGCGGTCCCTACCGCGTCGAAGGGCTTTCACGCAACGGCCGTACGTTGTTCTCCTACTCGTTCGCGGGCGAGCAGCCGGCGGACGTCGAAGATGCATCGTCACGTCACTTTGCGTTCGCCATTCCCATGGATGAAGCGACGCAGTCGGATCTCGCGACGATCCGGCTGACGGGTGGAGGCTCGGCCCCCGTAACACTTCAGGCATCGCCGGCCCCCGACGAAATTGCGGCATCGGTGAACGCGGTCGCAGCCACGACGCGCGCGGCAGGCGCCATCAACGTGCGGTGGGGCGGGCAGGCCGCGCGCATGGCGCTCATTCGCGATCGGAGAACGGGCCAGGTGCTGACGTTCGCGCGAGGCGGTAGCGCGGAGGTTCGCTCGCGAAGTGGCGACCTCGAGGTGATTCTCTCCGATGGCGTGAGAAGCGCCGCGCGTCGAATCGCGCCCGCCCAGCGCTAATACGCGCCACTCGGCGGCCGAGCCGAGCCTAACCGCGCCCGATACGGTCGGGCGGATACGCCTTCGGTCCCGTGGCACTACAAGGGAAGAATCGGCTAGCTTTCTGCGCGGCAAGCTAGGTCGATTGGGGTACGCGAAATACCCCGTTCGATTCCCGATTCCCGATTCCCGATTCCGAGAAATGGCTTCGTACGACGTGATCTTCATCGGCGGCGGACCCGCCGGCTACGTAGGCGCAATTCGTTGCGGGCAGCTCGGGCTCTCCACCGCCGTCGTCGAGCGGGAAGGACTCGGTGGCACCTGCGTGCTCTGGGGATGCATCCCGGCCAAGTCGCTCCTCGAGAGCGCCGCATTGGCGAACAAACTTGCCAAGGCCGCTGAACACGGCATCACGCTCGGTGAGGTGAAGCTCGACTACGGCCCGGCTATGAACCGTTCCCGCGCCGTGAGCGCGCAGAACTCGAAGGGCGTGGAGACGCTGTTCAAGAAGTACAAGATCACGTGGATCAAGGGCACCGGCCGCCTCGCCGGCGGGAAGAGCGTCGCCGTGAAGACCGCGGAGGGAAAAGAGGAGAAGCACGACGCGAAGAAGGCCATCGTCATCTCCACCGGGTCGCGCGTGAAGGGATTGCCGCAGATCGGCCTCGAGCTCGACAAGCAGACCGTCCTCTCGTCGGACGAGGTCCTCACGCTCGAGGGCGCGCCGAAGTCGCTGATCGTCGTCGGCGCTGGCGCGGTGGGCTGCGAGTTCGCCGACGTGTTCAATGCCTACGGCACGAAGGTGACGATCCTCGAGGTCCTGCCGGCAATCTTGCCACTCGAGGACGCCGACAGCTCGGCCGCCGTCGGGCGATCGTTCAAGAAGCGCGGGATCGACATTGTCACGGGCGCAAAGATCTCGAACGCGAAGGTCGCAAAGGGGTCCGTGAAGATGACGGTGGAAGCCGGCGGCGAGACGAAGGACCTCGAGGCCGAGCGCGTGCTCATCGCCGCGGGTCGGGCGCCTAACGTGGAGGACGTCGGGCTCAAAGAGGCGGGCGTTCAGCTCACGGAGCGCGGATTCATCAAGGTGAACACCGACACGTACGAGACGTCGGCCAAGGGGATCTACGCCATCGGCGACGTGATCGGTGCCCCCATGCTCGCCCACAAGGGACAGCGCGAGGGGGTGGTGCTGGCCGAGCTGCTCGCCGGGCAGCATCCGCATAAGGTGAACTACGGCAACATCCCGAATGCGACGTATTGCCACCCCGAGGTCGCGTCGATCGGGATGACCGAGGCACAGGTGAAGGAGAAGAAGATCGACTACAAAGTCGGCAAGTTCCCCTTCATGGCGAGTGGGCGCGCGCGGACCGCCGGCGAGACGGATGGCCACGTGAAGATCATTCGCGACGCGAAGTACGGTGAAATCCTTGGGGCACACATCGTGGGACTCCACGCGACGGAGCTGATTCACGAGCTCGCGGTGGCTCGGGAGAACGAGTTCACGGTCGAGGAAGTCGATCTCGCGATCCACGCCCACCCCACGCTGTCGGAAGCGGTCGCGGAAGCGGCGCTCGACTCGCTGGGGCGCATGATTCACGCCTAACGGTCTCGCTGTTCGAGGCGTCGCGGGAAAGTGAACGAGCTCCTGGTCGTCGACCTCGGCACCCTGCCCTACGCGTCCGCGCTGGCGTTGCAGCGCGACGTCGCTCGGCGCCGGATCACGGGGGAGATCGACGAGGATGTGCTCCTGCTCGTGGAGCATCCTCCGGTCGTCACGCTCGGGCGCACGGCGAAAGCCGCGAACCTCATTGCGTCACCCGAGTTTCTCGCGTCGCAGGGCGTGGAGCTGTTCGAGGTGGAACGCGGGGGCGACGTCACGTTTCACGGACCCGGACAGCTCGTCGGCTACCCCATCATCGATCTCAAGCGGCATCGAAAGGACCTCCACTGGTATCTCCGCCAGGTGGAACAGGCGCTGATCGACTCCATCGCTCAATTCGGGATCTTGGGAGGACGGGTCGACAAGTACACTGGCGTCTGGGTCGGAGGGACGAGCGGGCGAAAAATCGCGTCGATCGGCGTCCACGCGCGCGACTGGGTCACATGGCACGGGTTCGCGCTCAACGTGAACACCGACCTTCGGTACTTCGATCTCATTGTCCCGTGCGGCATCACCGATGTCGCGATGACGTCTGTGGCGAGAGAGCTGATGACGGGGTCTGTCGAGATGCCGAAGGTATCGGATGCGGTTTCGGTCGCGTTCGCAGCCACGTTCGACCTGGGGGCAAGGCGCCTCGATCGAGCCGACCTGCTCACCGCGAGCGCTCTTCGCGAAGCGCCCGAGACTCGCATCGGTTAAGGACACTACTTTCACGTTATCGAGGGACTCGTGCAGCGTTTGCGTCTTCGTCAATCCGCCCCGACACTGGCAGCCGTCGCGGGGGCATTCATCATCATTGCCTGCGGCGATTCGCGGCTCGAGAAGTTGTCGACCGGGATCAGCCGCGACTCGGCACTCGCTATCATCAACGAAGGCACGAGCGGCGACTCTCTTGCTCGGGTCTATCGACAAGAGACCTACCTGCTTCCGAACAAGAACGGGAACGCGTTCCTGGGGAACATTCTCTTCTACGACAAGCGCGGGCGGAAACAGGCCGAGGACTCGACCGTCGCGGCGAATGAGACGACTCCGATCGTCCTATCCGATGGCAAGGTGATCGGGTGGGGATGGACGTTTTACGACAGCCTGGCTAAAGCGAACAACATCCCACAGCAGGCGCGGAAGTAGGTCGCGCTCTCGGAAAGCCCGCGAGGCCCCGCCATCCGTGGCGGGGCTTTTTTTTGCGTCCTAGCGCGGCGCGTACACCCGTGCGCGTCCGACCGGTGACGAAAACGAAAGAGCCCCACCTTTCGGTGGAGCCCCTTCGTTCTAAAGCGAACTGCCTGCAGCTTGGTTACTGAACCGTCGTAACCGACGCCGTCGCCGTGCGCGCCGCATCGCCCTCGGCATCAACGCCGACCGCGATGATCGTCACAGCACCGACCGGAACACCAGCACCCGGATCCCAGGTGAAGGCGTAATTCCACGGACGGGTCGGGCTCGTGTTCGGGCCCGCCGTCGCGCTGGCTGCGCCAATGAAGACGTAGCCGTTCGTGACCGGGTTCAGATAGTAGAACTCGACCTTCGAGAACGGATTGCCGCCGTTCTGCGAGACGTCAGCGACCGCCGAGAGCGCAACCGTCGTCGACGAGACCGTCGAGAGGTTCGCACCGTCGATGTCGACGTCGGTCTTGCCGGTGCCATAGGATGGCGCACCAATGGTGAACGCCTGCAAGGTCAGCCCAGTGGTGAGGGTGCCCACCACGCCGCAATCGGCCACGCGGGGGGCGAAGTCACCCGCCGTCGGCGTCTTCGGTAATGAAATCCCGCCCGCCTGGTCGGTCGCGAAGAGCGACACGTCCTGCGCCTTGTTCGCATTGCTCGCCGTGAACGGACCACCGGCGGGCGCCATGCAGCGAATCAGGCTCGGAATCGTGTAGCTACCCGAGAAGGTCTTCTCAAGCGCCGGACCATACGAGCCCAGCGTCTGCGAAGCATACTCGAGATTGATGCCAGCCGCCGTGTAGTTCACCTGGGCGTACAGCTTGCCGAGGTCCAGGTTGTCGCTCACGCTCACACCGCCAATGGCGGCGGGGGCATTCCCGGCGTAGGTGGGCGACAGCGTCAGGCCGCCGGTGAAGGTCGGGACGGACCCATCAACCACGTACGAGACGGTGATCGCCGGCGTCGGTGCGAGGTTGCCGGCGGCGTCAGCCAACTGCGCCGTGAGCGTGTAGTAGCCTTCGCCGCCCGAAGCATCCGTGATGCTCCCGGAAATCGGAGCGGCCGTTTGAGCGCAAGAGGTGCCTCCGAGCTCGCAAACGTTGCTCCCCGTGGGGGGCATGCGGAGGATCGAAATCCGCCCCGGGTTGGTGGGGGCGATACCGGAAAGCGTATCGCCGTCCGTGCTGAACCCGTAGTTGGTTCCATCGGCGGCGGCGGTACTGGTGAAGCCCTGCTGATTCGACACGCCCGTCAGCTTCACGTTCTGCGGCGCGCCGAAATCTGCGCCGAACGGGTTGCCCAAGTTGACGCACACGCGGTTGCCCAGCGCATCGAACACGATCGCCTTGCCGTTGTATTCGGTGGACAGCGATTCGGTCAGGCCCTGGGCGTCCGTCACCTTCGTCATACCCGTAACGTCGCACGCAGAGGCAGTCGGGAGCGCGCCCTTGATCACGTAGATATCGGCCTTGACGTCATTCACGCCGGTGTCCGACAAGCCCGTGATGCCCGAATTGGCAGCCGTGAACGTGAAAGCCTTGGTGACCCACGCTGGGAACGCACCAACAGTCGGGGCGGCAGGCACGACGTTATCTACGCGCGTCGAATCGAACCGCGGTAGGCCGAGCGTATCAGCCTTCGCGCCGACGTTGAGCACGATGGTCGGGCCGGTGTTGCCGTTGCTGAGGTTCGAGCCGGTCACGACCGGCACCGTCTGCGACGCCGCGCTCGTCTGGTAGCCAACGAGGTTGAGCGCGCCGGTGCCGGAGTTCGGGAAGTCGATCGTGAAGATCTGCGTCCCGGCGTCCGGCGTGTCCGAGAACGTCTTGCCGAGGTACGCGGCATTGAGCGAGGTGACCGTCGCGCCGCCAGGAGCGTAGTTCACCGCCGCGAGCTTCAGCTGGACGCTACCCGCGAACCACTTCTGGCCCGTCGTCGGGTTGACCGCCGAGGTCGGGAAGCCAGCGTTGGTGTTCGTGGTGGTGGCCAGCGCGATGAAGCCGCTCTGGTTGTTGAAGACGAGCGGGACGCTCGGCGAGGCGACGTTACCAGGCGTCGTGCCGCCAATCGTTCCGCGTGCGGAGATCTGGTGCGTTCCGTTCGCGAAGTTGACCGCACCGGTTGTCGGGCTGAACGCGGCGGTGTTGACCGAGCAGACGACATCGACCGCCTCGATCTCCTCGAACGCGGCGGCCATGCGGAGCGCCTCGCTCTCGGCGACGGTCATGTTCTGCGAGCACGCCACGACGTTGTCGATCAGGACCTCGACCTTCGTGATGGTCTGCTCGCCCGGGTTGACGTTCAGCGTGACGTCGATCTGGCCCGTCACGTTGTTCGGGTTCACCGGGCTGGCCGTGTTGCCGGCGACGGTGATCTTCTGGATGCTGACGGTCGCCGCCTGAATCGGACGAACGGTCAACGCCATCGAGCCCGACACGGTCGGATCGACCGTCGACGCGGCGGTGATGGTCGCGTTGCCCACCGCGACTGCGGTGATGACGCCGGACGTGGAGACCGTGGCGATGTTGGTCGCGCTGCTGCTCCAGGTGACCGTGCGCGCAACACCCGGGTTGGCCGTCACGTTAGCGACCAGCTGGCGGGTGCCTCCCGGAGGGAGAATGTCGGTGGTCGGCGAGACGTCGACGCGCTGCACACCCAGGTCCGCGCGCGTCACGGTGACCAACGCGCTGCCCTTGACGCCCGCGTCGGCAGCCGCCGTCGCGACGATCGTCGCCGATCCAACGGCGACACCGGTCACCTTACCGGTCGCGTCGACAGTCGCCTTCGACGCATCGCTCGTTGTCCAGTTGACGTTCTTGTTCGGATTCGTTCCCGTAACCGACGCCGTAAGGGTCACCGAGCCGCCAACCGCGACGTTCGCGGTAGCTGGCGTCACGGTTACCTCGAGCGTGTCCTCGACGGTTACGTCGTCACCGCAACCAGCGAGCACGCCTGCGAAGGCGAGTGCGCCGGTCAGCGCTAACGTCCGCGTGAGTTTTTGCATCCCTTTCCCCCTTTGAGAGTTCTGCTGC
>Ga0075421_100002329_pt1 | contig 22661 bp, 16 predicted proteins | sample SoiMetdeltSBSDD5_FD_75292 | JGI IMG/M metagenome (GOLD analysis project Ga0075421, IMG submission 75292) | Bulk soil microbial communities from a Populus tree surrounding site in Tennessee, USA - Soil MetaG P. deltoides SBSDD5 | ecosystem: Environmental > Terrestrial > Soil > Tree plantation...
CCCCCCCGCGGGCGAAGCCCGCTGCCGCCCCCCACCCGACCCCCTCCCCTGGGTTGGTCTGCCACCCCTCACTCCCCACCCCCTCTCTCCCCTCGCTGGGGAGAGAGGGGCCCGGAGCGGAGGGTCGGATGCTCGCAGTAGGTCGCATGCGATGATTCGCGCCCTGGGAGGGTGGCGATGACGCGAACGATTACGTTGATCCCCGGCGACGGGATCGGACCCGAGGTGACGGCGGCCACCGTGCGGGTGCTCGAGGCTGCCGGCGCAAGCATCGAGTGGGAGCGGCACAGCGCCGGCAGCGAGGCGCTGGCGCGCCACGGCGAGCCCATGCCGCAGGAGGTGCTCGACTCCATCCTGCGCAACGGCGTCGCCTTGAAGGGACCGATCGCCACGCCGGTGGGCAAGGGGTTCCGCTCGGTCAACGTCGCCCTGCGCAAGGCGCTCGTGCTCTACGCCAACCTCCGTCCCGTGCGCTCGCTCGCCGGCGTCCCCTCGCGCTTCTCCGACATCGACCTGGTCGTGGTGCGCGAGAACACGGAGGGGCTCTATAGCGGCATCGAGCACGAGGTGGTGCCGGGCGTGATGGAGAGCCTCAAGATCATCAGCGCGGTGGCGTCGATCCGAATCGCCCGTTTCGCCTACGAATACGCCCGCGCCCGCGGCCGCAAGCGGGTGACGACGGTGCACAAGGCGAACATCATGAAGCTCACCGACGGCCTCTTCCTCGACAGCTGCCGGGCGGTGGGCGCCGAATACCCGGACATCCAGTCCGACGACCGCATCGTCGACAACATGTGCATGCAGCTCGTCGTCAATCCGCATCAGTACGACGTGCTGCTCTGCGAGAACCTCTACGGCGACATCGTCTCCGACCTGGTGGCGGGTCTCGTCGGCGGCCTGGGCGTCGTCCCGGGAGCCAACATCGGCGAGAAGGCCGCGGTCTTCGAGGCCGTCCACGGCAGCGCCCCCGACATCGCCGGGCGCAATCTGGCCAACCCGCTGGCGCTCATCCGCAGCTCGGTGCTCATGTTGCGCCACATCGGCGAGCCTGACGCCGCGGCGCGCATCGAGACGGCGATCACCCGGGTCGTCTCGGAGAAGGGCCAGCTGACCCGGGACCTCGGCGGCACCTGCACGACGACCGAGTTCACCGAGGCCCTCGTCCGCGAGATCGCCGCGTAGAATCCACCCATGGTCGAGGCCCGGCGCACGGTCTGCCGCTGGCTGCTCGCCGCCCTGCTCGAGCGCGGCCCGCAGGGCGCCATAGCGGTGCCCGAGTCGCCGCGCCTCGAACGCCCGCTCTCGCCCCACGAGGCACGCCGGCTGCTGGGGCCGAGCCGCCATCTCGCCGCCCTCGCGCCCTGAGCGCACCCCGCCCCACAGCGATGGGCCGCTCCCTCTTCGACGACCAGCCCGACCCGCCGCGCGGCCGCGCCGCCCCGGCCGCCGATGCGCCGCTCGCCGAGCGCATGCGCCCGGGCGACCTCGACGAGGTCGTCGGCCAGGAGGCCCTCGTGGGCCCCGACGGCTCGCTGCGCCGCGCCATCGCCGAGGATCGCGTGCCTTCGCTCATCCTCTGGGGACCGCCGGGCAGCGGCAAGACGACGCTGGCGCGGCTCGTCGCCGCCGCCACCTCGTGCCGCTTCGTGCCGTTTTCCGCCGTCACCTCCGGCATCAAGGAAGTCAAGGAGGTGATGGCGGAGGCGGCGCGCCTCCACAAGGGGACGGGGCGGCGTACGCTGCTCTTCGTCGACGAGATCCATCGCTTCAACCGCGCCCAGCAGGACGCGTTCCTCCCCTACGTCGAGTCGGGGGAGATCGTGCTCGTCGGCGCCACCACGGAGAACCCGTCGTTCGAGCTCAACGGCGCCCTGCTCTCGCGATGCCGCGTCGTCGTGCTCGAGCCGCTGGCGCCCGCCGCCGTCGTGCGGGTGCTCGAGCGCGCCCTCGCCGACGAGGAGCGCGGGCTCGGGGGCCAGCGGCTGAACGTGGTACCCGAGGCGCTGGCGTCGATCGCCCAGCTCGCCTCCGGCGACGCGCGCCGGGCGCTCAACCTCCTCGAGCTGGCGGCCGCCGACGCCGCCTCACGCAAGGTGCGCGCGATCGACGCAGCCGACGTGACGCGCATCGCGCAGCGCAAGGTGCTGCTCTACGACAAGTCGGGCGAGGAGCACTTCAACCTCATCTCGGCCCTCCACAAGTCCTTGCGTGAAAGCGACGCCGACGCGGCGCTCTACTGGCTCGCCCGCATGCTCGCCTCGGGGGAGGACCCGCGCTACCTCGCCCGCCGGCTCACCCGCTTCGCCAGCGAGGACGTGGGGCTCGCCGACCCGCAGGCGCTGCCGCAGACGCTCGCGGCCTGGGACGCCTACCAGCGGCTGGGAACGCCCGAGGGCGAGCTGGCGCTCGCGCAGGCGACCGTCTACCTGGCGCTGGCGCCGAAGAGCAACGCCGTCTACCGCGCGCTCGGCGCCACCCGCCGGGCCATCGAGGAGCGCCCGGCCGACCCGGTGCCCAAGGTGATCCGCAACGCGCCGACGCGGCTGATGGGGGAGCTCGGCTACGGCGACGGGTACGTCTACGCCCACGACACCGAGGAGGGCGTGGGCGGCCTCGACTGCCTTCCGGAGGAGCTCGCCGGCACCGTCTTCTACGAGCCGACGGGCCGCGGCTTCGAGGCGGAGCTCGGCGAGCGCCTGGCGCGCTTCGACGCGGCGCGACGGCGGGCGCGGAAGCGTCGCGACCGCGACGAGTAGTCGCCCGTCGTGGCACGGCGACTGCAGCGTCGGACGCTTCGAGGAGGTGCGCCATGGCGACATGCGAGGTCTGCGGCAACGACTACGACAAGACCTTCGAGGTGATCCTGGCGGGCGAGAGCCACACCTTCGACAGCTTCGAGTGCGCCTTCCACGCCTTGGCACCCCGCTGCCCACACTGCGGGTGTCGCGTCGTCGGACACGGCGTCGAAGGTGACGGCGCGATCTACTGCTGCGCGCACTGCGCCAAGCAGGCCGGGACCACCGGCCTGCGCGACCGCGTCTAACCTGCTACCGCGAGGCGCGCTGCACGGGCTCGAGGGCGCCGATCACCCCGTCACGGGTGATGAGCTCGGGGAAGACGTGCGGCGCGCCGCCGGGGCGGTAGAGCATGTAGAAGGGAATCCCGTAGCGGCCATGCTCGGCGAGGAACTCGCCGATCGCACGGTCGCGCGTCGTCCAGTCGGCGCGCATGGCGACGATGCCGAGGCGGTCGAAGGCGCCGGCCACCTCGGGAGTGTCGAGCACGAGCCGCTCGTTGACCTTGCAGGTGACGCACCAGTCGGCGGTGACGTCGACGAACACCGGCGTCCCCGCGGCGGCCAGGCGCTCGGCCTCGGCGCGCTCGAAGGGCACCCAGGCGATGAGGCCGCGCGGCGCCCGGCCGAGGGCGCCGCGGCTCGCCGGAGGCGCCACGGCGGCGAGCCACACCGGCGCCACGGCGAGGGCGAGCATCGCCACGGTGGCCGTGGCCAATGGCCAGCCGGGTCGTGCCGACCTCGCCAGCCAGACCGCGAGCGCGAGACCGAGCAGCGCCAGCTGCACGAGCGCGAGCGTGGCGGCGCTCACCTGCTGGGCGAGCACGTAGAAGAGCCATACGGCGGCGCCGGCGAGGAGGAAGCCCATGACCTCCTTGAGCCGAACCATCCACGCGCCGGGCCTGGGCAAGAACCGCGCGGCGCCCGGCCAGACGGCGAGCAGCAGGTAGGGCGCCGCCATGCCGACGCCGACGGCGGTGAAGATCGCGAACACCACCGGTGCCGACTGGCCGAGCGCGAAGCCCACCGCGCTGCCGAGGAACGGCGCCGAGCAGGGGGTCGCCATGAGCGCGGCGAAGAGGCCGGTGAAGAGGTGACCGCCGAGCCCGTCGCGGGGAGCGGAGCCGGCGACGTCGGCGAGGCGACCCGGGAGGCGGATCTCGAAGATGCCCCACATGTTGAGCGCGAAGAGCACGACGATGACGGCGAGCAGCGCGACGAAGGCCGGTTGCTGGAAGTGGATCCCCCAGCCGACGGCGGCGCCGGCGCGCCGCGCCAGCACCGCGGCGGCGGCGAGCGCCCAGAAGGAGACGAGGATCCCCGCCGTGGTGGCCAGGCTTGCGGTCGCCACCTGGCGGCGCGTCAGGCTCGCGTGTTTGACCAGCGCGAACACCTTGATGGAGAGGACCGGCAGGACGCAGGGCATGGCGTTGAGGATGAGGCCGCCGAGAAGACCGACGGCGATCATCCAGAAGAACGTCCGTCCGCCGGCCGGCGGCGTTCCGGGTGCGGGCACCGCGGCTTCGCCGCCGTCGCCACGGGGTCGGCCGGCGCCGTCGTTGCCGTCTGGCGCCGCCGCGCCGCCGGCGTCGCGGTTCCTGGCGAAGAACCCGCTCTCCTTCGGCTGCCCCGCGCCGCCGATCCGCAGCGACGCCACCTCCTCGTGGTCGACCGGTGGTAGGCACTGCGTGTCGTTGCAGGCCTGGTAGGTCACCTTGACGCGCACGACGACGTCGCCGGCGCTGGCGGAGGCCGGCACGAGGAACGAGGCGACGATCGGTACCTCGCCCTGGAAGACCGACAGCGGATCGTCCGCGAACTGGAAGCGGGCCATCTCCCCGGCGGGATAGGTGAGCGTCGCGGCTTTCCAGCCCGCGGGCAGCTCGACCTCGGCGGTCGTCGGGATCAGGTATTCGAAGCTCGGCTGGTGGCTGTTGACGTGCCAGCCGTCCTCGATGCGGAGGAGGGCGACGAGGCGGCCGGCCTCGCCCGGCGCGTAGGCAGTGCGGTCGACGTCGAGCTCGACGCTCGCCTTCTCCGGCGTGGGCGGTAGGGCGGCGGCGAGCGGCGCAGCGAGGAGGGTGAGGCCCGCGAACGGCGCCGTAAGGACGACGGCGAGGAAGGTCACGAGGCGGGCGCGGCGCACGCGGGCGATGTTAGCAGTCGCCCCTCCGCCTGCTCGCGGCGATCGGGCCCGCCAGCCTGGCCTCTAGTACCAGCCCTGCCTCTGATACCATCCGCGGCGCCATGGCGCTGGCCTCGCGGCTCACGCGCATCCAGGAGTCGGCGACCCTCGAGGTCTCCAGGCGCGCTGCCGCGCTGCGCGCCCGCGGCATCGCGGTCGTCGACCTCGGCGTCGGCGAGCCGGATTTCGCGTCCCCGCCGTCGGTGGTCGCGGCGGCGCAGGAAGCGCTTGCCGCCGGCTTCACGCGTTACACGGCGGCGGCCGGCATCCCCGAGCTCCGGCGAGGGCTCGCCGAGCGCTACCAGGCGCGCCACGGCGCCCCCTGGAGCGCGGAGCAGGTGGTGGTGACCGTCGGCGCCAAGGCGGCGCTCTTCGAGCTCGCCCTCGCGCTCTTCGAGCCCGGCCACGAGGTGGTGCTGCCGACGCCGGCATGGGTGAGCTTTCCCCCCCAGGTCGAGCTCACCGGGGCGTCGCTGGTGTCGGTGCCGATGAGCGCGGCCGACTCCTTCGCCGTGCGCGCCGAGCCGCTCATCGCAGCCTTCGGCCCGCGGACGCGCGCGGTGATCGTCAACTCGCCGTGCAACCCGACCGGCGGCGTGATGAGCGCGCACGAGCTCGAACAGCTGGTCGAGGCAGCGGCCGCCCGCGGGGTGCTGGTCATCTCCGACGAGACCTACGACGAGTTCCTCTACGACGGCGCGCGCCACGCCAGCGCCGCCACGCTCGCCGGCCGCTTCCCGGAGACGGTGGTGCTCGTGGGCTCCTTCTCCAAGACGTGGGCAATGACCGGCTGGCGTCTGGGCTGGGTGATCGGACCGCCCGAGGTGATCGACGGCGTGCTGCGCATCCAGGGGCACGCCACGTCCAACCCGACGTCGTTCGCCATGCGTGGAGCGGTGGCGGCCCTTGCCGAGCCCCCGTCGGAGATGGTGAAGAGACTCGCCGAATACCAGGTGCGGCGTGACCTCGTGCTGGCGCGCTTCGCGGCGATGCCGGGCGTCGTCTGCGCGCCCCCGGCGGGGGCGTTCTACGCCTTCCCCGACGTCTCGGGCTGCTTCGACGACGAGCTCTCGGGATCGCTCGCCATCGCCCGCTACCTGCTCGACGAGGCGCACGTCGCCGTCGTCCCCGGAGAGGCCTTCGGCGCCGATGCGCACGTCCGCCTCTCCTTCGCGTGCTCGCGCGAGATCCTCGGCGAAGGCCTCGACCGCATGGCGGCCGCGCTCGGCCGCCGGCTCGAGAAGCGCGCCGCGGCCTCTTGCTGATCCGGTTCGCACCATTCGCATCTCGACCCGCCGGGCGGGGCCTCCGTCGCCCCCGGCAGAAACCACCTCGAGGAGAGACGATGTTCACGAAGCGAAACGCCGCTGCCCTGCTGCTCGCGCTCGCCGCCGCCGGCCCCGCGCCCGGCCGCGCCGCGGCGCAACCGGCCGCGGCGCCCGCCGCGGCGGCGCCGACCGTCGAGCAGGCGCAGAAGTTCATGGATGAGGCCGAGGCGCGCCTCATGGACCTGAGCATCGAGGCGGGGCGGGCGGCCTGGGTGCAGGCGAACTTCATCACCTACGACACGCAGGTCCTCGCCGCCGCCGCCAACGACCGCGTCATCGGCGCGGCCACCGAGCTCGCCGGGCAGGCACAGCGCTTCGCCGGGCTGCAGCTGCCCCCCGAGCTCGACCGCAAGATGAAGCTGCTCAAGATCGGCCTGACCCTGCCGGCGCCAGCCGACGCCAAGAAGCGGGCCGAGCTCACCCGCATCGCCGCCGCCATGGAGGCGGCCTACGGCTCGGGCAAATACTGCCCGGAGGGCAAGACGGGTGAGGATTGCCTCGACCTCCAGAAGCTGTCGAAGATCCTCTCCGAGAGCCGCGATCCGGTGAAGCTCCAGGAGGCGTGGACCGGCTGGCACTCGATCGCCCCGCCGATCAAGAAGGACTTCGTGCGCTACGTGGAGCTCGCCAACGAGGGCGCCCGCGAGCTCGGCTTCGCCGACCTCGGCGCGATGTGGCGCAGCAAATACGACATGCCGCCCGATGCCTTCGCGGCGGAGGTCGACCGCCTCTGGGGCCAGGTCAAGCCCTTCTACGACTCGCTGCACTGCTACGTGCGCGCCGAGCTCAACGAGAAATACGGCGACGCGGTGCAGCCGAAGACGGGTCCGATCCGCGCCGACCTGCTCGGCAACATGTGGGCGCAGGAGTGGGGCAACGTCTACGACGTGGTCGCTCAGCCCGGCGGTGGGTCCTCGGTCGACGTGACGAAGCTGCTCGAGGCGAAGAAGGTCGACGCGATCGGCATGGTCAAGATCGGCGAGCGCTTCTACAGCTCGCTCGGCTTCTCCCCCATGCCCGCCACCTTCTGGGAGCGCTCGCTCTTCACCCAGCCGCGCGACCGCGACGTCGTCTGCCACGCCAGCGCGTGGAGCCTGGACTACAAGGACGACCTGCGCATCAAGATGTGCATCGAGGCCACCGGCGAGGACCTCGTCACCATCCACCACGAGCTCGGGCACAACTACTACCAGCGCGCCTACAACAAGCAGCCCTTCCTCTTCCAGGACAGCGCCAACGACGGCTTCCACGAAGCGATCGGCGACACCATCGCGCTCTCCGTGACGCCGGAGTACCTGAAGGAGATCGGGCTCCTCGACCAGGTGCCGCCGGCCGGCGACGACACGCCGCAGCTGCTGCGGATGGCTCTCGACAAGATCGCCTTCCTGCCCTTCGGCCTGCTCGTCGACCAGTGGCGCTGGAAGGTGTTCTCGGGCGAGATCACGCCCGAGCACTACAACGCGACCTGGTGGGAGCTGCGCAAGAAGTACCAGGGTGTGGCGCCACCGGTGGCGCGCAGCGAGGCGGACTTCGACCCCGTGGCCAAGTACCACATCGCGGCCAACGTCCCCTACACGCGCTACTTCCTCGCGCGCATCCTCCAGTTCCAGTTCCAGCGCGCGCTGTGCAAGATCGCCGGCGACAAGGGACCGCTGCACCGCTGCTCGATCTACGGCTCGGCCGAGGCCGGCCGACGGCTCGACGCGATGCTGAGCATGGGGGTGAGCCGTCCCTGGCCCGAGGCGCTGAAGGCGCTCACCGGCGAGTCGCAGATCGACGCCACCGCCATCCAGGACTACTTCGCGCCGCTCAAGAGTTGGCTCGACAAGCAGAACACGGGGCGGCAGTGCGGGTGGTAGCGCCGGGACCGCGGTGGGAATCGCTGGCGAGCCGGGTGACCTCATGCCCCTGATCGTCGCGGCCGGAAGCTAGGGCGATCGTGGCCCTGGCACCCTCCGGCGGCGGCCCGCCCACTGGCGGTGTGCGGCGCTCGGCCGGAGGGGGCTGGGCGCCGCAGATCGGCACCATCGCCGGCATTCCGATCCGCCTCCACGCCACCTTCGTCCTGCTCGGGCTGTGGCTCGCCGTGGCCGGCGGCCGAGGCGGCGCCGGGCTGTTCGGCGGTCTCGCCTGGCTGCTGATGCTCGTCGGCTCGGTCACCGTGCACGAGCTCGGGCACGCCCTCGTCGCCAGGCGCTTCGGTGTCACCACCGAGGAGATCGTGTTGCTGCCGATCGGCGGCGTCGCGCGGTTGCGCGGCGTCCCGGGTCCCCTCGCCGAGCTGGCGATCGCCCTCGCCGGCCCGGCGGCGAACCTCGCCATGGCGCTCGTCGCGACCGTCGCGCTCCTTGCCGTCGGCGGGCCTCCGAGCTCGGCGGGCGGCAACCCGTCGGCGCGATTGATCACCGATCTACTGGTCGCCAACGTCGCGCTGTTCGGTATCAACGTGGTCCCCGCGCATCCGCTCGACGGCGGCCGCGCGCTGCGCGCTCTGCTGTCGCTCGCCCTGCCGCCACCGGCCGCCTCGCGCGCCACGGCGCGGGTGGGACAGGTCTTCGCCGCACTGCTCGCGCTCTTCGCGTTCCTGCTGCCGGACGGCGCGGGGCTGCCGCTGGTCCTCCTCGCGCTCCTGCTCTTCTTCGGCGCTTCGCAGCAGGGCGTGGCGGGGGAGCGGGCGACCGCCCTCGCCGGCCGCACCGCGCGCGACGCGATGGTCACCCGTTTCGAGCGGCTGCAACCGCAGGATCCGCTCGAGCGGGCCGCTCTCCTGCTCCTGCGGACCCCGCAGGATGACTTCCCCGTGATCGACGCCTGGGGACGGCCCGTCGGCGCCCTGCCGCGGCCGCTGTTGCTGTCGGCGATCGCGCGTTTGGGGCGCGGGGCGTCCGTCCTCGAGGCCATGGACCGTCACGTGCTCGTCGTCGGGCCCGAGTCACCCCTCGCCGAGCTCGTCGGTGCCCTCCAGGGAGGAGCCCCCTCGCCCGTCGTCGTCGCCGACCCCGACGGCGTGCAGGGGATCGTGACCCTCGAAGGCGCGGCGAAGATGGCGGGGGTCGTCGCCGGCCTCGCGGCGGCACCCGGACGCCCGGCAGCGGACTGACGCGCTACGGCGGCAGCAGGCTGAGCTGCCGTGCCACGGGCGGCGCGACCTCGCGCTGGCACTCTGCGCCTTCGTGGTCGGCGCGATTGACGTAAGACGAGACCGGCACTGCTTCGATCTCGTCGCCCGACCACGGCACGAGCACTGCCCGGAGGTCGTCGAGCGGGGTCTCCTGGTGGAGCCACGAGGCCCAGGATGCCGGGCGCAAGATCACCGGCATCCGGTCGTGCAGCGGCCGGACGAGATGGCTGGGCGGACAGGTGAGGATGGTGAAGCTGTCGACGATCTCGTGCCCGCGCTGCCATCGACTCCAGAGCCCTGCGAATGCCATCGGCGCTCGGTCGCGCCGCCGGACGTGGAAGGGGTGGCGTCGCCCCTCGAGCGCCTGCCACTCGTAGAAACCATCCGCGGGGACCAGGCACCGGCGGTGGCGGAGGCTGTCGCGAAAGGAGGCCAGCGAATCGGCGGTCTCGGCCCGCGCGTTGATCGATCCTCCGGACGGCGTCGGCGCCCGCTCGTCGAGCAGCCCCCAGCGAAGCGATTCCAGCCGCCGCGCACCGTCATCGTCTCGCTTCACCACCGGGGCGTGCTGCGTGGGAGCGATGTTCCAGCGGGGCGCGAGCGCGGGAGTCGCCTCCAGCTCGAAAGTCTCGCGCACCAGCTCCGCGGTGCTCGACAGGCTGTAGCGGCCGCACATTTAGTGTCCCGCTACCGTGGTTCGTGGCATGAGTCGCCGAGTCATTTCCGGTCAGGGCAAGGCGCGCCGACGAAGGAATACCCTAGCCGTATTTCGAGGAGGCGCAACGCCGCCCTGGCCGGAAAGAGCCGGCGAATCATGCTGCGAACTGCGGTAGCGGGACACTAGGATGCCAACGCGAGCGGCGCAGTTGGCATTCCGCTCAGGGAGCGAGGTAGCGACGGGACGAGGCGGCGGCGAAGGCGCCGCCTCCGGGACGCGGAGGCGCCTCGACGACGCGAGAGGAAAGCGCGGGCGCGGAGCGCCGGCTGGCGAAGATCCGCTCGACCTCCCGCCGCATGCGCGCTCCGGCCACTTCGGGAGCGTAGAGCTCGCCGACGCGGCGGTGGGCTTCCGCCGCCTTGCGCTCACGGGCCTTCACCTCGCGGGCGACCCGTGCCATGAGCTCCGCGGCGTGGTCGACGTCGGGCTCGGCCCATACGGCGCCGACCGGGTACGGACCCTGAGTCTGGCGCAAGGGGACCATGGTGTGGCGCACCACCCAGCCCACCGAGTCGTCGAGAAAGTCGCAGCAGCCACCGTAGCCGGTGGCGATCACCGGACGCCCCAGTTGCATCGCCTCGATCAAGGGGAGGCCCAGGCCTTCACTGCGGTGGAGCGACACGAAGGCGTCGCAGCTGGCGATCAGCGCGTCCGTCTGCTCGCGCGTCATGCCGGCTGTCTCGATCGTCACCGACCGGCCTGCGGTTCGTTCGCGGAGCTCGGCGAGGAGGGCGGGCGCCTCGTCGGCGTGGTTGATCTTGAGCAGGAGGTGGATCGGCACTCCGCTCTCTGCCTGGGCGCGCTCGAACGCGGCGATCAAACCGAGGGGGTTCTTGCGTTCCGGCACGCTGCGGGCGTCGAAGGCGAAGAGGAAGAGGAACGGTTGCTCGGGAACGCCGAGCTCGCGGCGCGTCCGAGGGGTCGCCTGTCGGGCGGGCACCGCGGGCGGCACCCAGCGCACCGGCACGGGTGCGAGCGCCGAGTAGGCGTCGAAGCAGAACTTCGTGGGCGCCCAGAGCTCGTCGACGTGGTCGAAGGACGAGGCGAAGGTGATCGGAAAGTGGGCCAGCTCCCAGAACCAATAGCCGATGCGGTAGCGATTGGCGGTCGCCCAGTGGGGGAGCGCCGCGGTGACGAGAGCCATCATGTCGGCGTTGACGTGTAGCAGATCGATCTCGTAGGGGGCCCCACCACCGCCGCCGGTTTCGATCTCGTGGCGGGTGAGCCCCTCGAGTCGCCACAAGGAATGGGAGACGCCGGCGTCGGTGAGCGCCTCCAAGGTGCCCCGGCATGCCTCGCCGACGCCGGTCGGCGCGCTCGCCCAGCCGATGACGTTGACGCCGTCCGGCGCCGCCGGCGAGGCGGGAGGCGGCGGCGCCGCGGGAGCGATCTCCGGGGCGTCGACCGCGCTCACCACGTGTCGGGCCGACCTGTGTCGCCGCCGCTGTCGCCCTCGCCAGAGCTCTCGCGCACGCCAGAGCAACGCCCAGGTCGCGTGACCCGGTGGGAGACTCCTGAGCACGGGCGCCACCAGGCGCCAGGTGAGGTCGTATTCGGCGGCGCCGGAGGTGACGAACCAGAGTGCGAACCCCAGGCGGTCGGCGCCGGCGGGGTCCGGGTACCGCGCCTGCACGTCGGCACGCATGCGGTGGAGGATCACGCCGAGCCGCGAGGTCCGCGGCCGCGCGCCCTCGAACGGCCCGGCCTCCTCGACGAGCGATTCGATCTCCTCCCGGGAGAAGTGCTCGGTGGGCACCGATCCGAACCGCGCCAGAGAGTGCCAGACCTGCCGCTGCGTCCGTTCGACGCCTTCTGCCGGGGTCCCTGAGTGCGGGCGGATCGACTCCAGGACCGGCGCCAGCAGCGCTTCGTCGAGGCCATGGTCGCTGCGACCCACCAGCCAGCGGGTGAAGGCGACCCGCGAGGCGCCGCGGAGGGAGGGGAACACCTGACGGAGGTCGGCGCGCCGCTCCCAGAGGGACACCGCGATGCGAGGGAGGTACGGTTGCAGGTCGGCCTGGTCGGGTCCGCTCAGCCAGTCGAAGAAGCTGTCGGGTCCGCGCCGCCGGAAGGGCTCAGTCCAGCGGCGCGCCTCGGGGTCGACCTCGGCGAGCAGGCTCCGGGCGACGACGGGGATCGCGGTGCCGTCGTCGAACGCTCCGTAGGCGTAGGGGATGGTCTTCAGCTCGACGTGGCCGGCGGCGCGGAGGAGCCTCCCGTACTCCGCGAACAGCGGGGCGATGTCGGGCCGACCGTCGAGGGTCAGCCGGTTCTGGAAGCGCGAGACGCGCTGGGGATCGTCCAGCATGAAGCCGCTGAAGTGGAAGAACCGCAGCGGCGCTTCGTCCACGTACCAGCAGCCGTCGCGCTGCGCCAGCCGGTGGTGGCTCAGGTTCCAGTAGGCGACGTTCCAACCCGGCTCGCGAAGCACATCCACTCGGTCGAGGAAGGCCGGCGCCAAGTCCATCCACCGCTGGTCCACGAAGAGGCCCTTGTCGACGGCGTGCAGACAGAAGTGCTCGAGGCGCCGATGCCACCAGTCGACGAAGCGGAGCGTGCGCTCGCCGAAGGCGATGCCGAGGAAGCCCAGGTTGTAGATCCCGGAGAGGAGGAAGTCGCGCTCCCCGGGCGTGAAGGCGTCCTCGAGGGGCTCCGTGATGTGGGGCGTCAGGACCACGTCGGCGCGCTCGAGCCGCGCGTAGAGCTCGTCGAGCGGTCCGAGCACCAGGATGTCGGGATCGAGATAGAGCGCCGAGCTGCAGCCGGTCCTCTCGTGGAGGTGGCGCAGGAACCAGGGCTTGACCGCCGTCGACAGCTCGAGGATGGAGTAGCGGAAGGCGAGATGAGAGAAACCGGGGATCCCGAGGTCTTCGACGAACCAGCTCTCGAAGGGCTCGCCCTCGTAGTCGATCTCGGGACTGCGGCGGTCGACGATCAGGACGTGGAACCGTCCGTCCGGGTGCCGATCCCGGAAGGACGTTGCCAACACTCTGGCGTAGGCCAGGTAGTTGTTGGCGACGATCGTACAGGCGACTTGGCCGGACATTCCGAGCGCTTGCGTGATGTTATCTCAGGGCGCGGATCCTGCTCGGGCGAGTGGCTCCCCGCCTGCGCTGGTACTGTTCCTCGGGAATGAGCAAGCTTTCGGCCGCCGAGATCCATCGCCGCATAGCCTCCGTCCCGTATTGGCACCACCGTATCGAGGTGACGCCGGACATCGCCACGCCCGGCGCCTATGACCCGTCGGACCTGCTCCAACGACTCGAGCTGGGCGACGTCGGGGGCAAGCGCGTGCTCGACGTGGGGACACGGGACGGCTACTTCGCCTTCGCCTGCGAGCGGCTCGGTGCCGAGGTGGTGGCCATCGACAGCAGCCCCCCCGAGATCACCGGCTTCGAGGTGGCGCGCGAGCTGCTCGGCTCGCGCGTCGACTATCAGGTGGGAAACGTCTACGACCTCACCGCGGCGCAGGCCGGCACCTTCGACATCGTCCTCTTCCTCGGCGTCATCTACCACCTTCGTCACCCGCTATTGGCGCTCGACCGCCTGAGAGACGTCTGCCGCGGCACCATCTACGTCGAGTCGCTCGTCTGCGACAGCTCCTTCTTCGTCGACCTCGAACGCACCGAACCGCTCGCGACCCTGGCGCCGAGCCTGGCGAAGCTGCCCCTCGCGCAGTTCCTCCCGTACGGGCGCTTCCATCGGGACTGGACCAACAAGTGGGTCCCCAACGTGGCCTGTCTCGAGGCCTTGCTCGAGGACGCGCTCTTCGTTCCCCGTGCTTGCCAGACCTGGGGCGACCGCGCGCTGCTGCGCGCCGACGTCGGCGACGCCGAGGCGGTACGCGTTCGGCGCGAGCAGGACCGCGGCGCGGGCTGACGCCCCTTCGGCGCCGGAGGCCTCCGTCGATCGCGCGTCCGCCTGCCGCGGGCCTGCATGATAGGGTCTCGCCCCCGGAGCGCATGGGGTGGCCATCGAGCACGAGCTGACGGCGCTGAGCGCCTACCGCGACCTGCGTTGCCTGGTGACCGGGGGCGCCGGCTTCATCGGCAGCAACCTGGTGCGGCGGCTGATCGAGCTGGGGGCGCGGGTGACGGTGCTCGACAACTTCTCGACGGGCCGCCACGAGCACCTGCCGCGCTCGCCCGGGCTCGAGGTCGTGGAGGGTGACCTGCGGACGTCACCCCGGCTCGAAAGCCTGGCGGCGGACGCCGCCGTCGTCTTCCACCTCGCGGCGCAGGTGGGCAACGTCAAGTCGATCGCCGAGACCGAGCGCGACGCCGAGACCAACATCCTGGGCTCGGTGCGCCTCTACCGCGCCTGCCGCGCCGGCGGCGTACGCAGGGTCGTCTACTCGAGCTCGTCGGCGATCTTCGGGGAGGCCGAGACGATGCCGATCGCGGAGGACCATCCGCAGCGGCCGGCGAGCTTCTACGCCTTGAGCAAGCTCACCGCCGAGCGCTATGCGCTTCTCGCGCACGAGCTGTGGGGTGTGCCCGCGGTCTGTCTTCGCTATTTCAACGTCTACGGCCTGCCGATCGAGGACAGCGAATACACCGGCGTGATCTCCATCTTCCTGCAGCGGCTGCTCGCCGGACTGCCGCTGACCATCTACGGCGACGGCGGAGCCGTGCGCGACTTCGTGTTCGTCGCCGACGTGGTGGCGGCGAACCTGCTCGCCGGGCTGCTCGGCACGCCTGGGCGCGTCTACAACGTCGGCACCGGCGCGCCCACCGACGTCGAGGCGCTCGCCCGCACGCTCTGCGAGCTCTCCGGCCGGAGCTCCCCGATCGAGCACGCGCCGGCCCGCGCCGGAGAGGTCCGCAGCAGCCTGGCGGATATCACGCGGGCCCGCCGGGAGCTCGGCTACGAGCCGCGCTGGAGTCTTCGCGAAGGCCTGGCGGTGATGTGGCGCCAGGTCGCCGACGGGCTGGCCACGTGAAGCTCGCCATCGCCGTCGAGACCGCGTCGCAGTGGCAGGCGCTGTCAGGGGTCGACTTCGCCGGCCGCGACGTGGACGTGGTGCCCTTCGTGCTCGGCGACGACGAGGTGCCCGGGCTGCGGGTCCCGTGCAGCGACGTCGGGGGTCTCCGCGTGCCGGCGTTCGAGGCGCTGGTCGCCAGCCTCGACGCCGAGCAGCCGACGGCCTGCCTCGTCCCCGGCGACGGCGCAGGATCCCAGGTCTTTGCCCTTGCCGCCGACCTGCTCGCCATCCCGCTCTTCCGCCTCGTGCGCACCGCCGAGCAGCTCGCCAACCTTGCCGAGCGGAGCAAGCCGCGTCCCGACCTCTTCTTCCTCACCGCGGCCGAGCTGCTGCCGCAGGCCGTCGCCGACCGCCGGTACGGCTCCAGGCTGCTGCCCACCGGAGAGCCGGGCCGCGACCCAGCGGCGGGCGGCCGCATCCTCGATGCCGTCGAGCGCTGGCGTCGGTCGGCGCTCGACTCCGAACGGCCGCAGCTGAGCGTCATCGTGCCCGCCTACCGCGAGGCGGCCAACCTGCCGCTCGTCTGCGGCCGGCTACTGGATGCGCTCGACACCAGCGGGATCTCGTACGAGGTCCTGCTGGTCGACGACGCGAGCCCCGACGAGACCTACCGCGTGGCACTCGAGCAGATGTGGCGCTCGCCGCGCATCCGCGCCCTCACCAAGCCGTTGCCGCGCGGGATGGGCAACGCCATCCGCCACGGCATCACCCGGGCGCGCGCCGACGTGCTGGCGATCACCATGGGTGACGGCTCCGACGAGGTCGAGCGCATCCCCGCGATGTACGCCCGAGTGCGCGAGGGGTACGGCCTGGCGATCGGATCGCGCTACCGCCACCGCGTCAACTACGCCACGGTCCCGCGTCTCTACCGCTTCTGGAGCGCCTGTTTCCGCCTGTGCACTCGCCTGGTGGTGGGTCTCCGCCTCTCCGACTACACCAACGCCTTCCGCGCCTTCGACCGCCGCATCTTCGAGCGCTACGGCCCGGAGAGCGGAGGCTTCGAGATCTCGCCCGAGATCACCTTCAAGGCCTGGTTCGCGACCCGGCGCGTCGCCGAGGTCGACGTCCGCCACCTCAAGCGGGCGGCGGGCCAGAGCAGCTTTTCCTTTCTCCGCGCCGGGCCCGGTTACGGCAAGATCCTGATCAAGGCGTTCGTCAACCGACTGACCGGGCGCTGGTTCACCCTCGACTGGTGAGCGCGGCATCCTCCATGGGAGCGATCGAGCGATGAAGATCCTGGTAACCGGCGGCCTCGGAGCGGTGGGCGCGCCGCTGACCGCCAAGCTGCGCGCCAACGGCCACGAAGTGTGGGTGCTCGACCGTCCGCACCACCACGGCCTCGCCGGGCGCTACTACTTTCGCGGCGACGTCGGCGAGCACCGGCAGCTCGAGCAGGTCTTTGCCAAGGTGCCGTTCGATTTCGTCTACCACGCCGCCGCCGAGTTCGGCCGCATCAACGGCGAGCACTTCTACGAAACGCTCTGGCGCAGCAACGCGGTGGGCACCAAGAACGTCATCCAGCTCCAGGAGCGCCACGGCTTCCGGCTGGTGTTCTTCTCCAGCTCCGAGATCTACGGCGACTGGGACGACGTGATGACCGAAGACGTGCCCGACCGCCATCCGGTGCACCAACTCAACGACTACGCCATCTCGAAGTGGGTGAGCGAGCTGCAGGTGCGCAACTCGGCGGCCCTCGCCGGCACCGAGACGGTGACCGTCCGACTGTTCAACACCTACGGTCCGGGGGAGCCCTACAGCGACTATCGCAGCGTGATCTGCAAGTTCGTCTACGCGGCGCTCTTCGACCTGCCCTACACGGTCTACCTCGACCACCATCGCACCTCGTCCTACGTCGACGACACGGTGCGTACCCTCGCCACGATCGCCGACCGCTTCAAGCCGGGCGCCGTGTACAACATCGCCGGCACCACCTACCACGACATCAAGACGATCTCCGACCTGATCCTCGCCAAGTGCGGGAAGAGCGATCAGCGCGTCGAATACCTCGAGCAGGAGAAGCACAACATACGCAACAAGCGCACGACCGCCGAGCGTGCGGCGGCCGACCTCGATCACCACGAGACCGTGGGCCTCGAAGAGGGCATCGAGCGCACCATCGCCTGGCAGCGGGAGTATTACGGTGTCTGAGAAGACCGCCGCCGAGCGCCCGCCCGGGGGGCCGATCGCCACCGTCGCCGTGATCGGCGCCGGCTACGTCGGCCTGCCGCTGTGCCTGCACCTCGCGAAGTCCGGCCTCCGCGTCGTCGCCGTCGACGTGGACCCGGAAGTGGTGCGCGAGATCCGCGAGCGCCGCGCCAAGATCGAGGAGAAGGAAGACTTCGAGTCCTACTTCCAGGACCCCGACGTGCAGGCCAACCTGTCGGCGCAGGGCACGCCGTGCGCCGCCGACGCCTTCGTCATCGCCGTGCCGACTCCCGTGCATCATGACGGCAAGGGCCCGGACCTGCGCGCCGTGGTCGCCGCCTGCCAGTCGATCGTCCCCCACCTGCGGTCGGGGAACCTCGTCGTCGTCGAGTCGACCATCCCGCCGCTGACCACCGAGGAGGTCGTGCAGCCGATCCTCGAGACCAGCGGGCTTCGCGTGGGCGTCGACCTCTTCCTCGCCCACTGCCCGGAGCGCATCCTCCCCGGCAACATCATGGCGGAGGCGGTGTTCAACGCCCGCGTCATCGGCGGCGTCGACGCCCCCTCCGCCCGGCGCGCGGCGGAGCTGATGGGGAGCTTCGTCAAGGGCAAGCTGATGCTCACCGACGCGCGGACGGCGGAGTTCGTCAAGCTCATCGAGAACTCCTACCGTGACGTCAACGTGGCGTTTGCCAACCAGGTGTCCCTGCTCTGCGAGAGCCTCGGCATCGACCCGGCGCGGGCCATCGAGCTGGCGAACCACCACCCCAGGGTCGACATCCTCGCTCCGGGCATCGGCGTCGGCGGTCACTGCATTCCCGTGGACCCGTGGTTCCTCATCGCGGCACGGCCGCAGGTGAGCTCGCTCCTGCGCGCCGCCCGCGAGCTCAACGACGGCATGCCCGAGCACACCGTCGAGCGCATCTGCAAGGCGGTCGAGGGGATCGATGGGGCGCGGGTCGTCTGTTTGGGTGCGACCTACAAGCCGAACGTCAAGGACATTCGCGAGAGCCCGGCCCTCGAGGTGTTCCGGCTGCTCCGCGAGCGCGGCATCGACGCGGCCCTCTACGACCCGCTCATCCCGCAATACGGCTGCGACTCGGTGCTCTCGGTGGCTCGCGGCTGCGACGCCCTGGCCGTCCTCGTGCCGCATGACCTCTTCGTCACCGAGCTGCGCTACCGCAAGCACGAGATCCTGGCGGCGATGCGGCATCCCAATCTGCTCACCTTCTCGCCGGGAGTGCTGTGATCCAGCCGGCGCCCGCCCCCTCGCGGCGGGAGACCCTCGTCGTGCTCGGCGTCCTCGTCGGGCTGCTCTGCGTCGCCTACGGAAACGTCGTCTTCGGCGGGCGCTCGCTGGTCTACACCGACAACTTCAACCCTCTCGACAGCCGGCCGCTGGCCCAGAACTACGGGCCGGGCTTCGTTCCGGCGAGCGAGTGGACGAGCCGCAACCTGATCCCGTATGCCAACTTCCACGATCCCGGTGCGACCTGGTGGCAGTGGGAGCCCGGCGGCGAGTTCCTCCGCCGCGGGCTGGCCCGCGGCGAGTTGCCCTGGTGGGATCCCTACGTCGGCGCCGGCGCGCCGGCGATGGCAAATCTCACCCAGTCGTTCTTCTACCCGCCGTACCTCCTCGTCGTCGCGCTCGGCGACACCTCGCTGCTTCGCAACGCCTACGCGTTGAGCCTGCCGCTCGTCGCCGCGCTCGCTTCCTTCCTGCTGCTGCGCCGGCACGGCCTGTCGCGGGAGGGGTGCGCCGCCGGCGCCGTGGCCATGCTCTTCTGCGGCGGCATCGCGCAGAACATCGGCTCCTTCATCGGCCAGACGGCGGCGCTGCTTCCGGTCGCTCTGCTGCTCACGCGCTGGTTCCTGGAACGCCCCAGCTGGCGTCGCACCGCGATGCTCGCGGGCGGCTACGCGTTCATGGCGCTCTCGACCTTTCCGCCGCTGTTGCTGGCGGCTTTCGGCGTGTCGGCCGCCTACGCCGCGGCGGTCATCGCATTCGATCGCGACCGGCGGCGGCGGGCCGTGCGGTACGTGGCGGCGACGGCGCTCGCCGGCGGGGTCGTCGCGTTTGCATACCTTCCGGGGTTCGCGGTCGCCGCGGCGACGCCGCAGGCGGAACGGACGTACACCGGTGCCGGTCTCGAGACGATCCGCTGGGAGTCGCTCTCGCAGCTCGCCTCGCCGGTGCTCCTGGGGGGCGGCAAGGTTCTGGCCTCGTCGCGGCTCGTGGGCGGACCCATCGCGGTCCCGTACGTCGGCGTCGTCGTCCTGCTCCTGGCGGGCCTGGCGGCAGCCCCCCCGCGACACGACGCACGCGTGCTCCTGGGCGTCCTCGCCGTCGGAGCGCTGGTCGTCACGCTCAAGCTGATCGGCGCGCAGCCGGTGCAGTCCGTCGGCCGGCTACCGTTCTTCGACCACGTCCACTTCGCCCACTACTTCGGCATCCCGCTCGGAATGCTCCTCTGCCTGGGTGTGGCGTTCGGCGTCGACCGGCTGCTCGCCGGCAGGGTCCCGGCCTGGCGGCTCGCCGTCGCCGTCGGCGGGCTCGTCGCATTCGCGCTGAGCCTCCCCGGCGTCGCTTTCTTTCGCGGGGCGCTCGGCATTCGGGGCGCCGACAGCTGGATGTGGCGGTGGTACGTGCTGATCGCTGTGTCGACCGCGGCGGTGGGGGTCGTCCTCTTCTGCCGCAGGGGTCTGCAGGGCCGCCGCCGCGCCCTCGCGTCGATCGGCATCGTGGCGGTGCTCGCCGCCGAGGGGGTCTCGAACACCTACTACCCGCGACAGCGGCGCTGGGACGTCTGGGACCACCCGACGCCCTACGTTCGCGAGCTCGTCGCGCAGCGCGGCCGCGGCCGCATCTTCTCCTCGGGGACCCTCAACGCCAATGCGTCGTCGGCGTTCGAGGTGTTCGCGCTCGACTCGCTCATGACCTTCAACTCGCCCCGGATGTTCGAGCTCTACCGGCGCTACGCGGCTCCCGGCGCGTATCTCTTCCTGCGCGAAGCTGACCGCCTGCCGCCCGAAGGGGTGCTCGATGCTGCCAACATCGGGCTCGTTGCCGTGCGCGAGATTCGCGGGGGCGTGGTCGACGCGGCGACGAGCCGTCGCTACGGGCAGCTGTGGAGCGACGGCGACGTCCGGATCCTCGCGCGCCCGACCGAACCTCGCTACTACTTCACGTCGCAATACCGTGTGGTGGCTCCCGAGGAGGCGCTCGCCGCCGTCGCCGGCCCACGCGCGCGCCGCGAGGTGCTCGTCGAAGGTCCTCTGCCCTTCGCCGCGGCGTCCAACCGCCCAGAAGATCCCCCGGTCGCGACGCGCTTCACGCGCAATCGGGTCCGTCTGCGGCTCCGCGCGCCGCGGCCGGGGCTGGTCTACTGTTCGGAGGCCGACGCGCCGGGTTGGGTGGCGACCGTCAACGGAGCCGAGTCACCGATCCTCCCGGCCAACTACGGGTTCCGCGCCGTCGCAGTACCGGAGGGAGACGTCGTGGTGGAGCTTTCGTACCTTCCGCCCCTGCTCCGATTCGGGCTCTCTGTGAGCGCAGCAGCGCTCCTCGGGGCGGTGGTCCTCGGACGGCGTCGCGAGCGGGAGCCGGTGCCCCCCCTCGAGGAGCGGGAGGCGCGACCGGGCTGGCCTCCACCGCGGCGGCTGGTGGCGGCGGCCTGCGCTGTTCTGGCGGTCCTCGCCGTAGGCTCGGAGGTCGGACGGCGTGCCGTGCTGCACCGCCGGGAGATGGTGCTCGAAGATCCGCTTCGCGCGCGGCCTGCGACGTTCTATCGCGTGAGCTGGGGGGAGATCGAGCTGCCGCCGAGCCTTCGCGCGGGCCAGAAGGTGCAGGCCCGGCTCACGGTGCGCAACGAAGGCACCGAGACCTGGCCCGACCCCTCGCTGGCTGACCCGATCGGGGCTGGTGGCAAGGGAGCCGTGCGCCTGGGGTATCGATGGTGGCAAGGCGACGCCGAGACGGTGCTGGTCGACTACAGCGACCGCGTCGAGATTCCCTATCCGCTGCCGCCTGGTGAGTCCGCGACGTTCTCCTGGGAGCTCCAGCTGCCGCCGGCGCCGGGAAGTTACCGGCTGCAGGTGGACCTCGTCCACGAGCTCGTCGCCTGGTTCGAGACGCGCGGGGGAAAGCGCGCGACGTTCCCTTTGACCGTCGGGCCCCCTTGATGTCTTCCCCCGGGCCTCCCGGGCTCGCCGGGACGACGACCCTGGAACGGAGAGCGCTCGCCTTCGCGCTCGGCGGTGTGCTCGCGACGGGGATGGCGCTCGGCGGATGGTGGGCCGCTCGCGTTCCGATCTTCGGAGCGCCCGACGAGGACGTCCACTTCGACTACGTGGCGCACCTGCTCACCGCGGGGCGTCCCATCCTGGCGAGCGAGAGACCGGTGCCAGAGATCGGCGGCAGCGACCCCTTCGTGCCCTGCACCCATCCCTGGACGCTGCACCTGCGCGGCGCGGGCGCGACGAAGGAGACCCGCTTCCACCCCGAGAGGGCCGTCCCCGCCGGCTACGGCAGCCGCGACTGGTTCGCCGCCGTCGATCGGACGGCTCCCTCGGTGTCGCGGCCTCCGGCGCGCAACCCCTGGTCGGTCACCGAGTACCCTGTGGGCTACTACGCCCTGGCAGCAGTTTGGGCGGCAGCGTGGAGTCACGTGTTCCCGGGCCTCGTGGGGACCTTCTTCTCCGTGCGGGCTCTCTCCGTGGTGTTGCTCGGCGTCGGCGCCTTCGGTTGGTGGCTGGTGCTGCGCCGCATCCGCGTCCCGCCGTGGCGGGCCCTCGGCATCCTGGCGGTGACGTGCTGGCTGCCGTTGACGTCGTTCGTCTCCTCGGCCGTGCAGCCCGACAATCTCTCCTTTGCGGCCGTCCCATGGTGCCTCTGGCTGGCCATGCGCGCCGCCGCCCTTTCACCCTCCGCCCGTCGCCTCGCGGCGGCCGGCGCGGGGCTCGCCGGCATCCTGCTCGTCAAGTACCACGTGTTCCTCGCCGTTGCGCTGGCCGTTTCGTTCCTCCTCGCCGAGGCCCACTCCCGATGGCGACCCCGGCGGTGGGTCGCCTGGGGCCTTCTCTTGCTGGGTCCGCTACTCCTCGCTGCGGAAGCCCAGCTCTGGATCAGCAGCGGCGGCGGTTCGGCGCTGCGAAATCTGACCGCCAGCGCGCTCCGCGCCGACCTCCTCGCGCAGGCGGGGAGCAAGGCGGGCTACGCGGTACGAGTCCTCCGGTCGATGCTCTGGAACTTCTTCAGCACTCGGGGTGTCACCTTCCAGACCCTCTGGTCGTATTTCGGCTGGGTCGACACGCGCGTCGTCATCGTCTCCGAGGCCGTCCACGAGGTGGTGTTGCTGGGTCTGCAGGCGGGCATGGTGGTCATGCT
>Ga0075421_100002332_pt1 | contig 22644 bp, 18 predicted proteins | sample SoiMetdeltSBSDD5_FD_75292 | JGI IMG/M metagenome (GOLD analysis project Ga0075421, IMG submission 75292) | Bulk soil microbial communities from a Populus tree surrounding site in Tennessee, USA - Soil MetaG P. deltoides SBSDD5 | ecosystem: Environmental > Terrestrial > Soil > Tree plantation...
CTCCCCAACAGCCCGACCACCTCCATCGGGACGCCGGCCGCCACGCACGGTGCCGTGATCGCGAAGTAGGCGTCGCCCGCGCCCATCTTGTCCACGACTGCGGCTGACAGCGCAGGGATCTGTCGCTGGACCTCGTCAGGACCGGAGACGAGCACGCCGTGGGCGCCTTGGGTGACGGACACGGCCTGGGCCTTGAGGAGACGGCGCACCGCGATGACGAGCTCCGGCGCCGGACTCCATCGATCTCGCATGGCGAGTCGCGCCTCTTGCTCGTCGAGGCAGACGTAGCCGGCGCGCGGGTATTTCGTCACCACGTTGAAGCCGACGTTCCCCGGGTTCGCCTGGGTATTCACGGCAAGGAAGCGCCCACGCTCGGCGAGCAGGCCGACCGTGCGGGGCCCCAGCAGTCCATGGCCGTAATCGGCTGCGACGACGACGTCGTAGGCACGCAGTGTCCGGTCGAGGTGGTCGATGATCCGGTCCTCGAGACCGCGTGGCAACGGACTGTCGTCCATGACGGCGACCTCGAACATCTTGAGCAGCGCGCCCTCTGTCACGTACCGGCGCTTCGTGATCGTGGGCGCCGCATCGCGCACGAAGAAGCGCGGCGCCACGTTCGGCTTGAGTCGCTCGCGAATGAACGCCTCGTGGGAGTCGTCGCCGCCGAGGCAGGTGACGAGATGGACTTCATCACAGAACCCTGCGACGTGGTTCGCGCACGCCAGCACGCCGCCGGCATGGCGCTCGAGGCGGATGTGCTTCGTGGAGATGATGGGATCCTTCGGTGCCTTGCCGATCGGCGCGCAGTAGCTGTACTCGTCGACGATCGCCTCGCCGATGACCAGAATCTTGAGTGGCCGGATCGCCGACAGGCCGTCGAGCACCTCGCCCGTGGCATGCCGGGTCTTGAAATCTTCGACGAAGCGCGCGGTCGCCTCGCGATCGCCCGTCACGGTGACATCCGGCCTGGTGGCACGCCGAAATGCGCCTTCAGAAGCGCGGTGGAGGAACACACCACCTCGTGGGTGAAACGGACCTCACCGCCGACTGCGCGGACGGTCTCGATCTCCAGCTGGAGGTTCGCGCTGCGTTCCCCGGGATCCTCGCCGACCTGGCCCTTGACATAGTACTGCGGCCTCAGCCGGCGTATTGCCGCCGCCGCCGTGCGGTCTCGATTGACGGCCACGAAGTCGACGCACGCGAGCGCCGCGAGCGACTCCGCGCGCGCTGCCTCCGTGAACGCGGGCCGGCCTTCGCCCTTGTTGACGTAGGCGTCGGCCGTCACCGTCACCACGAGCACGTCTCCCATGGCCCGTGCCGCCTGGAGGTGCCTGATATGTCCGATGTGCATCAGGTCGAAGCATCCATGACAGTGGACGATCCGTTGTCCCGCGCGCCTCGGAGCCTCCAGCCGCCGGACGATGTCGTCGAGCGCCAAGACCTTGCTGAGTGCCATGATGGGAGCGCGATAGTGACCCGAGGCGGCGTCGGTGTCAAAGGGCGGTGGACGAGGTTGGTAGAATTCTTGCGTGGCGACCATGGATCCGGCGGCGTTTCCGTTCCGGTGTGAGCTCAGCCTCGCCCCGCTGATCACCTTCTGGACGCAGACCTCCGCCTACCACGAGTTCGGGCGGGGACCGATACCCGGCATCGTTCGCGAAAAGGCGCGCGAGGCGCCCGAGCTGGCGGGGTCGATCGACGATCTTTCGGTCATCGAGAAGCATCGCGCGTTCGTCGATCTGATGATGACCGCGATGTTCCCCCCGGCCTTCTGGGAGCAGGAGTACGGCGCCGCGCTATTCCCGTTCCAGCTGCGCGCGTTCTACGCGACGCCTCCCTTCCGGCGCACGCTGATGAACGCGGACGGAGACCTTCAGGGCCGCGCGAGCTTCCTGCATGCGCACAGCGTCGCGCAAACGCTGGCCGCCGCGCGGCTCTTGCTCGCCTACCAGCTCATCGTGGAGCGCGTCTACGGCATCGATCTGGGGGCGGACATACCCGTGATCTTCACCGGCGTCGACCCCACCACCGGGCTTGATCAGTACTTCCGGCTGCAGTTCGACTGGCGCTTCGTGAACGTCGAGCTTCGCGGTCCCAAGCCGCCGCTGGCGGATGAGGCGCGGCAACGTCTCCGGACCGGCCGCGTCGACGGTGACTATCTCCGCGAGCTCCTGCCCCCGGAGCGCTTCGTGCTGCGCGGGTTCATGATCGTGAAAGCGGTGGACGTCACCGACCAGGAGGTCCTGTCCTCCCTCAAGCGCGACCTGATCGACAAGGACTCCATCGTCTCCCACGCTCAGTTCCAGGGGCTGCAGGTGAAGCTCCGGACGTTGTTCCGGCGGCCCGATCTGCGCCTTGGTCTCGCGGCCGTCGAGGGCGACCGGGTGCTCGTTCTCAACGACGCCTCGAGCCACGATCAAGCGTGCATCTTCGCCGATTCCGCTCACCACTCGACGGCGGAGTTTGCCGGATCGGTCTACGAGCGGGCGGTGCGCCAGAACAGCCCGCTCATCGTCGAAGATCTGCAAGCCTACCCGGACCACACGCGGGTCGAGGAGGAGCTGATCCAGAGCGGCATCCGGAACTTCGTCTGCGCGCCGCTCCATTACCAGGACAAGATGATCGGCACCCTGGAGCTGGTGTCACCGCGAGCCGGCGATCTGAACGCGACCCAGCTCCCCAGGCTGGAGGAGGTCCTGCCGCTGTTCTCCATGGCGGTTCAGCGGAGCGTCGAGGAGCTGAACAGCCGCATCCAGACGGTCATCAACGAGCAGTGCACCGCCATCCATCCGACCGTCGAATGGCGCTTCCGCAAAGCCGTGCTCAATGGCTTCGACCGGCAGCGGAGGACCGAGAGCGCCGTTACCGAGCTGGAGCCGATCGTCTTCGACGGCGTGTACCCGCTCTACGGCCTGGCGGACATCCGCGGGTCGTCGGCGGAGCGCGCGCACGCCATCCAGTCCGATCTGCTCACCCAGCTCGGCCTGGCGAGGGCCGTCGTGCAGGCCGCGAGCGAGGTGCGGTCGTTGCCCGGGCTGGACGAGCTCACCTACCGCATCGACAGCCGCACCGCCCGGATCGAGCGCTCGCTCAGCTCGAGTGACGAGATCGGGATCATCGCGTTCCTCCGGACTGAGGTGGAAGGGCTGCTGGATCACCTGGCCACGTTCGGCGTCGGCGTCCGCGAGCGAGTCGCAGCGTACCGAGGGGCGCTCGATCCGCGGCTGGGCTCGGTGTACCAGCGGCGCCGGCTGTTCGAGGAGAGCGTCACCCGCATCGCCGAGAGCATCTCGTCCTACCTGGATCTCGAAGAGGACGCGGCGCAGGCGATCTTCCCGCACTACTTCGAGAAGCAGAAGACCGACGGCGTCGACTACCAGATCTACGTCGGGCCCGCCCTCCTGGAAGACGGACGCGTCGACCCCCTGAGCCTGAGGAACCTGCGCCTGTGGCAGCTCATGGTGACGTGCGGGATCGCGGTCCGTGCCCACCGGCTCCGCGATCGCCTGCCGATTCCGCTCGAGACCACGCATCTGATCCTCGTGCAGCACGCTCCTCTCTCGATCCGGTTCCGCTTCGACGAGAAGCGGTTCGACGTGGACGGCGCGTACAACATCCGCTACGAAATCGTCAAGAAGCGCATCGACAAGGCGGTGGTCGAGGGGACGAGCGAGCGCGTGACGCAGCCGGGGACGGTCGCCATCGTCTACAATCAGCCCGCCGAGGCGCTGGAGTACAAGGCGTACGTCGATTATCTACAGAACCTCGGCTATCTGACCGGCGGCGTCGAGAGCCTCGAGCTCGGAGAGCTGCAGGGCGTCCAGGGCCTCCGGGCGCTGCGCGTCCAGATCGCGCTCGACAATCCGAAGCTCTGGGAGCGCATCAACATGGAGGGAATCGACGAATGGCCACTGCGGTCGTCACCGAGCTGAAGAAGAAGAGCGACGCAGCGGCGGCGAATCTCGCGCGGCAGCTGCAGGACATGGACCCGCACCTGGACACGTCGGACGCCCCGGGCGAATGGACCACCCGAGAGGTCCTCTGCCACTTGCTGTCGGAGCCGAACGCGACGGTGGCCACGCTGAAGAGTTTCGCGACCTCGAACCTGCCTCTGATCGAGATCGAGCCCGGCGGGACCAACGTCACCCCCGAGCGGCAGCAGATGACGAAGGCGCAGCTACTGGACGCGCTCGAGGCCCAGCGCCGCGAGATCTTCGGCTATCTCGAGTCGCTCGGCGACGCCGATCTGGGGCGAAAGGCCAAGATTCCATTTTTCAAGCAGTTCATGGGGACCGACGAGATCGCCCTCCCGGTCTATGTCGGCGCCATGTTCGACTTCCACTGGAACGACCACGCGGGGCAGATCGCCAAGATCCGAAAGGCCAACGGCATGCCGGCGGTGTGAGGCCGTACGCCGGCGGTCAGCCGAGGCGGCGGAGCTCCCGGATGGCCGAGGGCGGCAGTACACGGAGGAGCTCCTCGAGCGTCGTGCGTCCCTCACGGAGCTTCGCGAGCGCGTCGGTCGCCATCGAGTAGGTGCTGCGCCGCGAGGAGGCCGCGATGGCATCGAAGGGCTCCTCCTGGTTGATGAGGAGCACGTCGTCCAGCGACGGGACCCAGAGCTCGATGAGGGCGAGCCGGCGCTTGTAGCCGGTGTGATGGCACGCGGCGCATCCCGCCCCCCGGAACCAGCGCAGGTCTCGCGGCGGCGCTTCGAACGCCGCGCGCAGGAGCGAGTCGGCCGGGAGCGCCTCGTGCTTGCAGTTCCAGCAGATCTCGCGAACGAGGCGCTGGGCGATCACGCCGAGCAGCGACGATGTGCAGACGCTGGTGTCGACCCCGAGGTCCTTCAGCCGCGTCACGGCGCTGAGCGCATCGGTCGTGTGGAGCGTGCTCAGCACGAGGTGTCCCGTCTGGGCCGCCCGGAACGACAGCTCCGCGGTCGCGGCGTCCCGAATCTCGCCCAGCATGATCACTTCGGGGTCGTGGCGCAAGAACGCGCGCGTGTACGAGGCAAACGTGTTGCCGATGCGCTCGTCGACCTCGTGCTGGCAGAACTGCGAACACACGTACTCGATCGGATCCTCTGCCGTGACGATCTTGATCTCAGGCCGGTAGAGCGACTTCATCAGCGCGAACAGGGTCGTGCTCTTCCCCGAGCCTGTCGGCCCCGTCACGAGGATCATCCCCGCCGACGACTGGATGAGCTGGCCCAGACGCTCGGTCACCGGGGCCGCCAGCTTCAAACCGGCCAGCGACTCGGGAGCGCCGTGCGGGTCCAGGATCCGGATCACGGCGTTCTCGCCGTAATAGCTGGGGATGACCGAGACACGGAAGTCCATCGGCACCACCCGGCCGTCCGTTTCCACCCGCGCGCGGAAGCTGCCGTCCTGCGGGCGCCGCCGCTCGGCGATGTCGAGGGTCGCCAGGATCTTGATGCGTGACAGGACCTCGGCGCGCTGGCGAGCGAGATCCTCCCCGAGAGGGCCGAGGTTGAAATGCTGCAGCATGCCGTCGATACGGAAGCGCACCTGCAGCCGGCTGTTGATCGTTTCCAGATGCACGTCGGAGGCGTTGCGGTCGATCGCCACCCGCAACAGCTTGCGCACCAGCTCGTCGGCGGTGTCCGTCCGGCGGCTGGCGGATACGGAGTGGAGCTCACGCTCGGCCTCTTCGCCGATGACGTCCACGGTCGTGCCCGCAAGGTCATGCGCATTGACGTCGACACGATAGAGCCGACCGAGCGCGCGGGTGATCTGTGCGGAGTTGGACGTGATGACCTCGATCCGGAGGCCGGTGCTCACCTGCAAGTCATCGCACACGAGCGTCTGGGTCGGGTCGTCCATGGCCACGACCAGGAGGTTGCCAACCCGGGCCAGCGGCACGGTGCGGTGCCGCATGGCGAACTTCTCGTTGACGAGCTTGCTCAGGCCCGGATCGATGATGATCGAGTCGAGGTTGAAGAACCGGATGTGGAGCTGACGGCAGAGCGCCTTGCGCATCCGCTCCTCGGACACGAGACCCAGCCGCATGAGGACCTCGCCGAGCGCCTCGCCGGACCGGCGCTGCTCGGCCAGCGCCGTTTCTAGCTGGGCCGCCGTCAGCTCGCCGCCACTGAGAAGCAGGTCGCCAAGCTTGCTGCTCCGGCGATGGCGCTCGAGAACTGACAGCAGTTGATCCCGGCTGACGATCTTCTGCGCGATCAGGATGTGGCCGAGCGGCGCATAACTCTCGCTCTGGCGCTGTACGCGAAGCGCCTCCTCGAGCTGGGTGGCGGTCACCAGCTTCTCGGCCACCAGGAGCTCGCCGAGACGGACGGTCGCGCTGATCTCACCGGTGGAAGCCTCGCGGCACGTGGCGTCGAGTAGCACTGTCGTCGTTCCTCCACGTGCGACCTGCGCAAGGCGGATGCCAGAGCCCAGCCGCACCCCACTCCGTGATATCGCTCAGTTCGCCGGGTGGTGGCGTCGGTGCCGAGCCGTCCGAGCGGCTGAAATTTCCTCGGGCGGATGAAAATCGGCCACGCCGAACGACACGATCGTCAGCCGAGGATGTCGGAGAAGGCGAGGATTCCCGCCTCCGCCATCCGGTGGTATTCATCCAGCGTGAACCACCGCCTGGTGACCTCGACGGTCATGCGTTTCGTCGCGCTCTACGCACTCATGTACGCAGCCTTCGGCGTCTCGTCGCCGTTCATGCCGGCCTTCTTCGAAGGACGAGGTCTCGGCCCCGAGCAGGTGGGAATCTTGTTCGGCGCCGGTACCGCGATCCGGCTCGTGGCCGGTCCTCTGGTCGGGCGTGTCGCCGATCTCTCGCAGGCGCTTCGCGGCGTTCTCGCAATCTGCGAGCTGGCGGCCGCCGTGGTGGCGCTGGGTCTGCTGTCCGCCCCGTTTCTGATGCCGCTCTTGCTGACCAGCCTCGTTCACTCGGCGGCGCTCGCCCCGACCACGACGCTCGCCGATGCGCTCGCGCTCGGGGCCGCGCGGCCCGGCGCTCGCCGGCCGGGATTCGAGTACGGCTGGGTACGCGGAACGGGCTCCGCCGTCTTCATCATCGGGACGCTCGTGAGCGGGCAGGTGGTCGCTTCGTGGGGGCTCGCGTCGATCGTCATCTTCCAGGCGGTGCTGCTCATGGCCGCCGCAGGCGCGGCAATGCTGGTGCCGATCGATGAGCCGCGGGAAGCCGCCAGCGGAACCGGGTCCGTGGCTCGGGGCGGTGCGGTCGCGCTCCTCGCGATGCCCGTCTTCCGGCGAGTCATGCTGGTCTCGGCGCTCGTGCTCGGTAGCCACGCGATGCACGATACCTTCGCCGTCATCCGCTGGAGTGCGGCCGGGATCACGCCGGCCGCGGCGGGTGCGCTCTGGTCTGCGTCGGTGGCGGCCGAGGTCCTCGTCTTCTTCCTCATCGGCCCGCCCCTGCTGAGGCGCCTGGGGCCGGCCGCCGTCGTGGCGCTCGCCGCCACCGCCGGCGTCGTGCGCTGGATCGCCATGGCGTCGTCGACGAGCGTGATGGCCCTGGCTCTCGTGCAGCCGCTCCACGGCCTCACGTTCGCCGCACTGCATCTCGCCTGCATGCGCGTCATCTCGGCCATCGTCCCTCCACACCTGGCGGCGACGGCCCAGGCGATGTATGCGCTCGCCGCCGGCGCGACGACGGCGCTACTCACCGTGGCGTCCGGCTCGCTCTACGGAGCGGTCGGCGCGCGCGGATTCCTGGTGATGGCCGTGCTCTGCGCCGCCGCGCTGCCGCTGGCGCGCGGACTCCGCCACGCCCGGGTCACGCCTTCCTGATCGATCTGCGCTACGGCAGCAGCGCGGCGGCCACGGGCCGGGCGACTAATTCTTCACCGGCCGCAGGTAGATGTTCGCGGTCCGCTGCCCGATCTTCCGTCCGAGGGCCAGGCCGTCCTCGCACGCGCTGCGGAAGTGGATGCCGGCGTAGACGCGCGAGTCGGCGCTCTCGCGCGCGGCCTGGGAGAAGCTCGAGAACGATCGCGTCAGCCCGGGGAAGGGCGGCCCGCTGGTGAACGAGAAGGCCGTCTGATCGCCGAAGATGCTCGCGAGCACGACGGCGGCGGCGGCGCTGAACGTGCTCTGCGTTGACGGGTAATCGGAAACGGACGGCGTGTTCTGGTGGCTATCCCAGGTCGGGTCGCCCGCGGTCGCGTCGTTGCCGTCGTTGTCGCCTTCGCGAATGGCGGTCACGGGCCGCCAGAGATCGTACACGTAGCGGATCTTCCAACCCGCGATGTACGCGTCAGCCATCGCGAGGTTCATGAGCGCCAGCGTGCGCGAGCTGTCGCTGAGATCGGCCTTGCGCGCCGTGAGCGCCGTTCGCGCGATGCTGTTCCAGGCGCCGGGGCCCTCGAACCAGAACTGCGCGATCTGCGTCTGATCGGCCGTCCGGACGGTGCTCATCTTGCCACCGATGTTCTTCACCTCGTTGAAGTCGCGGGCGTACGTCGAGCTCGTGAGCGCCGGCGGTCCCGGCAGCCAGTACTGCGACGGGGACAACAGGGTGAACGGCGTCACGTTGACCCACCCGGGCTGGGCGGAGGGCAGGTAGCCGCGCGCGAGGTCGGCATTGGCGATCGGTGGATTCGGCGGCATCGGATTCGGATGTGGACGCCACCGGCCGGCGCCCGCCGCGGGCGTGTACGGGGCATCGCGAGTGGCGCCGTCGTCCTTGCGGAGGGTGAGCATCGCGGCCGCGGCCGCCCGACCGAGCGCGACCCCCTTGTTGCGGGCCGGCCCATCGCTGATGCGGGCCATCGACGCCGCGTACGCCTGCTCCACCATCGACACCGCATTCGCGCGCTGCGCGGGCGTCCCCGACGTCCCCACGATGCTGACGAGCACCGTGTGGGCCGCGGCGGCCGCCGCCGCGTCGGCGGAGGCGCCCGCCTCGGCGGGCCCCTCGAAGTAGTACGCATCGTACCGGCGCGCGATGGCGTTCACCGCGTCGTGTACGGCGCCCTGCACCATGGCCAGCGTTCGCGTTGACACGAGGTTGCTCTGACCGTTGGCAACGATGGCCTTCATCGTCGTCTCGTTCCACTGGACGACCTCGTTGGCCGTCGCGGACGACGTGAAGGCCAGCGTGGCGACGCACAGCGGAATGAGAATGGCGCACAGCCGGGTCTTCATAATGACCTCGTTTCATGGATGAGGACCGACATGCTCATATGGCCGTTCGAGCTTTCGGAAGCGCGGAGACAGCCCGGGCCATGCCATACAACCAGGCGAGCGCGAGTGGGGCCGCATAACTGCCGCCGCGCTCGATGAATTCCCAGATCGGCTCGCCCGCCAGCGGTCGGAGCGCTTCCGTCCCGAGCTTCCAGGCGAAGATGAAGAGGAGCAGCGGGGCGCCCGGCCAGGCGAGCGCGAGCAGCCCGAGCGCGCCCTCGAACCATCCGGCGAACGGCCGCAGCGGGTGGCTCGCGAGCATGGCAGGATCGATGCCCACCGCGGCGGCATAGCCACTCCAATCCTTCTGCATTGCGAAGTCGAAGCCGCCGTGGCCGATGAGCAGCAGCGCCGTCGTCATCCGGAGTGTCCAGGCGATCGCGGTGGCGCGGCCCTCGGTGAGCGGCAGCATCGGCCGCCCCGAGAACCAGTCGCGCGGCGAGGATCCCCAGCCGAGGAGCAGCAGGAACGCGAGCGGGACGCCATAGTTGCCGGCTCGCTCCAGCAACTCCCAGACTCCTTGCCCGGCCAGCGGACGAAGGCACGCCGTCTGAAAGCCCCAGAAGGTCATGTAGAGGATGGCCGCACGGACTGGCCGGAACAGCGTGAGGACGCCGATGCTGATATCGACGGTGCCGACAACGGGCATGAGCCGCCACGCCCACGCCTCCGGAATCCCGAAGATGGCGAAGTACGGCACCCACGCGGCCTTCGTGACGATGCCGAACGCGCCGTGCCCGATGAAACACGCCGCCACGCCGACGCGCAGAATCCAGTGCAACGGCATGACCCCGCTCATGCGGACCTCCTGAAGACGGACCGACCGAGCGGGGCAACCGTAACGCAACGGTGGAGACGGGTCAATCCCCAGGTATCGTCGTCGACAGCGATGGGGCGGTCGTCGAGACGCTGGAAAACCGCGTGACGCGTCGGTACGACCGCTCAGCGAAAGAAGATCGAGAGACCCACCACGCCGGTGTGGGAGTTGATACCCTGGTTTGGACTGTCGGTGCCGGCGTTCGAGATGTGCTGCAGGCGGTATCCCGCGTAGAGCGCGGCACTCTCCGTGAGGAAATACGAAGCGCCGGCGCCGCCGAACAGCAGGAACACGAAGTCCGTACGCTGCTCGCGCACTCTCAGATCCGTGGCGCCCGGCGCCGCCCCCAGCTCGAGGTACGGCACGAGGCGTCCCAGAGGCAAGAAGTGATAACGCGCCACGGCGCCGAGCCCGGCGAAGTATGCGCGTTCCGGCTCGATGAAGCGCTGATAGAAGGGTTCGACGCCGATCTCGAGCGCTCCCTTGAATGGTCCCGCCCCGACCACACCCCACGGCAGGAAGCCAACGCGAACGCCCGCGTTGAAGAAATCGAGACCGGTGATCGTCGTGTTCCCCAGATCGAACTGCTCACCGTAGCCGCCCTCGAGCGACAGCACGTGTCCACCCTCGGTGAAGGCGGCGTCGGCGTCGAACGCTTCGCCACGATGGGCACTGCCGAGCACGGCGAGCGCGGCGACAACCATGTAGAGAGCCGGACGTTTGACCATCACACCCTCCAGCATTGGAACAGCGACTGCTGAGCAATCGACGTGCCGGGGACGAGTCGTCGGAGAAGCCGACAGTCGGGATCTGGCACGCTCGATGCTCCTTTCTTTGCCCATGGACGCTGAACGCCGAGCCATCAGGCAGCGGATCGACGCCGGACAGCTGCCGGTGCGCGTCCGCACCGACAAGTGCTGGGCCGGAAAGAGCGGCGGTGGCCGATGCTCCGGGTGCGACGAGTTGATCCAGGCCGATGACAATGAGTACGAGGTGGTCATGGATGACGGCGGTGAGACGTCTGGCTCGCTCGTATTTCACCGGCAATGCCTTGACATCTGGCTGACCGAGTGCCAGCGACGCGAGCAATCGGTGTCGAACGACTGACGCGTGGACATGGTGCGTCGTCGACGTCGGCGAGACGGTCTGGCCCCGCTGCCTCGAACCTTCGGCCGCCCCTCTTCGGCTCAGCGCGCGGGAGCCGGCCGCCGCGCCGTCGTTGGCGGCACGATGCCGTTCATCCGCAGATAGACCACGAGCTGACCGTGGTGGTTGCGGATCTGGTAGAGCGGCCCCTGCCAGTACGTGAAGCGCGTGACCATGCGGTCTCCGAACGGAAACTTCACGGGCTCGAGCAGCTGGGCGTCGCTCAGCTGGGCGATCGTGTCCTGACCGGTCTGGAACGTCTTCTTCACGAGGGCGATGACCTCGGGCTTGGCGATCCCGTGTGGATGTCCGGCTTCCGTCTTCGTGCCCTTCGAGGTATCGACGAACCGCTGCACGATCCCGGCGACGTGGACGAGCTGGTCACCGAAGCTCGACATTTCCGGCGTCGGCTTGTAGTCGTATTTCTCGGCCGGCATCGCCTCCGCGATGTCGAGGATGTCGGCGGCGGCCCGCTGGAAGCCGGCCACGAGCTCGCTGGTGATGGTCGGTCTCGGCGCCTGGGCCCACAGCACCGAGGGCATGGCCGCTGCGATCACGGCAAGAACTGCGACGCACGCATGGGGGAGAGCTCTCATGGCTGCCTCCTCAGGGTTAACTTTCGATAGAGCGCTTCGTAACGCGGCACGATGACCTCGGCGGAGAACCGCTCGCGCGCGCGTGCCTGCGCGGCGCGCCCGAGCGCGTGACGCCACGTCTCGTCCTCGATCAAGGCCTCCAGCGCCTTGGCGAGCGCGGCCGCGTTGCCCGCCGGCACGAGCACGCCGCTCTCGTTGTCCTCCACCACTTCGGGAATGCCGCCCACGTCGGTGGAAACGCTCGGGCAGCCGAAGCACATGGCCTCGAGAATGCTCAGGCAGAAGCTCTCGGCGTCCGAGGTATAGAGACCGATGTCGGCGATCTGCAGATAGTCCTCGATGGCGTGGACCTTCTCGCGGACGATCACGCGGTCGGCCACACCGAGACGGCGCACGTCGCCCGCGAATGGCGCGAATGCTTCACCGGCGAGGATGAGCAGCTTGAACGCCCGGCGCGGCCGAACGCGCGCGATGGTCTCCAGCAGCAGATCCACCCGCTTGCCGGATCGAAGATTCGAGGAATGGACCACGACCAGCTCGTCGCCGAGGCCGAGCTCGCGGCGCACGGCCTCGCGGGAGCGGCTGGGTGGACGCGGCGCGAAGAAGTTGTGGATGACCTCGATCGGGCCGTCGTAGTCGAGCACGCGCCGCGTCTCCCGCTCGAGCGACTGCGAGACCGCCGTCACGGCGTCCGAGGCGGTGAGCGCGTGCTTGATGGCGGGCGCGTAACCGGCGTCCTGGCCGAGCAGTGTCGTGTCGGTTCCGTGGAGCGTCGTCACCACGCGTGGCCGCTGCCCGGGCGGCAGCATCGCGCTGGCGAGGATGGCCGCGGTGGCGTGCGGCACGGCGTAGTGGACATGCAGCACGTCGAGCCGGTGGTCACGGCCCACCTCCGCCATGCGCACGGACAGCGGCAAGGTGTAATCGGGAAATCGGAACAGCCCGTACTCGTTGATCGTGACGGGATGGAAGTGCAGGCGCGGCGCGTCCGAGGGCAGGCGGAACGGGCGCTCGTACGCGATGAAGTGCACGTCGTGTCCGCGCGCGGCCAGCTCTTCGCCGAGGGCCGTGGCCAGCACGCCGCTGCCGCCCACGGAGGGGTAGCACGTGATGCCGATGCGCAGCGGCTCCGGCGTCACCACTCAGCCCGACAGCTCGGCGAACGCTTCATCGGATCGCTCGATGGTCTCCCGTTGGACGTAGGTGATGCCCGGCGCGTCCTCCGGCCGAAGATACGCCTGTTCGCCGGCGCCCGTCACGTAGTGGGTGCACTGGATCACCGACTGCATCCAGCGCAGCCGCGTGTCGCGCGTCGGGCTGATCTGCTCCTTGCCGAATCCGGCCGCCGGTCCCGGTAGAGTAACGTAGGAGTCGCCGCCCTCGTGCAGGGACAGCGTCCCGTCGCGCATGCGGGCCCGGACGATCTCGCCCTGGTACGGGACGTCCACGAAGAAGTCGTTCACGGTGCACGCGCGGCGGCGCACGGCCGGATCACTCGAGAACACGACCTCGACGCCGTCGAGCAGGCCCATCCCGCGGTACATGGCGAGGCAGAATTCCGCCACGGTCGGCGCCGACGTCCGGCGGAACAGCTCGATGACGGGATGGTCGACGTAGTTGGGCAGCTGCGCCAGCGTCCGGGCGTGCCAGTCGGCGGCGATGCGCTTGACGTACAGGGGGGAGAACTTGCGCTGCAGCTTGCTGCCGACCGCGAAGTTGAGCGGCGTGGGCTCATTCGTCGTGCGATGACGCAAGATCGTCCGCGTCTCACGCGGGTCGTGGTCGCTGTCGTGGCAAAAATAGACGACACGACCGCCGATCTGCGACTGCAGGCGCCGCGCGGTGCGGATCTTCGCCACGAGAAACCGCCGCGGAAAGAACCCGCAGGGCTGCTGGCCGAAGGCGATGACTGGCCCCGCACTCATGGCGCGCGGCGGGGCAGGAAAGGCTGGAGCGCGAGGCTCAGGACGATGCAGGCGGCGCAGCCGATGAGGTTGTACCAGAGGTAGCCGATGTTGAGGGAGAAGTACATCACGATCACGAGCGTCTGCGCGGCGAGCGCCGCGACGAACACGGCGCTGCCGCCGACATGGCGCAGGAAGAACGCCACGAGGAACAGGCCCAGCAGCACGCCGTAGAAGATCGATCCGAGGATGTTGATGGCCTCGATGAGGTTCTCCGCAAACCCGGCGAAGAGCGCGAAGGCCACCGCGAAGATCCCCCAGAGCGCCGTGAAGCGTCGCGCCACGCGCATGTTGCGCGCCTCGTCCGCCGCGGCCAGCGGACGGAAGTGCCGCCAGAAGTCGATCGTGGTCGTGGTGCCCAGCGCCGCCAGCTCCGAGGCCTTCGACGATAACGCGGCCGCGAACATCACGGCCACCAGCAGGCCGATCGCCCCGTGCGGCAGCTGCGTCACGATGAAGGTGATGAAGACGTAATCGGAGTCCTTGGTCTTGGCGCGCGGATCCGCCGCGAGAAGAGCCGCCCTGGCCTCGCCGCGGATGGCCAGGGCACGATCGCTGGCCGCGACCATGGCCGCGCGCGCGCTCGCTTCCCGTGCGGCGTCGTCCGAGGCGCGCGCCTGTACCCAGGCGCGCATGGCCGACTGGCTCTGCGCGAGGGCCTGCGCGTGCTCGGCCTCGATGGCGCGAAAGCGGCCGTCCTGCGCGTGCCGGCGCCACTCCGCCTGATTGAAGAAGACCGGGTGCGGCGCGACCTGGTAGAAGACGAACAGGAGTGCGCCCACCATCAGGATGACGAACTGCATCGGAATCTTCAGCACGGCGTTGAACATGAGACCCAGGCGGCCCTCGCGCAGCGAGGCGCCGCCGATGTACCGCTGCACCTGGGACTGATCGGTCCCGAAATACGAGAGCGAGAGGAACAGTCCGCCGAACACGCCGGTCCACACCGTGTAGCGGCGGCTCGGATCCAGCGAGAAGTCCACCGCGTGCAGCTTGCCGAGCGCACCGGCTGCCGCCACGCTGCCGGTGAAGTCCAGCCCCTCGGGCAGGCGGGCGATCAGGAGGATCACGGCCGTCAGCATGCCGGCGGCGATCACCGCCATCTGCCAGCGGTGCGTGAGCGCGACGGCCTCGCTGCCGCCGGTGACCGTGTAGACGATCACGAGCAGCCCCGTGACGACGATGACCGGATCGAGCGGCCAGCCCAGCACCGTGGAGATGATGATCGCCGGCGCATAGATGGTGACCCCGGTGGCGAGGCCGCGCTGCAGCAGGAAGAGACCAGCCCCGAGCAAGCGCGTCTTCTCGTCGAACCGCTCACCGAGGAACTGGTAGGCCGTGTAGACGTTGAGCCGCCGGTACATGGGCAGGAACACGGCGCACACGATGATGAGCGCCAGCGGCAGGCCGAAATAGTTCTGCACGAAGCCGATACCGCTTTCGAAGCCCTGACCCGGAATCGACAGGTACGTGATCGCGCTCGCCTGCGTGGCCATCACGCTGAGGCCGATGGTGCCCCAGCCCGTGGATGCCTTGCCGCGCAGGTAGGTGTTGAGGCTGCGCACCTGGCGCGTGCGCCAGGCGCCATACCCGGCAATGCCCACGCCCGTGGCGAGCAGCACGATCCAGTCGACGACGTTCACGCGAACATCGCCGTGAACACGGTCAGCAGCACGACGATGAGCACGAACCAGCCGAACACGAAGAGGTAGACCGCGCGCCACGTGTCGAAGCCGGGCACGTCCGGCGGCTCGGCCTCAGGGCGGCGGTCGGGTCGCGGCGCGGACGTCACTTGCCGAGCGACACGAGATTCGCGAACAGCCGATAGGCTCCGGGGACGCCTTCGGGAAGCTGACGGAACCACGCGAGGCTGGTGTAGACGAAGTGGCCGTTCCCGTGCCGCGCCACGAGCAGACCGCTCCTCAGCGGCGCTTCGCCCGGGTCGCTGCACGCGAGGATGGGGGTGAAGCGCTCGTCCCACCGGTCCGGGAAGTAGAGACCGCGCTCCTGCACCCAGCCGTCGAAGTCTGCCGGCCCGATCTGATTCGGTACCGTGAGCACGGGATGCCCGGGAGCCAGGATGGTCACCGGCGCGTGCTCATCGGTCACGCGGTCGCGGGACAGGTGCAGCTGAAGCGGCGCCAGCCAGGCCTCGCCAAGGCGGTCCAGCGTGTTGTACTGCGCGACGACCGTGCCGCCGGCCTCGACGTAGGCGAAGAGCGTCGCCAGGCGCTGGGCGAGATCCGTCCTCACGTTGAAGGCCCGGACGCCGATCACGACGGCGTCGAGGCCGCGGAGGCGCTCCGGCGTCAGGTCGGCGCCGTTCAGCGACGTGACGGCATACCCCATCTGCTCGAGCGCCGCCGGGACCTCATCGCCCGCGCCCGGCAGGTATCCGACGCGGTGGCCGCGAGTCGCGAGGTCCAGGGCCAGGACCTTCGCCCGCGCGGGCGGCTGCAGGAGCTGAAGCGGGAGGTGATCGTAGCGGACCTCCACGCGCTGCCGAGCGAAGCGCCGGCCGTCGATCTCCACGCTCGCGCCGACTGCCGCGGTCATGGGCCGCGGCGGCGCCGTCACCGTGAACGTGAAGAGGGCGTGCTCTCCCGGCGTGCCGAGGCGAAACCGGTGCGAATCGGGCGCGACGGTCCAGCCGGCCGGCGTGTCGAGATGCACCGTGCCGGCCGCGCCCGCGCGCGCGCCGGTGACCTCCACCACGACCAAACGTGCCGCACCGGGCCGGAAGAGCTGCACGCCCGCCACGAACCGCAGCGAGACCGGGGCGATGATCGTGAGCCGCCGGCGCAGCGCAGGATCGGCGAGGGTCATCGGCTCGCCGCGAATCACCAGGCTCTGCCCGCCAACCTCGAAGACATACTCGAACGGGAGAACCGGCGGATCCTCGGCGCGGCCCACGAGAGAGGAATCGTCGACGGCGAACGTCCCCGCCGTCGCTTCACCGCGCAGCCAGTACGGCTGACTCGGCGGCGTGTCCGTCGGCACAGTCCATGAAGTCTCGCGGACGACCGGCTGGTCGCGGCGCAGCTCGACGGCCTTGCCGAGCGCGTCGTGCCCGCCCGGATGCCGCATCGCCGTCCAGCGCACCGGCACGCGTGAGCGCGCGAGGACCCGGTGATGCAGCTTCACGGTCTCGCCGGGAACGGCCTCGGCGCGATCGAGGACGGCGTCCACCTCGAGACCGAGGCATGCCTGGATGATGCGATCGAGCTGCGCGCGCTTGTCAGCGACGACGGGATCGGCCGGCAGCGCGGCCAGCCGATGCCGGATGCCGAGGAGCGCGGGCACCGAGGCCGCGACGTCTTGCGCGTTGAAGCTCGCGATCGCCTCGTCGATGGACCGCGCAACCTCGGCGCCGCCCGGGATGCGGGCCCACGCCGTATCGATCCCTTCGAAGAGGTTGCCCGTCGCCATGTCGCCGGCGAGGTGCACGAACGCTTCGACGCGCGAGCCTTCGTTCAACGGCGGGCCGGTGACATCGAAGCCCTGCGTCTTGTGCATGCCCCGGCTGCGGGCGGCGATCGCGCCGAACGACTCGCCGGAGGCCGGATCCCGGCCGCCGACGTCGAGCTTTGCCACGCCGGGACCGTCGGGCACGTCGGCCGGCAAGCCGGCGACCGCCATGCCGGCGGCGGGATTCGCCGCGGCGATGCCGCGCCCGACGTTGTGGACGATGCGGCGCGCCTGCCATGGCTTGAGCTCGCCGAGCTGCTCGGGAAACGCCGTGGGGTCGGCGGCGAGGCGGAAGGCTTCGACGGCCAGGACGGCGGAGGCGGTGTGATGGCCATGCGTTCGCGCCGGTCCCGGCGGGAACCGCGTGATGATCACGTCCGGACGGAGCTCGCGGATCACGCGGACGATGTCGCCGAGGACGGCCTGCCGATCCCACACGCCGAGTGTCTCCCCGGGACTCTTCGAGTAGCCGAAATCCTTCGCGCGCGTGAAGTACTGTCGGCCGCCGTCGACGCGGCGCGCCGCGAGCAGCTCCTGCGTGCGCGCCACGCCGAGCGCCTCGCCGAGCTGGGGGCCGAGCAGGTTCTGTCCGCCGTCGCCGCGGGTGAGCGAGAGATACGCGGTGCGATAGCCGCGGCCGCGCGCAAAATAGGTGATGACCTGGGTGTTCTCGTCGTCAGGATGCGCGGCGACGTACAGCACGCTGCCGGTGGTGGCGAAGCTCCGCAGCTCCTGGAGGATGCCGGCCCCCGTGGTCACGTCGGCAGCGTGGCTGATGTTGGTGGCGCTCGCCAGTAAGGCCGCGCTCAGCGTGGCGCAGACGGGCAGACTCCGCAAGCTCGCGCGCACGACCAGAGACCATGCCATCGGCGGTTCACCACGATAGCACGGCGCATCGAGCACGTGGCGGCTGTAGAATGCCGCACGATGCTGAGCCGCCGTGATTTTCTCACCGGAACCGTCGCTGCGCTGTCGGCAGCGCGTGTCGCGGCGGCGCAGCCGGCGGGCGGGCTTCCCCGAGTCGGCTTCCTCTTCTACGGCTCGCCGGGCCCATCGCCGGAGCTGAAGGCTTTCGAGAAGGGGTTGACCGACGTCGGGTACATCGAGGCGCAGAACGTCGCCGTCGACTATCGGTTCGCCGACGGGCGAGCCGAGCGACTGCCCGAGCTCGCCACGCAGCTCGTCGCGCTCAAACCCAGCGTGATCGTCGCTCCCGGCACGCCGGCGGCAGTGGCGGCCAAGCAGGCCACGGCAACGATCCCGATCGTGTTCGTCGGTGTCGCAGATGCGGTCGGCTCCGGGCTGGCCGCCAACTTCGGGCGACCGACGGCGAACATCACGGGCTTGACGAGCAACAGCGCCCAGCTCGGTGGCAAGCGCCTGGAATTCCTGAAGGCGGTCGTGCCGAAGGCGTCGCGGATCGCGGTGCTCTACAACCCCGGCGACAGCTCGAACGTGCTGGCCGCGAAGGAGTTGCAGCAGTCAGCGCCGGCGCTTCACCTCACGCTGCAACGCGTGGCAGTGCGCAACTCCGCCGAATTCGAAGGCGCCTTTGCCGCGATGACGCGAGCGAAGGCCCAGGCGCTGTTCGGGGCCGCCGGTCTGCTCACGACGCCGCACCGGCAAACGCTCGTGAGCCTCGCGGCCAAGGCGCGCCTCCCCGCGATCTGGGGTGAGCGGCAGTTCGTCGAAGCGGGCGGCCTCATGTCGTACGCGGCGGACTTCTACGACCAGCTCCGACGCTCCGCCACCTACGTCGACAAGATCCTCAAGGGGGCCACGCCGAGGGATCTTCCGATCGAGCAGCCGGTGAAGCTGGAGCTGGTGATCAATCTCACGACGGCCAAGGCGCTCGGGGTGACGATGCCGCAGGAGGTGTTGCTGCAGGCCGACCGCGTGATCGATTGACGGCCCCCTCAGTGCGCCAGCCAGACGGTGTCGAGCTGATTGTTGACGTAGTGGCTCGGCGTGATGGTCCAGCCGCGCACGCGGGAGCTGTGCGGCACGATGCGGTGCCACTGCAGCGTATAGATGTAGTGTGCCTCGTCGGCGAGGAGTCGCTGCTCGAAGGCGCGGATATATCGCCGGCGGTGTTCGGGATCGACCGTGCGACTCTGCCGGACGTAGAGATCGTCGAGGACGGCATCGGTGTAGCGGCCGTAGTTGGCATGGCTGCGGCTCGGTGACTGAAACTTGTAGAGATCGAGATCCGGATCGACCACGTACCCGCACTGGAAGTCGGTGCTGAGCTCGAAGTTGCCGGCGCGAAGATCTTTGAAGTACTGCGCCGAGTCCTGTATTTCGTGGCGGACCTTCAGTCCGACACTCCGCCAGTCGTCCACCAGCCAGCTCCCGATATCGTGGTACGGCATGGGAATGTCGCGATTCTTCAGGACGAACGAAAACCCATCGGGGACACCCGCGTCGGCCAGCAAGCGCCGTGCCTCGGAGCGCGACTCGCGCACGTCACGCCAGTACCCGGCGAGCTTCAACAGCTGCGCCGGCGACGTGGCGAACGGCGAGCCCGGCAGCTGGACGCCGGCGACGTCGCGGACGATCGCGCGCTTCGACAGCGCGCTGGCGGCGCTGTAGCGGTCGAGCGCGAGCGACAGGGCGCGGCGTACGCGCGCATCGTCGAACGGCGGCCGCTCATGGTTGATGGCGACGATCAGCGCGCAATTCCACGGGCTGGCCTGCACGGTGATGTCGTTCCCCCGTGCCTGGACGATCTCGTCGCGCTGGGCCGGCGAGAACCCACGGAACTGGATATCGGCTTCCCCTGAGCGGATGGCGGCCACCTGCGCCGCGTCGTCGCGCAGGAAGAGGGCCTGGTACCCGTCGAGATAGGGCTTTCCGTGGTCCCAGTACTCCGGGTTGCGCTGGGCCACCCAGCGCTTGCCCTTGACGTGCTCGACGAACAGAAATGGGCCCGTTCCGTTGATGTTCTTTTCGTACCAGCGGACATCGCGCTCGAGGATGTCCGCCTTGTAGATCCAGTTCCACGGCGACGCCAGCGAGTGGATGAAGGAGGGCGACGGCCACTTCAGCTTGAAGGCGATGATGTACGGCTCGGGCGCCTGCACGGTCTCGATCTGCAAGTATTCGCCCTTGCGCGTCGATGTCACACCGGGGGGCGGATTGATGATCTTCTCGTACGTCGCGCGCACGTCGCGCGAGGTCATCTCGGTGCCGTCGTGGAACTTCACCCCACGACGCAGCCGAAGCACATAGGTGCGTTTGTCGGACGAGACCGTCCACGACGTCGCCAGGTCCCCAACGACTCGAGTGCCCGTGGCATCGAACGGATCGATGCGGAGCAGCGTGTTGTAATGTGGCGCCGCCGGGTGGATCAATGCGAAGGTTTCCTCCCGATGAGCGTCGTACGAGGGTGGTTCACCTGGCACCACGAATGTGAGCTTCCCGCCGACACGAGGCGTCGACGGCGCAGCGGCCGGTTCCGTCTCGGGTGCGCTCGGAGCCGGCGACGCTTCGCGATGATCCGGCGGTGCCGGCGGCCCTGTCCGCGACGCCGCGCCGACGTTGATCGGCTGAACAGCGCTCGGATCGGTCTGGGTAGCAATATCCGACCGTGGGGCGTGGCCCGCTCGCGGTGCGATGTACGTCGCGGCGAAGACGAGACCGAGAAGACCGACGACGATGCTGGCACTGGCCAGCCAGACGCCCCGCGCGCGTCGCGGCCCGCGCTGTTGTTGTTGCCGCAAGTAGCGCTTGATATCTTCGAGGCGCGCACGGTCGTTCGCGTCTTCGTCGAGGCGATCGTCACTCGGCGCTTGCGCGGGCGCACGCGCCGCGGACGAGTGCACCGGCTCTGCGGATTCGCCGGGCGTCTCTGTGGCCGCGATCCCCGGCAGCTCGAGACTGGCCCCGCAGTTGCTGCAGAATTTCGCCCGACTGCGGTTGATCGCCTGGCAACCGGGACACCGCGCCTGCAATCGGGCTCCACACACATCGCAAAAGTTCGCGGTCGGCGGATTCGGGTGGCCGCACGGCGGCACCGGACTCAGTTCATCCATGACGTTTTCCCGTCAGCGTGGCTTTACGAGGAAGCGGGCTCGCCGATTCTCCCTCCAGCAGCGTTCGGTCTCCGCGGTGCACTGCGGTCGTTCTTCCCCATAGCTCAGGATCGTGATGCGGCCTGGCTGGATCCCCCGGGCGACGAGGTATGTCATCGCCGCGTGGGCCCGGCGCTCCGCCAGGTCCATGTTGAGCTCGTTCTTTCGATCCGTGACTCCACGAGTGTCGCTGTGCCCCTCGATCAGCAGGAGGTAGGCCGGATTTGCGCGGAGCCACGCGGCATTGGCGTCGAGGATCTCCTCGTCGTCCGGTCGGATCGTGGCCTTGCCGAAGTCGAAGTGAATGTCCCGTAGCGCCTTTACCGACTGGTAGTCGCGCACGCGTGGCAGGCCGATGGGCTTGCCGACCGACTCAGCACCGCCAATCGCCAGGGGCGTCGGTCCGCCAGGCGGCCGATAGCCCGTCAGCGTCACGAATGCCGTCAGGAGGACGAGCCCGATAACGCGCGAGACAGTCACGCGGGCCGAGTGGGCACGATCTGTGCCACTCCCCGTAAGTCGTCGTGTTCCCGCGCTTCAGGGAATTGCGCAGGGGCCGAAGCTCGATCAGAGGTGCACATGAATTGGTACAGCCCCGCACATCGTCTGTGCAATCGGACCATACCCGCTGCGATGCCGCGTGCCCGGATCGCCCTCCACGCTTGCCGCGACCCCGCGGTAAAATCGTGCCCTCCTGCGCCACGCGTGCGGTGAGATGGCGCTGATCGAAGGCCGCCGTGACGACGCGTGGCGGTTCCCGCGGAGCGGGGGGAGGACAACATGAAAGTCGGTATCTTCGTCACCAACCAGAACCCGCTCGGCACGGACATGGTCGCCGCGCTCGACGAGCAGTTCGCGATGACGCGTCTGGCGCGCGACCGCGGCTGGGACGCGGTCGGCACCGGCCAGCACTACCTCAGTGAAGGCATGAGCCAGCTCCAGCTCATTCCGTTCCTCGCGCGCCTGGCGGCCGAGGCGGGGGAGATGACCGGCGTGGCCGGCGTGCTCCTCATCAATCTTCACAACCCGGTGGAGGTCGCCGAGTGCATCGCCTCGCTCGACGTCATCTGGCGCGGCAACTTTGTCTTCGGCGTGGGCCTGGGCTATCGCAAGGTCGAGTTTGACGCATTCAAGGTGCCGAAGGGGCAGCGTCTGCGGCGGTTCGAGGAGTGCCTGGCGATCGTCAAGCGGCTCTGGACCGAGGACAAGGTGAGCGTCGAGACCGACGTCTGCACGCTCGCTAACGTCACGCTGACCTGCCGACCCATCCAGAAGCCGCACCCGCCGATCTGGTTCGCGGCCAACAGCGACGCCGCGGTGCGGCGGGCGGCTCGCCTCGGCGACACGTGGTTCGTGAACCCGCACGCGACCATGGCCAGCATCGCGCGCCAGATG
>Ga0075421_100002334_pt1 | contig 22636 bp, 24 predicted proteins | sample SoiMetdeltSBSDD5_FD_75292 | JGI IMG/M metagenome (GOLD analysis project Ga0075421, IMG submission 75292) | Bulk soil microbial communities from a Populus tree surrounding site in Tennessee, USA - Soil MetaG P. deltoides SBSDD5 | ecosystem: Environmental > Terrestrial > Soil > Tree plantation...
GGTGTGGCCCTCCCCTGCGCAGCGGGCCGCTCCGGGGCCGGGCCGCTCGACATGATGACGGAGTACCAGACGTTTCGGCCGGCCGACGCCACGTCGAGCGGCTCAGCGGGCGCCCGACGCTGAACGATAGGCAGGACAACGAGGTGGAGTAACGACTCGGCGCAGCCGAGGCCATTCGTCGAACCAGCGCCAGGGCGTCGCGGAACCGGGCGTTCGACGGGACAGCGAGGCAGGCGAGCGACTCGGCGTAGCCGAGGCCGGGTCCTCAAGCTTCAGTCGGCGGTGAGGAGGTCGAAGCGGTAGACGTTGGTCTCGCGGAGGTGGAAGCCGGTGCGTTGGTAGAGGCGGTTGGCGGCTTCGCGGGAGGGGCGGGAGGTCAGGTCGACGGTCACGCAGCCGAGGTCCCGAGCCCGGTCGAGCATCGCCTGGGTCAGGGCGGCGCCCACGCCGGCGCCCCGGCCGGCCTCGTCGACCACCACGTCTTCGATCCACGCCCGCAAGCCCGTCGGGATCCGGAACACGGCCAGGGTCGAGATCCCCACGATCGTGCCGTCGTCGGCGAGCGCGATGAACAGGTCGGTGGCGGGCGAGGCCACGATGTCGCCCAGCTCGTCGACGCTCGGCGGGGGGTTCGACCGGGACAGCTGGGGCACGAGCTTCTCGACCGCCTCGACGATCGCGGGCGTCAACGTGGTGGCGATCTCGACCTTCATCACCTGGAGGCTAGGACACCCGCCCATCAGGCGGTGCCAGCCTGGTCGCGGCCTAGCATTACCAGGTGCGACACATCCGGTGGGACAAGCACCCGCCGTTGCGCGATCCGGTCTTCATCGCCGCTTTCGAGGGCTGGAACGACGCAGGTGACGCCGCTTCCGGAGCGGTCCGTTACCTGCTGGACCGCTACGACGGCCAGGAGTTCGCCCACGTCGATCCCGAAGAGTTCTTCGACTTCACGTCGGCGCGCCCGCACGTCCGGGTCGACGACGAAGGCCAGCGCGGCCTGACCTGGCCGAGCACCGACATATCCGTGGTGTCGCTCCCCGACGACCGTGATGCCGTCCTGATCGTCGGCGTCGAACCCCACCTGCGCTGGCGCACCTTCGGCGACGAGATCGTCGAGCTGGCCAAGGAGCTCGGCTGCAGCCTCTTCGTCACCCTCGGCGCCATGGTGGCCGAGGTCCCCCACAGCCGCCCGGTCCGGGTCGTGGGCAGCGTCACCGACAAGGCGCTGGGCGAGCGCCTCGACCTGCCGGCCTCCACCTACGAGGGGCCCACCGGCATCGTCGGCGTCCTCACCTCGGCCTGCGTCGAGGCCGGGCTCCCCACGGCGAGCCTCTGGGCAGCCGTCCCCACCTACGTACCGGCCGCGCCGTCGCCCAAGGCGGCCCTCGCCCTGGTCGAGCGGCTCGCCGAGGTGCTGGAGATCTGGCTCCCGACCACCGACCTGGAGATCGCCTCCGCGTCGTATGAGCGCCAAGTCAGCGAGCTGGTCGCCGAGGACGACGAGACCGCCGACTACGTGCGGAACCTCGAGGACAGCCACGATCGCGACCTCGACCAGCCCGGCCGCTCGCTCGTCGAGGAAGTCGAACGCTTCCTCCGCGACCGTCCCGAGTGACGACGGCGCCCGTAGCGACCATCATCGACACCGTGACCACCAACGCGACGACGACTGCCGCCATCATCCCGGCGTGGAACGAGGCCGCGACGGTCGGCGCGGTGATCTATGCCGCCCTCGACGCCCGGCTGGTCGACGAGGTCATCGTCGTCGACAACGCATCGACCGACGACACTGCCGCGGTCGCCCGCGGCCACGGCGCCCGCGTCGTGGAGGAGCCCATCGCCGGCAAGGGCCAGGCGATGCAGGCCGGTGTGGCGGCGACCGATGCCGACATCGTCATCTTCCTCGACGCCGACCTGGTGGGGCTGCGGCCCGAGCACGTCGACGGCCTCGTCGCGCTGGTGCGCGACGGCGACGCCGACATGACATGCGGCCTGTTCGACCGGGGCCCGGTCGCCAACCCGATCTTCCTCGAGAGGCTGCCGGTGCTGACCGGACAGCGTGCGTTGCAGCGCAGCTTGTTCGAGCAGCTCCGGGACGAGGACGTCAGGGGCTACCGGGTCGAGGCCGCCCTCAACAGCCTCGTCGCGCGGAAGGAGATGGTGCGCGTCGACCGGGTGCTGCCCGGCCTCTGGCACCGCACCAAGGAGGAGAAGCTGACCAACCCGGTCGTCGGGTTCGTCACCAAGCTGGCCATGTTGGCCAGCGCCTGCTGGAGCTACCTTCGCTTCGCGGTTGTCGGCGGTCGGGAGAAGCGCGAGGCGGTTGCGTAGGCGCCTCGGGGATCAGCCTTCCCACGGCTGGTCGCGGGGCTCGTCGTAGAGCACGTCGACCTGCTCGCCCCGGATGGCCCGGAACGCCTGCTGGCCCCACTGCTGGATGCCGGCGAGCGGCTGGGGCAGCTTCTCCTCGGCGAACCACCCGACGTCCGACGTCTCCAGCGGATGGGCCTCCAGCGAGCCCCCGACCGCTCGGCACAGGAACACCAGGCTGTAGAGCGGCACCCGGGTGAAGCCCAGGCGCAGGCCGTCGAGCAGGGCGATCAGCCGCTCCGGCTCGCACACGATGCCGGTCTCCTCCCGCACCTCCTTGACCGCGATCTCGCTGGCCGAGTAGCCGACGTCGGCCCAGCCCGTCGGGTACAGCCACAGCCCCGAGTCGGCCCGCTGCACCAGCAGGATCTCGCCGGAGTCGTTGTAGACCACCGCGCCGACGGCGACCTTCGGCGTGACGTAGCCGGCCACCCCTTTGCCGATGCCCTGCATCCACTCCTCGACGAAGTGCTCCGCGTCGAACTCCTCGTCGGCGTCGGCCGCGGCCCGGATGTCGCCCGCCACCGCGAGCACCTCCTCGAAGCGCTCCCGCTCGTACAGGCTCTCGGTGAAGCCGAGCCCGGTGCGGGCGATGCCGGACAGCGCCTCGGACCAGCGGATCAGGTCCTGGCGGGTCGGCGGCATCCGATCACTCACCCGTCGGACGTTACCGGAACGCGGATTCGGGGCCCGGGCCCGAGGCTGCGGCGGGCGTAGACGCCATACCTGTAGGTATGGTGCTCTGGCCGCGGAGGGCGGCGAAGAGGCTCACGGAGGGGGGCGCGTGGGATGGCGCAGGTGTACGACCCGGAGGCGGTGAGCGCCGACTGGCTCGACGGCGTGCTGCGGGACGCCGGGCTCCTCGGCCGCGCGCGCGTGACCGGGTTCGAGCGGGAGGACGTCGGGACCGGCCAGGTCGGCGCCAACATCCGCTACCACCTCAGCTACGACGGCGACGGCGACGGCGACGGCGACGCCGACAACCCCGGCCCCGCGTCGGTCGTCGTGAAGTTCGCCGCGCCCGACGAGGTCAGCCGCACCACCGGCATCGCCACCCGCACCTACGAGACCGAGGTCGCCTTCTACCGGGACCTGGCCGACAGCGTCGAGATCAACCGGCCCGCGTGCTACCTCGCCGACATCGTGTCCGGCACCGCCGACGTGGTCCTGGTGTTCGAAGACCTGGCCCCCCGCATCCAGGGCGACCAGATCGCCGGTTGCGACATCGCCCAGGCCACGCTCGCCGTCGAGCAGGCCGCCTGCCTCCACGGACCCCGCTGGGGCGACGAGACCCTCCTCGACCACGAGTGGCTCGCCGTCGGGGTGACCGGAGCCGGCGGCGTCGCCGACCTCTTCAACTACACGTGGACCCAGTTCGTCGAGCGCTACACCCCCCGGCTCACCCCCGAGGCGCTGGAGATCGGCCACGCCGTCCACGCGAGCATCGGCGACTGGTCGACCTACCGGCCGCCCGCCATGACGCTCGCCCACGGCGACTACCGGCTCGACAACATGCTGTTCGGGGCGCCCGACCAGGACCGCCCGCTGGTGGTCGTCGACTGGCAGACCGTGCGGCTCGGCTGCGGCACGTCCGACGTCGCCTACTTCCTCGGCGCCGGCCTCGACCCAGACCTGCGCCGCGCCCACGAGCAGGACCTCGTGCGCCACTACCACCAGGCGCTCGGCGCCTACGCCGTCGACTACCCCTTCGACGCCTGCTGGGAGGACTACCGGCGCTACAGCTTCGGCGGCTACGTGATGGCGGTCATCGCGTCGGTGCTGGTGGGCCGGACCGACCGGGGCGACGACATGTTCATGGCCATGGCCAACCGCCACGCCGCCCAGGCCGTCGATCTCGACGCCACCGAGTTGCTCTGACCCGGCCCCCGGAGGAACCCCATGCCCCGCCTCACCGCGATGGACGAGCACTTCGTCCACCAGATCCCCGAGCCGCTCCCCCAGGTCGTCACCCGGCACGAGCACTGGCGGGAGTCGTACTTCTTCGTGATGCACGACCGGGCGGCGACCGCCGGCGACGTCCTCATCCTCACCATGGCCCACTTCCCGGCCCGGGAGGAGATGGACTCGCTGCAGATGGGCACCATCGACGGGCAGATCACGTTCGGCCACCACGTCCGGCCCTACGACGGTGACCCCCACACCACCAGGGTCGGGCCGGTGAGCATCGACATCACCGAGCCGTACCGGTCGGTCCAGCTGCACGTGGCCGTGGACCCGGCGGCGCCGGTGGCGCTGGACATCACCTTCACCGCCCGGACCGCGCCCTACGGCCTGCGCCGGGGGACGATGAAGGCCGGCGACGAGATCGTCTGGGACCAGAGCCACATGATCCAGTCGGGCGTCTACAACGGGACCTACTCCGTCGGCGGCGAGACCCGGACGATCACCGACTGGTGGGGGCAGCGGGACCACTCGTGGGGCATCCGCGACCACGGGCGCTGCCCGCTGTGGATGTGGCTGGCGATCCAGCTGCCCGACGGCATGTTCGGCGTGTGGCACTGGGAGTACGCCAACGGCGCCCGGGTCTACACCGACGGCTGCTTCGCCCCGGCCGACCCGGCGGCCGACCCGATCCCGGTGGTCGACTTCCGCCATGACCTGACCTGGACCGGCACCGACGGGAAGCCGGTGAGCTGGGAACGGGACGGCACCGACGTCCGGGGCCTCGCCGGCCAGGTGCAGTTCACGCTGGAGGGCGGCCGGGTGGTCACCGTCGACGCCGAGGGGTCGTGGGCCATGCCCTACGGCGGCCTGGGCGGCGGCCAGCACCGGATGGCGGTCCGGACCGACGACGGCCGCACCGGCACCGGCGTCTACGAGATCACCGGCGCCCACCACCACCGCTACTTCCCGGTCGCCCGAGGGGAGCGCCTCCCACCTGGTTGACAGCCACCGCCGCCGCCCCAAACGACCACTTGGAGGTCGGCGGGCCGGGTGGCATGGCCGCCGGCTGCAGCGATGATCGCCCGGTGCCCGGCCGGAGGGAGCGCCGAGGTGCGGGGCGCCTCGCCTAGCCTCCGGCGCGTGAGCGTTACACCGACGATCAGTGGCGGCGAGCGGGGCGTGGCGGTCGTGACCGGGGCGAGCTCGGGGATCGGGGCGGCGGCGGTCCGGGCGTTGCGGGGCGACGGGTGGGACGTCGTGGCCGGGGCCCGGAGGGCGGAGCGGCTCGAGGCCCTCGCCGAGGAGACCGGGGCTCGCTGGCACGTCCTCGACGTCACCGAGGATGACTCGGTCGAGGCCTTCGTCGCCGCCGTGCCCGAGTGCCGGTTGCTGGTCAACAACGCCGGCGGGGCGCTCGACTGGGCGACGGTCGCCGAGGCCGACCTCGACCGCTGGCGAGCCATGTACGAGTCCAACGTCCTCGGCGTCGTCCGCATGACCCAGGCCCTGCTCCCCGAGCTCGAAGCCTCGGGCGATGGCCAGGTCATCACCATCGGCTCGATCGCCGGCTGGGAGCCCTACCCCCACGGCGGCGGCTACAACGCCGCCAAGTTCGCCGTCCGAGCCGCCGTGTCGGCGCTGCGCCAAGAGCTGCTCGGCCGACCGGTCCGGGTGGCCGAGATCGACCCCGGCATGGTCGAGACCGAGTTCAGCCTCGTCCGCTTCGAGGGTGACGCCAACCGGGCCGCGGCGGTCTACGAAGGCGTCACGCCCCTCACCGCCGAGGACGTGGCCGAGTGCATCCGCTGGGTCGCCGCCCGCCCCGCCCACGTCAACATCGACCGGCTCATGGTGCTCCCCCGCGACCAGACGTCCGTGCACCGCGTGCACCGGGTACGGTCGTCGGGGTGACGAGGTACTGGGCTGTCGCCGCGGCCCTGCTGGTCTGCGTGGCGTGTGGGGGCGACGACGACGATGCCGCCGCCGGCGACGAGAAGCCGACCACCACGACCACGACCACGAGCACCACGACGACCACGACGGTCGCGTCGACCACCTCGACGACCGAAGGCTCGACCGGCACCACGCTCGGCGTCGCCGGCACCAACCTGACCGTCAAGGTCAGCGGCACCTCGCCCACCCGCGAGGCCACGCTCAGCTGCGGTCGGAGCAGCAAGGGCACCGGCTTCCTCGCCGCCCCGGCGACCGCCGCCAAGGCATGCGACCTGCTGCGGACGAACGACGCCGTCGTCAAGCGCCTGGTCTACGGCCCGCCCGACGGCCTGCTCTGCACCGAGGTCTACGGCGGACCCGAGGTCGCCCGGATCTCGGGCAAAATCGCCGGCCAGCAGGTCAACGCAGTCATCAACCGCACCAACGGCTGCGGCATCTCCGACTGGAACAACCTCGCCGCCCTCCTCGGCCCCGCCGCCTGAGCCCGGCTGAACAGGTCGTCAGAAATCGGCGAGTGCGTGGAGGACGGCGCGCTCGATCTCGCCGAGGACTGCGGGATCGGTCATCTTCGACCCCGCGGGGTCCCGGAGGTAGAAGCTGTCGACCACCAGGGGCCCGAGGGTCTGGACCTTGGCCGACACGATGTCGAGGTCGAGGTCGGCGAACGCCCGGGTGATGGCGTAGAGGACACCGACGCCGTCGGGAGCGTGCACCTCCACCACCGTGGCGTCGTCGGAGGCCTCGGGGTCGAAGATCACCTCGGTCTCGACCTGGGCGGCGGCCAGCGCCCGGGGGCGGGCGTAGCGCCGGGCCCGGTCGGCGACCCGGGCCCGCAGTGCCAACCGCCCGGCCAGGGCCTTGTGCAGGTCGGCGACCACGGCGTCCCACGAGAACACCGACCCGAGGCTTGACTCGACCCGGAACACCTCCAGCGCCATGGCGCCCTCGGTGGCCGCGGCCGCGTCGAGCACGTCGAGGCCGTGGAGCGCCAGCACGCCAGCGACCCGGTTGAACAGGCCGTGGCGGTCGCGGCACACCACCGTGAGCATCGGACCCTCGGCCGAGATGACGTCCTCGCCGGCCGCCAGCAGCGCGTGCTGCTCGGGGCTCGGGAACTGCTCGGCCACCTCCTGGGGGCGGCCGCCCCGCAGCACGTGGTCGACCCGGGTGGCGAGCTGGCCGACCAGCTCGGCCTTCCAACGGCTCCAGGCCGCCGGGCCCGTGGCCAGGGAGTCGGCTTCGGTGAGGGTCGCCAGCAGCTGCAGCGTCTCCGACGAGCTGAGTGCGGCCGCGACCGCGTGGACCGTGGCCGGGTCGTCGAGATCGCGCCGCGTGGCGACGTCGGCGAGCAGGAGGTGATGGCGGCAGAGCGTGACCAGCACGGCCGTGTCGGCCTCAGGCAGCCCCATCCGGGGGCCGATGACCTGGAGCAGGGCGACGCCGTTGGCCGTGTGGTCGCCCGGCTGGCCCTTGCCGAGGTCGTGGAGCAGCCCGGCCAGCACCAGCAGATCGGGCCGGGGTACCCGGCTGACCAGCAGCGCGGCCTGGGCCGCGGCCTCCCAGAGGTGCCGATCGACGGTGTACAGGTGGTAGGCGTTGCGCTGCGGCTTGGCCCGGACGGTCTGCCACTCGGGCAGGTAGCGCTCCCAGACGCCGACCTGGTCGAGGGCCTCGAAGACCTCGATGGCCGACGGCCCGCCCCGCAGCGCCTCGACGAACTCGGCGAGGACCTCGGCGGGCCACGGGTCGGGTAGCGGCGGCACCACCTCGCCCAGCCGCTCGAGCGACGAGCGGTGGATGCGGGTCTCCCGCCGGGCCGCGAGGCCGGCGGCCCGGAGCGGAAGGGTGGGGTCGCCGGCGATGTCGGCGTCCGCGGTGACGTGCACCTCGCCGTCCCGTAGCACCAGGCCCGGCGCCAGCGCCCGCTCCCGCCGCAACCGGCCCAACGGCCCGGTCAGCGAGCTCTCGATCCGGGACCAGGCGTCGTCGCTGGTCCAGGCGATGGTGCGGGCGGCCTGGGCCAGGTCCCGAACGAGGTCGTCGGCGTCGGGGTAGCCGAGCGCGGCCGACACCGCGTCCTGCTCCTGCAGCAGCAGCCGGTCGCCGGGCCGCCCAGTGCGCCGGTGCAGCTCGACGCGGGCCGCGAGCAGCAGGTCGTAGGCGGCGTCGAGGCGGTCCGGGTCGCCCTCCCACATGATCGACTGGGCGGCCTGGGCCCAGTGCAGCGTGTGCACGTCACGCAGCCCGCCCCGGCCGTCCTTGAGGTCGGGCTCCAGCAGGAACGCCACCTCGCCGTGCTTGTGGTGACGCTCCCGCACCCGCTCGGCCATGACGCCGAGGAAGCGCCGGGCCCGCTTGTGCCACAGCCGCCGGGCCCGGGCCGTCAGATCGGCGGCGAGCTCGGCGTCCCCGGCGATGAGCCGGCTGTCGAGCAGCCCGGTGGCGGTGTCGAGGTCGTTGGCGGCCAGCGCCAGCGCCTCGTCGGGGGTGCGGACGGCGTGGCCGAGCTTCAGCCCGGCGTCCCAGATCGGGTACCAGATGCGGTCGGCCAGCTCCCGGACGTCGCCCCGCCGCTGGTGGACCAGCAGCAGGTCGATGTCCGACTGCAGCGACAGCTCCTGGCGGCCGTAGCCGCCGACCGCCACGAGGGCGATCCCGGCGCGAGGGCTGTCGGCAACGGCGGCTGCGAACAGGTCGCCCAGCCAGCTGTCGACATCTTCGGTCCAGACGCGGCACAGCGTGCGGCCGACGAGCTCGTCGTCGGCCGCACGCTGCTCGCGACGTGCAGCGATGTCCGCGCTAGATGGCGTCGTCGTCCACCTCGCCGGTGCGGATCCGGATGATCTTGTCGACGTCGGTGACCCAGATCTTGCCGTCACCGATCTTGCCGGTGCGGGCCGCCCGGGTGATGACGTCGGCGACCTCTTGGGCCTTGGCGGCGTCGACCAGGATCTCGATGCGAACCTTGGGCACGAAGTCCACCGTGTACTCGGTGCCCCGGTACACCTCGGTGTGGCCGGACTGGCGTCCGAACCCCTGCACCTCGGCCACGGTCATGCCGGCGACCCCGGCCTCCTTGAGCTCGTTCTTGACGTCGTCCAGCTTGAACGGCTTGACGATGGCGGTGATCAGCTTCATGTGACCGCATCCCTCCCTGTGGTCAGATCAGCGAGTACGCCGTCTCGGCGTGCTGCGACAGGTCCAATCCGGTTTCCTCGTCCTCGCTGGTCGCCCTGATGCCGATCACCAGGTCCAGCACCTTCGCGATGACAAAGGATACAACGAAAGAGAATGTAAGGGTTGCGAAAGACGCGACAGTCTGGTCGCCCAGCAGCCCGGCTCCACCGCCGAAGAACAGGCCGTCTGCGCCGAACCCGGTGGCCGACTTGTCGGCGAACAGGCCCAACAGCAGCGACCCGACCAGGCCGCCGACGAGGTGGACGCCCACCACGTCGAGGCTGTCGTCGTAGCCGAAGCGGGTCTTCAGGCCGATGGCCAGGAAGCACACGGCCCCGGCGATCGCCCCGATGGCGACCGGCGCCATGCCGCCGACGAAGCCGGCGCACGGGGTGATGGCCACGAGGCCGGCCACCGCACCCGAGGCCGCGCCCAGGGTTGTGGCGTGGCCGCTGCGGATGCGCTCGACGACGAGCCAGCCGAGCATGGCGGCCGAGGCGGCCAGGAAGGTGTTCATCAGCGCCTGGGCGGCCTGGCCGTTGGCCGCGAGCGCCGACCCGGCGTTGAACCCGAACCAGCCGAACCACAGGATCCCGGTGCCCAGCAGGGTCCACGGCAGGTTGTGGGGCTTCATCTCCTCGTTGGGCCAGCCCTTGCGCTTGCCGAGGACGAGGATGACGGCCAGGGCCGCGGCACCAGCGTTGATGTGGACCACGGCGCCGCCGGCGAAGTCGAGGGCACCCAGCTTGGTCAGCCAGCCGCCGCCGAACACCCAGTGGGCGACGGGGGCGTAGACCAGGATCGACCACAGACCGATGAACAGGCAGTAGGCGCTGAACTTCATCCGATCGGCGGTCGCGCCGGTGATCAGCGCCGGAGTGATGACCGCGAAGGTCATCTGGTAGGCGCAGAAGAGCACGACCGGGATGGTCAGCTCCAGGGGGATCTCGTTGCCCTGCCCGAGCACATAGGTCTTGTCGGGGGTGAAGGTCGACACGACGTCCTTCAGCCCGATGAAGTCGAAGTTACCGATGAAGCCCGTGTTGCCGAAGTCGCCGAAGGCCAGCGTGAAGCCGAGCGCCGCCCAGAGGACGGCGATGATGCCCATGGCCATGTAGTTCTGCATGAGCATCCCGAGCACGTTCTTCGAGCGGACCATGCCGCCGTAGAAGAACGCGAGGCCAGGCGTCATGAACAGCACGAGGGCCGTTGCGACCAACATCCAGGCGGTATCGCCTGAGCTCATATCCGTCTCCCCTCACCAGACTGCGGTCAGCTGGGCGAAAGGATGACGACAGTTGGTTTCTCGCCGGGGTCCCGGGTGTTTCAGGAATGTAAACCAACGAGCAACACGAGCCGGCCGCGCCGTTACTGCCGGCGGCGGCGGGAGAGGTGGACGTAGGCCTTGGCCGCGCCCCACGCGAGGCCGGGCTCCTGCAGCTCGGGGGCCACGTCGGCGAACGACGCCGGGGTCAGGTCATACATGTCGTCGGAGAAGCTGCGGGTCGCGAACTCGTCCCGGGCGACCGGGGTAGCACCGGTAGCACGCAGTACCTCGGTCGGGTACCTCACCAGCGGCCGCAGCATCGCCAGCGGGGTACCGACCTGCTCGTCGATATCCGTCGCCAGCAGCGTGCGTAGCGCCGGGATACCGGCTTCTCGGGCGGCGGTCCCGGCGGCTCGGGCCTGGGCCTCGACCTCCGGGGTCACGGCGATGCCCTGGGCGGTCAGCACCCGTCGCACGCAGCGCTCGACCCAGCCGGGCACGGCCGCATCGACGGCGTCGGCCAGCTCGGTCGCGTAGCGGGCGAGGGCTGCCTCGGGTTCCTCCACTAAAACTCCTCGGGTGCGTATCCGGGCGCTGTCGGTGTTCGAGGGGGTCGTCTACCAGTGTGTCTGCGTCGATCCCAGCAATCCCTGCCGGCCCACGCTGGAGGTCGATGCCCTGCTGCGGCCGGGCGACGCCGACGCCGAGTCCGGCCCGCTGCTGCTGACCGTCAGCGAGTTCGCCGCCATGGTCGGCGACCGGGGCCTCGCCCGGCGCTGCGTCGACGAGCTGGCGGCCCAGGGTCGCATCGTCGAGCGCCTGGGCGTCGCCCACATCAGCTTCCCGATGTGGGCCCCAGCGCCAGATTGAGGTTGCCGGACCGCAAGCCCTCGAGGTCGAGGGTCACGTAGCGATAGCCGGCGGCCTGCACGGCGGCGACGACGGCCTCGGCCCGGGCGACCACGGTGGCGAGATCGGCGACCGGCACCTCGATGCGGGCCAGTTCGCCGTAGTGACGGACCCGCAGCTCGGCGAAGCCCAGAGCCCGCAGCCCGGCCTCGGCCTGCTCGACCTCGGCGAGGCGCCGCAGCGTGACGGGGGTGCCGTAGGGCAGCCGCGACGCCAGGCAGGCCGCGGCCGGCTTGTCCCAGGTGCGCAGGCCCAGCTCCTGGGCCAGCGCCCGCACGTCCGACTTGGCGAACCCGGCGTCGACCAGCGGGAAGACCGCGCCCCGCTCGGCCGCGGCCCGCTGGCCGGGCCGGTGGTCGCCGAGGTCGTCCACGTTCACGCCCAGCACCACGGTGGCCGCCTCTGCCGTGGCGAACGGCTCGAGGGCCCGCAGCAGCGCGTCCTTGCACCAGTAGCACCGGTCGCCGTCGTTGCGGGTGTAGGCGGCCTCTTCCATCTCGTCGGTGAGGACCTCGATCCAGCGGAGGCCCCACTCGTCGGCCAGCTGGGCGCACTCGTCCCGCTCGGCCTGGGGCAGCGACGGCGACACCGCGGTGGCGACCAGCGTGCGCTCCGGGCCCAGGACGTCGTTGGCCAGCCAGGCGACCAGCCCGGAGTCGACGCCGCCGGAGAACCCGACGACGACCCGGTCGAGTTGGCGCAACCGGTCGGAGAGCACCCCGATCGACGCTTCGGAAGCATGCGTGGCCGTGTCCATCTGCCCCGTCGTTAGCAAACCGCACCTGCTCGGCGCCAGCGATCAGTGCCCGGGGCGGCCTTCAATCGCCCCCAGCCCGCCCCTAAGCTCGCAAGGTTTCCACATCGACGGGGTCCCGGCTCGCGGACAAGGGGACAGCAATGCGACAGCAGAGGCAACGGCTCCGGATCGTTGCGGTGGTGGTCGGGCTCTCGCTGGTCGCAGCTGCCTGCTCCGGGGACGATGACGACGACGCCGGCCAACGGGAGCCGAAGGAGGACCCGGCGATCGCCGCCCTGAAGAAGACCGGCGACGCCGACCCCGACTGCGAGAACGACAACGCCGACGGGACGTTCCAGATCGGTGGCCTCCTGGCCCAGACCGGCGACCTCGCCCAGGTGCTCGGGGCACCCCAGGAGGCCGGGGCCGAGCTGGCCATCGCCGACGTCAACAAGGCCGGCGGCGTCAACGGCAAGCCCGTCGTCTACACCCAGCACGACACCGGCGACGGCTCCCCCGACCTCGCCACCGAGGCCGTCGAGGACCAGCTCGGGGCCGGCGTCGACGCCGTCCTCGGCCCATCCGGTTCCCAGATCGCGCAGGACCAGATCGAGAAGGTCACCGACGAGTGCACGATCATGTTCTCGTCGTCGAACACCGGTCCGCTGTTCACCACCTACGAGGACCACGACCTGTACTTCCGCACGGCGGCGCCCGACATCCTCCAGGGCCACGCGCTCGGCAGCCTCGCCTTCCAGGAGGGGTCGCAGGACGCGGTCATCCTGGCCCGCAAGGAGGCCTACGGCGAAGGCCTCGACGCCTACATCAAGTCGGGGTTCGAGGACGCCGGCGGTCGCGTCACGGACGAGGTCTTCTACAACCCGGACGCCACCGAGTTCGACGCCCAGGTCGACAAGGTCGTCGCCGCCGATCCCGCAGCGCTCTTCATGGTCGGGCTGGCCGAGACGGGCCCGATCCTCACGCGACTGATCGAGAAGGGGTTCACCCCTGCCACGAAGAAGATCTACTTCGTCAACGGCAACATGACCGCCGAGACGGCCGACGCGTTCACCCAGCCGGGGGCGCTGCGGGGCATCAAGGGCACCAGCCCAGGCGCGGCCGTGTCGAAGCCGCTGCGCGACCGGATGCTGAAGCAGAACCCGAAGCTGCTGAGCTTCATCTACGGGCCCGAGACCTACGACGCAGTCGTGGTCCTCGCCCTCGCCGCCGAGGTGGCCAAGACCGACGAGTCGGCGGCGGTCGCCCGAAAGGTCAACGGCGTCACCCGCGACGGCCAGAAGTGCACCGACTACGCGGGCTGCAAGAAGCTGATCGAGCAAGGCGAGGACATCGACTACGACGGCCAGTCGGGCCCGCTCGAGTTCGGCCTGCCGGGCGAGCCGGCGGCGGCGAACTACGGGGTCTACGGATGGACCCAGGACAACCGGATCGACGTCGAACACGTCACTTACCTACCGATCAGCATGTGAATCCTGATCAGCATGTGAAATTTGCCTAGGGTGAGCCGCCTGGGGATCTAGGGGGAACCTTCACAAGGGGGAACACATGCGAGGGATTCGACTTCGTCGCGCGGTCGCGGCCTGCCTGGGGGTCGCCGCGCTGTCGGCGGCCACCGCGACGCTGGCGCCGTCAGCGTCGGCCGATCCGGACATCCCGATCGACATCCAGACCAATTCGACCATCCACCTGGCGAAGCTCGGGTTGGACACCCAGGGCACCGGCCGGCTGACCGGCAGCGTCGACCTCGCGACCGGCGAGCTGACCGGCGACCTGGTCATGGACGCCAGTCAGACCAACGTCGACCTGCTCGGCATCCGGGCGGCGACGGTCGGCGTCGAGGTGGCGGCCACCAAGCCCATCGCGGGTCACGTGAACTTCAGCGACTTCAGCATCGAGGCCACGGCGAGCTTCAACATCAAGGTGCTGTACGTGCGGCCGTTGGGCATCAAGTGGCTCAACCTGGTCGGCAACCGCTGCCACACACAGACACCCATCACCATCAACGTGACCGGCAAGGCCGACCCGGCGACGTTCCGGGCCTCGCTGTCGGGCACGTTCGAGATCCCGCCGTTCACCGACTGCGGGCTGACCACGCCCATCCTGACCCTGCTCATCTCGGGGCCGGGCAACACCTTCTCGACCAGCTGACAGGCGACCTGACCAGCTGATCGAACGGCCTGATCGTGGCCGTCGGCGTCAGTCCGTGACGCCGACGGTCACGAGGACCTCGGGCAACGGCGCCACCATGCCGGTGTAGAACACCCCGAACTCGGCGTAGCGGGCCGAGGCCTCGTCGTAGCGCATGGTGTAGACGCAGTCCTTGAGGTCGTCGGGGTGGACGCCGAACAGGGTGACCCCCCACTCGAAGTCGTCGATGCCGGTCGAGCCGGTGACCACCTGCAGGACCCGGCCGGCGAACGTCCGCCCGGTGCTGCCGTGGCCGTACATCAGCTTCTCCCGGTCGGCGTAGGGCAGGGCGTACCAGTTGTCCTCCTCACCCCGCCGCTTGGACATGGGGTAGAAGCAGAAGGCCGACTTCCCCTCCGGCGGCAGCTGGGGGTACAGCCGGGCCTGGCGGCGCTCCTCGGGGATGCCCTTGGCGTACTCGGAGACCTCGGTCAGCGACAGGTAGCTGTCGACGACGTCGAGCCCCGCGGCCTGCACGTCGGTCTGGAACTGGCGCAGCCGCCACAGGTCGGGGCCCAGCGCCATGAGGCAGACGTCGGCCTTGTGGCCCAGCAGCGCGGCGCTCACCAGCTGGTGGGCGTCGGCCTCGATGTTGTGGCCGGAGGCCTTCAACGCCCGCGCCGCCACCAGCACCCCGTCGGTGTCGGCGAGCGGCGTCACCTTGCAGAACAGGTGGAGGACGGCCAAGCCGACGGTCGGGGACATCGCTTCGGTCATGGCTCCCGAGCGTAGATGTTGACCAGGACTGCGCTCGAAGTGCCTAGGACACGCCCTAGAAGCCTGTCCCCGGGTCGAAGATGCGGCCCTGGCTGGCCAGGCGCTCGATCTCGTTGCGCTGCTCGACCTGCTCGAGCCGGCGGACCAGGCTGCGGGTGAGGTCGGCCATCTGCACGGACACGATCCGCGCCTCCTCCTCGGCGCGGGCCGCGGCCTCCTCGACGTCGCGCATGCGCCGGTCGAGCAGGGCGACCTGATGGTCGTGCGCGGCCTGCCACGACGACACCTGCGAGTGCAGCGCGTCGATGCGACCCTTCAAGTCGCCGACGGTGGTGTCGACCAACAGCTGTCGACCCCCGACGACCATCACAATCATCGTGCCGGCCATGATGCCGACCAGGAGCAACCAGAGCAGGCGGACATCGTTGCTCGCCCACGAACCTCGCGCAAGGGGGTTGAGCGACAACGGAACGTAGTCAGCTGATCTTCAGCTGCCGGCCGACCCTTTCCCGGTGGCCTGCAGCTCGGCGTCGGCCTTCCAGGTGGCCCACTCGTTCAGCGTGAGCGTCATGCGGGGTGGCAGGTCCCGGCCGAACTCCCGGAGGTGCTCCTGCAGCGGTCGCACCGCTTCCGGCGTGGTCGCCCAGAGCACGAAGACGTCCGACACCCGGGTCACCTCGTTGCCCGAGGACTCGAAGAACCCGACGGAGATCCACCCGGGCGGCTTGTCCGCGTCGATCCCCCAGCTGGGCAGCGCGACCACCTCGATGCCCCGCTCCCGGGCGAGGTCGGCGAGGTACCGCTGCATCTGCTCCGCGTCTTCCGAGTCGTCCGGGTAGCGCTGCAGGGCCTCGTAGTCGCCGAGCCCGGCGTAGTCGGTGATCGGCCCGTCGTGGAACAGGCTGATGTAGCCGAGCTGATCGGTCCCGATCACCTGGCCTTCGTAGTAGCGCTCCAGGAAGCGGGCGACCTGGTACTGGCCCCGGTACATGTCGTCTGCCGCCATCGGTACCTTGACGAGCGCGTTGATCTTGTTCGGCGCCAGCAAGCAGGACCCGACCACCAGCGCGGCGAGGCAGCGCCGCTGCACGCCCGCCGGGAGCTCGGCGAGGACCCCGAGCAGCATCAGGACCCCCACGGCGATCAGGTAGGCCTGGTAGCGCTCGTACCACCCCATGTCGGCGAAGGCGGCGTGCAGCACCGTGGCGCCCACCACCGTCACGGCGAGGAGCCGCTGGGGCGCCGGTCGGCCCCAGGTCAGGATCAGGTAGGCGACGGCCACCACGACCAGGCCGGCCACCACCGGGTCCGCGGTCAGGCGCTGGGCCATGTCGATCGGGCCCGACCCGTTGCCCGCCCGGCTGCTGGCCCCGAGCCCCTGGCCCTTCGCCAGGATCGAGTTGGGCAGGTAACCGCCGCCGAGCGCGTGGTTGACCAGGCCGAAGAGTGCGACCGGCACGAGGGCGGCGACGCTGATCGCGGCGCCCTTCACCACCGCGGCCCGGAGGTTGCGGCGTGCGGCTGCAGCCTGGACGACGAGGCCCAGCGCCAGGCCGGCGGCGACGAAGGCGGTCTCGAACCGGGCCAGGCTGGCCAGCGCGAGCAGCCCCCAGGGCACCACCCAGGCCCGGCCGAGGGGCTGGTCGGCCCGCTGCTGGACGGCGAGGACCGCCCCCAGGACCAGGAGGATGTGGAGGGTGTGCTCCATCCCGACCAGGGCGAGGCCCGGGAGGAACAGCAGGACGACCACGACGAAGGCGACTGCGGCCCGGTCGCTCCAGCGGCGACCGGCGATCGCCACCTGGTTGCGCCCGATCAGCAGGACGACGCCGACGCCGGCCACGACGTTCAGGAGCAGCGGCAGCCAGTGGTCGTTGCCCGGCGTGACCGCGGCGGCGCCGGCCAGCAGCAGCGTCCAGAGCGGCGAGGACGACGCCGACTGGAACGCCCCACCCTCCACGCCCCAGGTGCCGTCGCGGACCAGGTTCTCGGCGACGCTCAGGTGGATGGCCGGGTCGTCGAGCACGTAGACGAACGTGCCGTGGAGGTACACCAGCACAGCCGCCACCAAGGCGGCGACGGACCCGAGGTAGGCGGCGAGGCCCCACGCGCCGAACGACGTCCAGCGGGCCGATCTACCCTCGACCGGCGGGGCGTCCTCGACCGTGGTGGCCCCGACCGAATCGGCCGCGACTGCTTCCGCGAGAGCTCCGCTCACTCGTCCCCCAACCTCCCAGGGGGTCGAGTGTAGGGAACCCTCGCTGCGACGTCAGGTCGTCAGACGACGCCGAGGAGGTGGGCCGCGTCGTTGACGCGGATGAGCCGCCAGCTGGGCGGGGCCGGCTGGTGCCACGGCCAGGCATCGGTCCACAGGAACTCGGTGATGCCGGTGTTGTCGATCTGCATGTGCAGGCCGTCGACCGACGGCAGCCCCCACACCTGGAAGGCGTGCTCGATGACGCCGCCGTGGCAGGCGATGACGACCGTCTTGCCCTGGTGGGCGGTGATGATCTGCTCCAGCGCGGCACCGACCCGCTCGCCGAAGGCCAGCCAGCTCTCACCGCCCGGTGCCCGCACCCAGTGGGGGTCCCGGTGCTCCGGGACGGGGTAGCGCTGCTCCAGCTCCTCCCACGTCAGGCCGTGAGCCTCGCCGGCGTCGTACTCCCGGAGGTCCCGCTCGATGCGCACCTCCAGGTGCCCCAGGGCCGGCGCCAGGATCGCGGCCGTCTCGATGGCCCGGGGAACCGTGCTGGCGTACAGGGCGTCGACCTCGCCCAGCTCGTCGTGGGCCTTGAACCGATCCCGCAGCGCCTCGGCCTGGCGGCGCCCCAGCGGTGACAGTCCCTTGCAGTTGTCCTCCCCGGCCACGATCTTCTCGAGGTAGGTCTGTGCTTCCCCGTGCCGTATCAACACCAGACGAGTCATCGCCACTCACCGTGCCTCGCGCGTCGCTGTGTGTGTTGCCCGCTCATGCGGTCCACGGTAATGGGCGTTCTCGACTCAGCGGGGGCAAAAAGCCGACAGCCGGCTGCTTTCACAGCCGGCTGTCGGATCACAACCCTTCGGGGGGAGAAGGGTTGGGGTGGGGGGTCTAGAAGTCCTCCATGCCGCCGCCGGGCATCGCCGGGGCGCCCTCCTCGGGCTTGTCGGCGATGACAGCCTCGGTGGTGAGGAAGAGGCCTGCGATCGACGCGGCGTTCTGGAGGGCCGAGCGGGTGACCTTGGTCGGGTCGGCGACACCGGCCTTCAGCAGGTCCTCGTACTCGCCGGTGGCGGCGTTGAGGCCGCTGGCACCCTCGAGGCCCTTGACCTGCTGCACCGCGACACCGCCCTCGAGGCCGGCGTTGACGGCGATCTGCTTCAGCGGCTCCTCGATGGCCTTGGCCACCAGCCTGGCGCCGGTCGCCTCGTCGCCCTCGAGCTTCTCCGCAGCGGTGAGGATGGCCGCCTGCGAGCGGAGCAGCGCCACACCACCACCGGGGACGATCCCCTCCTCGACCGCAGCCTTGGCGGTGGAGACGGCGTCCTCGATGCGGTGCTTCTTCTCCTTCAGCTCGACCTCGGTGGCCGCGCCGACCTTGAGCACGGCGACACCGCCCGACAGCTTGGCGAGGCGCTCCTGGAGCTTCTCGCGGTCGTAGTCGGAGTCGGTGTTCTCGATCTCGGCCTTGATCTGGTTGATGCGGCCCTTGATGTCGTCGTCGGAACCGGCGCCCTCGACGATGGTGGTCTCGTCCTTGGTTACGACCACCTTGCGGGCCCGGCCCAGCAGGTCGAGGGTCGTGTTCTCGAGCTTGAGGCCGATGTCCTCGCTGATGACCTGGGCACCCGTGAGGATGGCCATGTCCTGGAGCATCGCCTTGCGGCGCTCGCCGAAGCCAGGGGCCTTGACCGAGGCCGACTTGAACGTGCCGCGGATCTTGTTCACCACGAGGGTGGCGAGGGCCTCGCCCTCGATGTCCTCGGCGATGATCAGGAGCGGCTTGCCCGACTGCATGATCTTCTCGAGCACCGGCAGCATGTCGCGCACGGCCGAGATCTTCGAGCTGACCAGCAGGATGTACGGGTCCTCGAGCACGGCCTCCATGCGGTCGGAGTCGGTGACGAAGTAGGGCGAGATGTAGCCCTTGTCGAAGCGCATGCCCTCGGTGAAGTCGAGCTCCAGGCCGAAGGTGTTGGACTCCTCGACGGTGACCACGCCGTCCTTGCCGACCTTGTCGATGGCCTCGGCGATGCGCTCGCCGATCTCGTTGTCGTTGTTGGCGGAGATGGCGGCGACCTGGGCGATCTGCTCCTTGGACTCGATGTCCTTGGACAGCGTGCCCAGGCTGGCGATGGCGGCCTCGACGGCGGCCTCGATGCCCTTCTTCAGGCTCATCGGGTTGGCGCCGGCGGCGACGTTGCGCAGGCCCTCGCGGACGAGCGACCAGGCGAGCACGGTCGCGGTGGTGGTGCCGTCACCCGCGACGTCGTCGGTCTTCTTGGCGACCTCCTTGACCAGCTCGGCGCCGATCTTCTCGTAGGGGTCCTCCAGCTCGATCTCCTTGGCGACCGAGACACCGTCCTTGGTGATCGTCGGCGCGCCCCACTTCTTCTCCAGAACCACGTTGCGGCCCTTGGGGCCCAGCGTGACGCGTACGGCGTCGGCCAGCTTGTTCATGCCGGCTTCGAGGCTGCGCCGGGCCTCCTCGTCGAAGGCGATGATCTTCGGCATCCCTTGAATCCCTCCGTTGGGCGGGGTTGATCCGTTAGCACTCTCGATTGGTGAGTGCTAACCAGTCAAGCACCCCGGTTCAGCACTCGCAACAACCGAGTGCTAACGGATGCGTCGGGTGCTCAACCGCCCGCGACGGCGGGGATGACGGAGACCGTCTCACCCTCCGGCACGGGAGTATCCAGACCCGACAGGAACCGCACGTCCTCGTCGGCCACGAAGACGTTGACGAAGCGACGCAGGTTGCCCTGGTCGTCGAGGAGCCGCTCCTTGAACCCGGGATGGGCGGCCTCCAGGCTGGCCACCACCTCGCCGACGGTCGTGCCCTCCACCTTCACCTCGGACTGGCCGGCGGTGAGGGTGCGCATGACGGTGGGGATGCGGACGGAGACGGTCATGGGAGAGCTACCTCGGGGGCGGGGACGTCGGCGTGCGATCGTAGCCAACGGCCGATTGCACGCCGGCATTCCCCGCATGACCGCCCCGACCAGCCACCCCTTGGGGGCCTCGGCTGCCGCCGAGACCCATAGCCTGCTTCCGATGCTTGGATCCACGTTGACCGTGCGCGGCCGTTCGATCGACCTGTCGGCGCCCGTGCTGATGGGGATCGTCAACGCCACCCCCGACTCGTTCTCCGACGGCGGCGACTACCCGGACGTCGAGAGCCGGGTCGCCCGGGCCGTCGAGCTGGCGGGGCAGGGCGCCACGATCATCGACGTCGGCGGGCAGTCGGGCATCACCGGGGTCCCCGAGGTCGAGCCCGACGAGGAGATCCGCCGGGTGGTGCCGGTCCTGGAGGGCATCCGGGCGGCGCTGCCCGACATGGTCATCTCGGTCGACACCTACAAGCCGCCGGTGGTCGAGGCGGTGCTGGCGGCGGGCGCCGCGATCGTCAACGACGTCAGCGGGCTGCGCTACCCCGAGGTGGCCGACCTGTGCGCCGCCGCCGGGGCCGGCCTGGTCCTGATGCACAACCGCTCCAAGCCCAAGGAGCGCCTGACCGACCCCCACCTGTACGGCGACGTCACCTCCGACGTGGTGACCATGCTCCAGGCCCAGATCGCCGAGGCGCTGACCCGAGGCGTCGCCATGGAGTCCTTGATCGTCGACCCCGGTCCGGACTTCTCCAAGACGCCGCACCAGACGATCACCGTGCTCCGGGAGATCGCCCGGGTCGAGGCGCTGGGCCGACCGGTGCTGCTGGCCCTGTCCCGCAAGGACTTCGTGGGTGCCATCACCCGCCGCCGCCCGAAGGAGCGCCTGGCCGGCACCCTCGCCGCGATCGGCCACCTCGTCGGCAACGGCGCCGCGGCCCGCCCCGGCTTCATCTTCCGGCTCCACGACGTCGCCGACGTCGCCGACTACCTCGAGGTCGCCGCCGTCCTCGCCGGCCGCGCCGAGGTCCCCGAGGAGCTCAGCCTCCCGCCGGAGCTGCGGCGTGAGGCGGTCGCTCCACCACCGACGTCTCCGTGAGGTCGATGCCCCCACCCCGGTGGGGGCGGCTGTAGACGGCCCAGTCGGGGTGGGCGTCACGGGGCAGGACCCGGGTCGCGAAGCCGTACAGGACCTCCTGGGCCATCGGCGCCAGGGCCTTGGTCTCACGGGAGCGGTTGCGGAGGGTGCCGAGGTCGACCTCGACCACCGCGTCGAGCCCCACCCGATCGACGACGTCGACCAGCATCCCGAGCTCGACGGCGTAGCCCGTGAGGAACGGGATCGAGCGCAGCAGGTCGACCCGCCCGGCCACCTGACCGCTGAGCGGCTGGTAGAAGCCGGCGAGGTCGGGGCGCCACAGGTTCAGCAGGGGCCGGGCCATCAGCTCGGTGACGCGGCCGCCGTCGAACGGGTCGCTCGCCGGGGCATCGTCGGGGCTGAGCCGGTGGAAGGAGCCCTTCACGAACCGGACGTCCTCGGCCCCGGGCACGACCAGCGGACCGAGCAGGCCCCGGACGAACTTGCCCACATCGCCTTCGAGGTCGGCGTCGAGGAAGGCGACCACGTCGGTGTCGACCACGCTGAGCGCCCGCCACAGCGTGTCGCCCTTGCCGAGCAGCGGCCCGGCCTCGGGGCAGAGCTCCGCGGCGGCGACGACCTCGGCCCCGGCCAGCTCGGCCTCCAGCACGGTGTCGTCGGTCGATCCGCTGTCGGCCACGACGATGCGATCCAGCACGTCGAGCTTGCGCATGACGTCGGCTGCCATGACGGTCTGGGCCACCTGGGCCGCCTCGTCGAGCGCAGGGATCACGAGGGTCGCCGAAGCCGTGCGGGCGGCGAAGTGCTCGACCGAGTAGTCGGCGGCCGCGCCGCGCCGAAGGTCGCCTGTTGGAGCCAAGGGCTCAGTCTGCCGAAGGTTCGTCGCCCTCGTCGCTCTCGGTGGCGGAATCTTCGTCGACGGCGGTGACGGCCTCGGTGTCGGAGTCGACCGGGTAGGCGATCTTGTCCAGCGCCTCGCTGCGCTCGGTGACGTCCTCGACGACCGCGCCGGGCTGCGCGTCCATGGCGGCGAACGCCAGCGCCTCGACCGCGATCGGCTGGCCCAGCACGTAGGTCCGCCACAGGTGTCCGACGACGATCTTCAGCACCGCCACCAGCGGCACCGCCAGCAGCAGGCCGAGGAAGCCGCCGAGCGTCCCGCCGGCCAGCAGCGTCAGCATGACCACCGCCGGGTGGAGCTTGA
>Ga0075421_100002335_pt1 | contig 22629 bp, 20 predicted proteins | sample SoiMetdeltSBSDD5_FD_75292 | JGI IMG/M metagenome (GOLD analysis project Ga0075421, IMG submission 75292) | Bulk soil microbial communities from a Populus tree surrounding site in Tennessee, USA - Soil MetaG P. deltoides SBSDD5 | ecosystem: Environmental > Terrestrial > Soil > Tree plantation...
TCCGTCGCGCCGTCGATGACCCCGCCCCAGAACCCCGGCGGCATCGTCGGCGGCTCGTGATCGTTGGCGTCGGCCGCCGGTGTTGTCACCGCAAGCGGCGCGCTCATCTCCGACCAGTTACCCGCGGAGTCCCGGGCCCTCACCATGAAGCTGTAGTTCGTGCTCGGGCTGAGGAATACAATTCTCTTCGACGTCCCGGCCACTTGCCCATGCCAAAGCTGGCCGTTCACGTAGATGTCGAAACGGGGACTTGGATCGTTGTCGGCGTACGACCAGGCAAGGTCGACATGGGTCGGGCCAACGCCGGTGGACGAAACGACCGGCGTGGCCGCCGGGGTTGTGTCTTTGAGAAGCGTCGCAGTAACCGTATTACTGGCGTTAGACCAGGCTCCGCTTGAACTGACGGCGTACACCCAGAACGAGTACGTGCGGTTGTAGTCGAAGCCGCTGGAGAATGTGGCGGTGGTCTGCGATCCAGGCACGGACATGGTCCGGCCGTTGCTGATGCACTGGACGACGAAGGAGGAGGGGGCTTTGCCTTTCGGCGCGTCCCACGCCAGGCCAACGGTCCAATCGGTCACCGTGGTGACGCGCAGATTCTTCGGCGCCGCTACGGATTGAGCAAGTGCTACATTCGAGCTTCCAAGAGAGACAACCCCAAACACCATTGCCGACACTGCGGTCAACGCGAGTTTTCGCATGGTCACTTTGGTCTCCAATCCAATCTCTGCGTTTCGCGCCGTCGCGAGGCAAATGTGCGGCCACATGCGAAATCGCTAGGAGACTGCGATGGGGCGCGGGAAACCGACATCGGCCTTACCGTGCGCGTAAAGCGCATACGCGCGCCGAAAACCTCGAAATCAGATCGCGCCTCACCGGACCGGAAAGGGAAGGACGACAACTCATCGACAGTCGCCGTTCTAAATCTTTCCTGACACACGCTCGATAATCGTAGCCGCCGCGGCGAGCACGTTCACTTCATCGGCGGTGAGAGCCCGCAACGCGGCCGCCAGACGGTCCACTCTCCGCCGTCGGCCTTCCTGCAAGAGCTTCGTGCCGCGTGCCGTCGCTTCCAACCTCACGGCCCTGGCATCCGCTGGATCAGCGCGGCGTCTCACCAGCCCGACGGCTTCCAGTCCGGTGATCACCTTGGTCATGGTCGGCGGCTTCACCTGCTCGAGCCGCGCCAGCTCCGTCAACCGCATCGGCCCGGCGAAGACGAGCACTGACAGCGCCGAGAGCCGCGCCGGTCCAATCCCCGTGCGCTCATCTTCTTCCCGAACACCGCGCAGGAGATGAATAGTGGCCGAATGAAGGGCGTCGGCCACGGTCATCAGATTGGTACTTGTGCGAGACGGCATGTTCGCAGTATAACTTAGTTAGCCTAGGCTAAATATTAAATTCGCCTGGGCTAACTATTCAAGGAGGACGTATGGTGTCCGTCGCTCTCTCACGCATCCATCAAATTTCCATGCGGGCGCACGATGTCGAGCGCGCTGTGCGCTTCTATCGCGACACCCTCGGACTGCGGTTTTTATTTGCCGCGCCGCCGCGGCTGGCATTCTTCGATTGCAGCGGCGTACGGCTGATGCTCTCGACACCGGAACCAGGATTTGACCATCCGGGCTCGGTCCTGTATTTCGCCGTCGAGGACATTCGCGAGGCTCACGATGACCTTAAATTGCGTGGCGTGAACTTTCGCAGCGAACCGCACAAGATTGCCACCCTGGCCGATCGGGAGGTCTGGCTGGCGGACTTTGAGGACACCGAGGGCAACACGCTGGCGCTGATATCAGAACCGCGACTTTCGTGAGTGGCCTGTTCGCTTCGCGTTTGCCTGGCGTTGCGGATCGTTGGTGTCGAAGGGCAGCAATGGGATCGACTTTCGTGGCCCAGCAGGCGCATGTCGACAGTCGCCGCACGCTGTGCTACCGTGCGCCCACACTACTAGTCCAGACTGCGTGGTTCGCGACCGCGCGACCCACTCTGACGGAGGAGCGGCCATGCCGGATCGCCCGTCGCGGCGCCAGGTCCTGGTGGCGCCCCAGGAAATGCTCGTGGTCGGCGGGCCTGCCGAAGAGTACGAACGGCTCGTGCAGGATCTCTTCAGGAGCGGATGCCGCCACCTGATCGCAGATCTGCGTGCCGTCACCGGAATCGACAGCGCAGGCGTCCGGGCGCTCGTGCGGAGTCACACGTCTGCACAGCGGCTCGGCGGGACGTTCACGCTGGTGGCGCCGCAGCCGCGTGTCCGTCAGGTCCTTCAGCTCTCGCACCTCGAGTCGGTCTTCGACATCCGCGAGTCGCTCGCCCAGGTCCCCACGAGACGCCGGCGGATGGCGTCGGTCCGCCTCGTGACCTTCGGAGCGGCGCTCTGCCTCGCTCTCTGGTGGGCCGGGGCGCGTGAGGCCCTGCCGGCCGGTGACGCATCGACCGGGGCGGTCCTGCCGCAGCCGATTGGCAGCGCACCTGCGGCCCAGGCACTGCGCGCAGGGGAAGAATTCCTGAAGCTCGTGGCGGCCGGTTTGATCGGCTTGCTGGTCACGGCGGTGCAGCGCCGCTTCCTCGAGAAGCCCATGCCGCAGGCGATGCAGCATGCGCAGGTGCTGCTCTGCGTCTCCGGCGCCCTGGTCATGATGATCATCAATGACAACGTGGCGCGTGCGTTCGGCATCGCCGGGGCCGCCGCCATCATCAGGTTTCGGACGCCGGTCGAGGATCCGAAAGACATTACCATTCTGTTCCTCCTGATGGCCCTTGGCATGTCGACCGGTCTCGGCGCGTTCGCGATCGCCAGCGCAGGGACGTCCTTTCTCTGCGTGTTCCTGTTCGCGCTGCAGTACGTTGGCGGCGGCGAGCGGCGGACCATGATGGTGAAAATCGGCGCCCCTCCGGGACAGGCGTTCCCGTTGACCCACGTCCAGGGCGTCTTCGCGCGGAACGGAATCGTCTTCGAGCCCCGGGAAATGGCGCAGGGGAAGATGGCGACGCTGGTCTACCACACGACCCTGGATCCTTCGCTGTCGCTGGAGGATGTCAGCGGCCAACTCCTCGCGGCCGATTCCGGCATCACATCGGTGACCTGGGACACGCCGAAGCGGAACGAGTGATGGCAGTGGCCACAGACCGGATCGCCATCACGCCGGCGGAGCGCCGGGCCGCGATCATCGACGTGATCGCCTCGGCCCGATCCCGATTGATTCTCTCCCTCTTCCGCTGCGACGACTTCGGCGTACTCGACGCCCTCGTCGCGGCGCTCGCGCGTGGCGTGCAGATCGAAGCGCTGATGACCGATCGGGCGAAAGGTGGACGCAAGCGCCTCGATCAGATCTCGACGATGCTTGCGAGCTCAGGCGCCAAGCTGTTTCGGTACAGCGACCGCGTCGTGAAGTATCACGCGAAGTACATTGCGGCCGACCAGCGCCTGGCGCTCGTCGGATCGGCGAACTGGACGCGGAAGTGCCTCGACCGCACCTGCGATTTCATTCTCACGACGAGCGATCGTGGTGTCGTTCGCGCTCTTGAACAGCTATTCGCTTCCGACTGCGCGGGCCGACCGATGGGTGCCGGCGCCAACCACGATCGCCTGATCGTCGGGCCAGAACACGCACGCGACCGGCTGACGGCGATCCTGGCCAGTGCCCGGCGAAGCATTGACCTTGTCGATCCTAAGCTCACGGATCCGGACATGCGCAACCTTCTCGCGGAGCGTCGCGACGCCGGCGTCCGTGTCACCTGCCACGGTCGCCACGATGTCGGCGATCTCTCTGCCCACGGCAAGCTGATCGTCGTCGACGGCCGTACGGCGGTCATCGGCAGCTTGTCGCTGTCTGCTCTGCATCTCGGCTTCAGACGGGAGCTGGCGATCAGTACGACCGACCGGCGTGTCGTGGGGGCGCTGAACGGTTTTCTCGCCGGCTTGGACCACGCCCGGACCCGTCGCGGTTCGCCGCCGCGATCCGCCCAGAACTAGTCCGTGTTTTTCCGTGACGCGGTTCGTTTCCCTCCGCGAACGCGTTTGACGAGGCGATCGAGGCTTTTCCGTCGCAGGTTGTCGCATTGCGATTCCCGCTTCAGCCGGCGAAGCGCCTCGATCGCCTGCTCGCAGCGCGGCGATGATCGCTTGCCGTACGGTTGTCCGGGCGACAAGGTCGCGGCGCCGAATTCCGGGAAGCCGTCCATCGCGCGCGACTTCCACGGGGCGCCATCTTTCGCGTCTTTCACATGGAGGCACAGGTCTGGCCGGGGCGCGTATCGAAAGAGCTCAACGATCCACTTCCGCGGCACTCCGGCGGCTTCGCCGAACGCGATCGCCGTTTCAGTGTAGGACGCCGCGATGACGACCTGGCCGGCTGCGACCGCCGGCTGGATCTCCCACCGCAACCGGAACGCAAGATCCGAGGCGTACAACAGCAACAGCGTGCGCGGTGAAAGGGTGAGGTTCTTACGGCCGCCCAGAAGCATCTCGAAGAACGTCCCTGACGCGTCCCAGTGGCTGATCCCAGCACCCGCGGTGTCCCGCTTGCTGAGGACGGCGCGCACTAGCGCGGCACCGCGCTCGGCGTCGCGGCCGCGCACGGCTTCCACGGCGACGAGCGCACGACGCGTCGGCTTAGCCGACATGCGACGGATCTCCGAAGGCATCGATCCATTCCGTCAGGGCCTCGATGTTCCACTTCGCCCATGGACGGCGACGGTCCGACGCAAAGGCTTCCCGGATGCGACGATGCTGTTCGTACATCGGCTGTTCCGCGTCGATCGTCAGGAACTCGAAGATCAGCGCGAGGGCGTCGTATTCCTTACTGACCCGTCCGATGAACTGCCGGTAGCTGGCGAGCGCGTCGTCCGCTCCGGTCACATCCTGCCCCGAGTCGTAGTATTTCGGCTGACGATTGGCGGCAATCCGTTTTGCGGAAACGTCGGGCGACACCGCGAAGTAAAGCACCATGTCTGGCCAGAACAGCGGTGAGTACACGTTCAGCAACCAGTCGAAGTCGAGGCCACGCGCGGCATCTCGCGCGAATCCTGTGAACATGAAGCGGTCCGCAAGAACGGTCTTGCCTTGCCACAGTGCCGGAAGGATTTCGGTATGGAGGCGGTGACGGAAGTCTACGGCATGGAGCAGGCAGAATTCCTCAGGCCCGAGCGCGTGCACCTTTTTCCTGGCCTTGATGAGTGGCGCGACGAGCCGTGACGAACTCCATTTGCTCGTCACCACTTCGTGCCCTTCGCCTTTCAGCCAGGTCTTGAACAGTTTTCGCTGCGTCGTCTTGCCTGCCCCATCCGGCCCCTCGAAAGCGATCAGGAGGCCACGGCTGCGCTCGCGTGCGCGGACGAGCGCACGCAGGCTGGCGCGAGATCGATCGGCGGACGATCGCGTGAGAGATCGATCGGATGACCGCATGGAGTCGTGAAAAACATTACGCGGGAACGCTCACTGGCGCAAGAGCGGCAGCGAGGCGAACGAGCGCGCGAGTGATCAATGACAGCGATCGAAACCGGAGTCAGAGAATCCGTCGCCGGTCGACACGAAGTTCCATGAGTACCCGTCGTCGAGCAACGTGAATGTGATCACTCCCCAGGACACGCCTGTGATCTCGCTGTTCGGACGCATGCGCGGGGGTGGACGGAGGCCGGCGCCTCCTGTACCGACAACGAACTGCCGGATACCGCGACTGGAACTGGGTCGCCCGTCTCCGTCCATGGGTGCAAACCGCTCGTAGTTGTGGTCGTGGCCGCTAATCGCCACATCCGCATTGTTGTCGTAGAGCACCTGCCAGACATCGCTCAGGTCGGGATTGTCGCCGTGTTCGCCGGAGCTGAATCGCGGGCGGTGGAAGATCACGGCAGTGCAGCGGGCATTGCTCGTGCTCAGTTCGCCGCGTAGCCAGGTCACTTGGGCGGAGCTCGCGCGCACGTCGATCTCGCTGTTGAGCGCGATGATGCGCCACGACCCCACCGTGTAACTGTAGTAGCCCTGCCCCGCAGACCCGGCGTTCCCGCCGAAATACGCGAAATACGGCCCCGCGCCAGGCATTTCGTACTCGTGATTCCCGGGAACCGGTCGGGTGCGCGCCTTGTGTCGGCCCCACGTCGGGTCGTAGCACTGCCGGAAATTGGCCTCGGATCCGCTGGGATAGGCGTTGTCACCGGCAGTGAAGAGTGCGCCGGAGATGTTGTCGAGCAGTCGGGCCGTCTGGGCGGAGCCCGGTACGCCGCAGTCCGCGATGTCTCCGGCGCCGGTGAGCGTGGCCGATCCGCCACCACCGGGAGGCGGTCCGGGGCGCGTGGGTCCCCCACCGCAGCTGTAGCTGATCGCCGCCGCGGCAATGACTCCGAGCATCTTTTTCATGTGCGAAGAAGCCGCGGCGAGTTTACCGTATCAACACCAAAAGTACCGCCACGGAGTAGGTCTGATGCGCATTTCGACCGAACTCGTAGTATAAAGAGCGCACCAATCGTGACAATCGAAAGCTGGTCGCTCTCCGTGTCGCCCCGCGACTGCGGCGGGGTCTTGGCGGCAGCCGTCCTGATCGCGTTGCTTGGCGTGCCGGTCGCGGCGCAGGACACGCAGACGGACGCATTGATCCCGGCGACGTCTGGTCAGCCGCAAAAGCCAACCGATTCCGCGCCGGGCAAGACCAAGCAGGAGGAGTTCCCGAGGTTCGCGTGGGACGACCATCCCTCGGTGCTCTTCGGAAAAGGTACGCGCATCTCGGCGCTGGCGCGATTGCAGGGGCATGTTCGCCAGTCGGATGCTCCTGAGATCGAGGAGAGTGCGCAGACCCTCGACTTCGCGCGGCGCCGTGTGGGGGTGGAAGGGGAGATCGCGAACAAACTGTTTTTTCAAGTCGAGGCAGAAATCGGATCCGATGAAATATGGCGCGACGTCTACGCCAACTACAAGCAGTTCGACGCCGTCCAGGTTCAGGGCGGGAAGTTCAAGCTGCCCTTCGGCCTCGAAGAGAATACGGGCTCCACGAATCTTGATTTCGTTTACCGTTCGATGGCCTCGACCCGCCTGGCACCCGGACGTGACATCGGCGTCATGGTGCACGGTCGCGTGCTGAATCGGTTTCTGCGCTATGAGGTTGGCGGGTTCAATCACGACGGCCGGAACGCGCGAGTAAACGACCCGGAGCGGGTATTCGGTGGCCCAACGTTCGCCGGCCGCGTCGATGTGCTGCCTTTCAGGCACCTGAAGTCGGAAGTATCCGACTTGATGGTCGGCGTCGCCTACACCACCACCGACGTGGAAGAAGGCCTCCACGGACTGCAGGCGAGAACCGTGTTCGGATATCCGTTCCTGACAGAGCAGGATCTCTGGGTCAAGGGACCCCGCAGGCGTTTCGGCGTCGAGGGGAGAATCCGGCCAGGGCCCGCCTCCATCAAAGCCGAGTTCATGCGTCTGACCAGCGCACGGCTCGGTCAGGGCACTGGCGGCGAGGATCTAAGAGACTTTGAGGCATCCGGCTGGTACGTCAGCGGCACGTGGGCGCTGACGGGTGAAAAGAAAGCGGACGGACTCGAGCGGCCGCGCCATCCATTTCTGCGCGGCGGAATCGGCGCGGTCGAGATTGCGGCGCGACTCGAAAAACTGACGTGGGGTACGCTGAACGGCGGCGACGAGGCCTCGACGGGTCCGCGAGCCGACGTGGTGCTCGGCAATGCCGACCGCGCGGTCACGCTCGGCGTCAACTGGTATCTGAACCGGTGGATCAAAATTCAGGGCAACGGGATCCAGCAGAGGATCACGGACCCGTTGCAGGGACCGCTACCGGAGCGTTCCACGTTCTGGAGCAGCGTATTTCGCTTTCAGCTGAGCATCTGATCGTCACCGACGCTCGCGTGCGACTTCGCGGAGCACGAATGGCGAGCGGCGCTTTGCAAACTCCTTAAAAAACTCAATCGCCTCATCGAACTCGTCGTTGCTCGATGGCTTGTTCTTGTCGGCCCTCACAGCTGCATCGACGAGCGCCGCGCTGTCCTCGATCTGCTGCTTCAGCCAGTCTTCTTCCACGGCCGAACGTGCGCACTGCTCGAGGACGCTGAGGTACTGCCTCCGCAGATCCGGAATCGCCATCGCACGTCGGAACCAGATGTTTTCGTCGGCGCGCTCGAAGATGCCTGATTCGATGCTCGCGAAGACTTTGTCCTGGTCCCACGGTCCAATCCGATGCTGATTCGACGATCCCTGTCGGTACAGGAAAAAGTTGTTCATGCCGTGAATGCCGAGGAACCCGTCCTCTTGAGAGAGGAAGGTTTCGATCGCGACATGTGTCACGAACTGTGAGAGGTCGAAGTATCTTTCGACCATTTGACGAAAGACGGAATCGTTGGGGCCATTCAGCTGGCGAAGCATTTCGCGCAATGGCGTGTAGACCAGCGTTTCGGCATCTTTGTCGTGATTCTGGCGTTCGAACTTCGCGTTATACGGTTCGAAATCGTTGCCGAGATCTTCGCCAAAGTACTTTGTGTCGCTCAACCGGAACTGAAAGAGATAGCCGGTCGAATCGCCGAGCCGCGTCATCAACTTGGCGTCCAGGGCTTCCACGATCGTGTAAACGCCCTGATAAGTGCCGTTGATGAACAGGCGGGCATAGGATTCCCGCGGCGCCGGGATTCCCATCCGGGAAAAGAATGACATCGCAATCCGCTCGCGGATGAGACTCGGATCCTGGACAGAATTGTCGAGAACCAGGGCACTGAGGCCGAGAAACGTGCCTTTGGACGTGTATCGATTGAAGTCGAGTCGCAGCGAGGGTTTCTGCGCGAGTCGGCTCGTATTCCCGCGCGATCGTATGCCGATATTGCGGACGCGGAGGCCGCGATACTGGATATCGGCAGTGTAATAGGTGTCTGACAGGACGTTCGCCCGCAGCGTCTGCAGATCGCGGGCGGCCATGAAGAGCTGGATCTCCTGAAGCGTGTTCGAATCGAACAAGTCGTCGACGGTTTGGGCTCGGGCCACACCCGTCGGAACAACGACCGCCAGAACGAGGGCACCCGTGACAACTGAGCGTAGGGTCATCTCCGCCTCCCATCTACGTCACGACAGGCGACCACACACGAACCGCCAGCTCAGCTGTCATCCTACACTAGCTCGCCAGCCTTCTCGACGGCATTCGTGCGGGTAGACGATACTGGGGCGCCGGCTGTTCCAAGAGGCCTGACAGCCCCTCCGTTCCGTCAAAGCCACCACCCATCTCCTCAGAAGTGCTAGGAGACATTCCTCAGAAGCAAAACGCATAGTTGGTGCGGGCAATTGCAGTTGCAATGGAGTCGTTTCGCACATGACAATCTCCGTTTCCGCGCCCGATATCGGCGCCGGATAGCCCGACACGCGGCTCGTGAGGAGAACATCTATGACACCCTCGGACGACGCATCTATCGCGTCGAAGACGCTACTCGGTTTGATCCAGGCCATTCCCGCTGACCAGACGGCGGTGATCGCGCCGGATCAGAACGTTCGAATCACCTACGGCGAATTGCGCACGCAGATCCAGGACGTGGCGGAATCACTCGCGGCGGCCGGTGTCAACCGTGGCGACCGCATCGGCATGGCGCTGCCGAACGGCCTGCCGAACATCGTGACGTTCCTCGCTGCGTCGGTGGCCGGAACTGCGGCGCCGCTGAACCCCGCCTACAAGGAAGACGAGTTCGGCTTCTATCTTGAAGACACCAATGCGAAGGTGCTGGTGCTCCCGCCGGAAGGCCTTGACCCGGCGCGCGCGGCGGCGGGCAACATTCCGGTTCTCACTGTGGACATGGACACCACGGGCACCGTGAGCCTGCGCGGGGTGACGGCGCGAAAGCCCGTCGCGCCGCCGGAGCCGGACGACGTCGCGCTGATCCTGCATACGAGCGGCAGCACCGGTCGGCCGAAGCGTGTGCCATTGAGCCATGCCAACCTGTCGATCTCGGCCGGCAATGTTGCGCGCCACTACAAGTTGACATCGAATGATGTGTCGCTGTGTGTGATGCCGCTCTTCCACGTGCACGGGCTCGTTGCGTCGACGCTGGCAACGCTGTCGACGGGTGGGATCGTCGTCGTGCCGACGAAGTTCAGCCCGCTCTCGTTCTGGCAAACCGCAAAGGAATACGGTGCCACGTGGTACTCCGCGGTGCCCACGATTCACCAGCTGCTCCTCGCGCGCGTGAAGAAGGATGCGCCGCGCCCGGCCGGCGCCGAGAAGCTTCGCTTCATTCGCTCGTGCAGCGCATCGCTCCCGCCGCAGGTGATGCACGATCTCGAAGCGGCGTTCGGCGCGCCGGTGCTTGAAGCCTACGGCATGACCGAGGCTGCGCATCAGATGGCGTCGAACCCGCTGCCACCAGCCGCACGCATGCCCGGTTCGGTCGGATGCGGAACGGACGTGCAGATCGGCATCATGGATGCCGAGGGCAATCACCTGCCGACCGGTATGCCTGGCGAAGTGGTCATCAAAGGCCCCAACGTCGTTCGCGGATACGAGAACAATCCCGCGGCCAACGCCTCGTCGTTCGTCGATGGCTGGTTCCGCACCGGCGATCAGGGCGTTCTCAACGAGAAGGGATATCTCACGCTGACCGGACGTCTGAAGGAGATGATCAATCGCGGCGGGGAGAAGATCTCTCCGCGCGAGATTGACGAGGTGCTGCTGGCGCACCCCAAGGTGGCCGAGGCGGTCGCGTTCGGTGTGCCGCACACGGCGTGGGGTGAAGAGGTCGCGGCCGCGGTCACGCTCAGGAGTGAGGCGACCGAGGCCGAGCTGCTCGCCTATTGCAAAGAGCGTCTGGCCGACTTCAAACGTCCCAAACAGATCCACATCACGACCGCCATCCCACGCACCGCGACAGGGAAGATTCAGCGCCGCGTCGTCGCGGAGGCATTCGCGAACCAGACGTCGTGAGAATCGTCATCGCGGGGGCTGGCGCGGTCGGTGGATACATCGGCGCCCGCCTGGTCAAGGCCGGCGCTGATGTCGTGCTCTTCGCGCGCGGTCCGCACCTGCAGGCGATGCAGACACGTGGGCTCCGCGTTACCAGTGGGGAAGGGGACTTCGAGGTTCGGCCGCAGGTCACCGCCGATCTGGCGACGATCGGCAAGGCCGACGTTGTTTTCCTCGGCGTCAAGGCACACGGTCTGACTGCGTTGGCGCCGGCGCTTCGGCCGCTGTTCGGTCCCGACACAACCGTCGTCAGCACACAGAATGGCATCCCGTGGTGGTACTTCCAGAACTACGGCGGTGAGCTGGAGGGCCTGCGCCTCGAGCGCGTCGATCCGGGTGGCGTCATCGCGGAGTCGATCGAGCCTCGGCGCGTGATCGGATCGCTTGCCTACTTTGCGACTGACGTCGCCGAGCCGGGTGTCATTCATCACACCGAAGGTAATCGCATCAGCTTCGGCGAGCCCGATGGCACGAAGTCCGCCCGAGCAAAGGCGATTGCCGAGGCGCTGATCGCGGCTGGTTTCCGCTGCCCGGTTACGGCGCGGTTCCGCCACGAGATCTGGGTGAAGCTGCTTGGCAACGTCGCGTTCAATCCGATCAGCGCATTAACCGGCGGGACGCTCGAGGAGCTGGTGCGCCACGCCGACACGTCGAAGGTGGTGCGCGAGATCATGATCGAAACGGAAACGGTCGCCGGAAAACTGGGCCTCGAGATGCCGATCTCGATCGACCAGCGGATGGCGGGAGCGGAAAAAGTCGGCGCGCACAAGACGTCGATGCTGCAGGATCTCGAGGCCGGCCGGCCACTGGAGCTCGAAGCGGTCGTCGGCGCCGTCGTCGAGCTGGGCGATCGGCTCGGCGTGCCGATGCCGGCCACACGCGCGGTGTATGCGTGCGCGAAGATGGCAGACGAGAAAAGACGTGTCCTGCAAGATACGAAACTCAGAATCCAAGCGGTGCAGACGTGAGTATCAACAACCGGTGGTTCCAGCTGTGTGCGTCGGTGATCGCGATGATCATGATCGCGAACCTGCAGTACTCATGGACGCTCTTCGTCGGTCCGCTCCAGAAAAGCACGGGCTGGAAGCTCTCCGATATCCAATTCGCGTTCACGCTGTTCATCCTGTTTCAGACCTGGGTGCAGCCGTTCGACGGCTGGCTGATCGATCGTCTGGGTCCGCGCGGGTTCGTCACCGCGGCGGGGGTCCTGTGCGGCTTTGGCTGGGCGGGGATGGGTTATGCCAACTCCCTCCCGGCACTCTATGCGCTCTACTGCCTGGCGGGAACAGGCGCGGCGTTCGTCTACAGCGGCGCCGTCGGATCGGCGTTGAAGTGGTTCAAGGAGCGGCGGGGGCTCGCGTCCGGCATCATGACTGCTGGCTTCGGCGGCGGCACCGCGCTCTTCATTCCCTTCATCCAGTCGATGATCGGCGACAAGGGCTACCAGTCCACGTTCGTGGCGACCGGCATCCTGCAGGGGATCGTCATCGCCGTAGTCGCGCAGTTTTTGCGGCACCCGCCTAGGGTGCCGGCATCCGCGACGTCCGCGACCAAAACCGCGGTGGCGACGGACAAGGATGGCAGAAAACAGTTCACGACGATGGAGGTGCTGCGGACTCCACAGTTCTATGTGATGTACGTCGCGTTCGTGTTGATGGCAACCGGTGGACTGCTGGTGACCGCCAACGCGGGACCGATGGCACGTTCGTGGGGTTTTTCGATCACGCTCGCCGCAACGCTGAGCCCACTTGCCAACGGCGCGTCGCGCATCTTGTGGGGCTGGGTCTCCGATCGGCTCGGACGCGAGAGCACGATGATGCTCACGTTCGTGCTGCAGGCGTTTTGTCTCGTCGCCGTCGCTACCCTTGGGCAAATCTCGAGCGCGTGGTTTGTGGCGACCCTGGTCGCCGTCTACTTCACGTGGGGTCAGATTTATTCGCTGTTCCCGTCCACGTCGGGCGACTACTTCGGCACCAAGCACGCGACTTCGAACTACGCGGTGCTCTACACGGCAAAGGGTGTCGCCTCGATTATCGGCGGATACATGGCGGCCCTGCTCTATGAACAGTCAGGCAGCTGGGCGATGGGCTTCTACGGGAGCGCGCTGATGGCGCTGGTTGCCGCCGTGCTCGCTTACACACTTCGTGTTTCGCACGAGGCGGCGAAGGCCAAAGCTGCCAAGATCCCGGTAACGGCGTGATCGATACTCGTGCCCTTGCGTTGGAGTTGGCGGCGGCGTACGCGGAGCGTCGAACACTCTCCACTCCGCCTTCTCACGACGGTCTCGATCTGCCGACGGCGTACGCGGTCGAGCGCGAGCTCGTGCGGATGCGGCGTTCGGAAGGGCACCAGAGTGTCGGTGTCAAGGTTGGTTACGCGAACAAGGCGATCTGGCGCGTGCTCAAGCTCGAGACACTCGTATGGGCGCACATGTACGACGACACGGTGCGCTACGCTGACGCGAACCTCGCCACGCTCTCACTCGCGCACGCGATCTCCCCCAAGATCGAGCCGGAGATCGTGTTCAAGCTGAAAGCGCCGCTCGGTGCGGACATAAGTGACGCGGCGGCCGCGCTCGAGGCCGTCGAGTGGCTTGCGCTCGGATTCGAGATCATCGACTGCCCGTACGCGGACTGGCAGTTTCAGCCTGCTGACTTCGTCGCTGCTTATGGTCTGCACGCTGCGCTCGTCGTCGGTGAGCCGCGCCCGGTGATGGCAGCGAGCATCTCTGAGCTGGTCGAGCCGCTGTCGAAGTTCAAGGTCCGGCTCTCGAAGAACGGACAGCTGGTCGAGGCAGGCTCCGGCCGCAATTCGCTTCGCAGTCCGGCGCTCTGTCTCGCCGAGCTCGCGTCGGCAATGGCGAAACAGCCAGGCGGTGAGCCGCTCGCGACCGGCGATCTCGTCAGCTCCGGCACGCTGACCGAATCGACGCCGATTCAGTCAGGCGCCACATGGTCGGCATCCGTCGAGGGCATCGATCTGCCCACGTTGACGCTGACGCTCGGTTGAGCCATGGCGCCTGCGCCCGCGTGCGTCTCTCAGCGTGCGGATGCCCGTTGTTTCGGAAGAATGTCGTACTCGAGTCCGACGGTGCCCGTCTTCTCGTAGACGCGGCACTGTTTCAGCTTGAGCCTCGCGCGATCCGCCGGCGAGGGGAGAAATGGTATTCCTCCGCCGAGTAATACAGGAACGAGCGAGATGCCGACTTCGTCGACGAGGCCCGCCGCCAACAGACTTCGAAACAGCTCGCCGCCGCCGAAGAGCGCGATGTCCTTGCCGGGCTTCTTCCGCAGATCGCCGACCATTCCTTCCGCATCGTCGCTCAGGATCGCGTCGGGGCAATCGGCGGGTCGAAGCGTGCGCGAAAAGACAATGTTCTGGATTCCCGGAGCCGGCGGTCCCGATTCCGCCATCCGCCGCATCGCCTCGAACGTCTTGCGCCCGATGAGGAATGTGTCGAATCTGCCCATCAACGCCGCGAAGTCGATGTCGGGATCCATCACGATCCAGTCGTATTCCCCATTCGGACCGGCGATGAAGCCGTCGAGGCTCATCGCACCGCCATATACAACTTTTCGCATCGGGAGGCCCTCCTGAGCTAAATTGATGTTTAGTAATAAAATCTAAACGTCAATTTAGAAATTGTCAAATCCGATGCCTGGACGCCCACAGAAGGTCACCGACGAGGACATATTTGCGGCTGCCCAGCGGGCGATGAGCCGGCGCGGGCCGCACGAGCTGACCCTTGCCGATATTGCCGGCGAGGCCGGCGTGACCGCGGGGTTGCTGGTGCAGCGCTTCGGCAGCAAACGCGACCTGTTCGTCGCCCTGTCCGCGCGCTTCGCCGGCAGCGCGGGGGCGATCTTCGCCGGGTTGCGCGCCGCGCATCCCAGCCCGCTCGCAGCGGTGCGCGCGTATGCCGCCTGCATGGCCGATCTTGCGCCGACGCCCGAAGCGCTTCTTCGCAATCTTGCCTACCTGCAGCTCGATCTGACCGACGATGTCTTGCGTCGCCATCTCGTCGAGAATGCGCGCGCAACACGGCACGAGATCGAAGCGCTGCTCGGGGCGGCTGTCGCGGCAGGTGAGTTGCGACGCAATGTCGACGTCCGGTCACTCGCGCGCACCGTGGAAGTCGTCGTCGGCGGTTCCCTGATGTCCTGGGCGACGTATCGGGAGGGCAAAGCCGTCGGCTGGATCGCGAGAGATCTCGACGCCGTACTGAAGCCGTGGCTACCTTTCCCGGGCCGCAAAGTAGCGGCGGCGTCGGGAAAGCGTCGCGTGGCGAAAAGGCGGCGCAGGGTTACTCGACGATGACAGACTTGTGACATCATCGGTCGTGGAGAATGTTGATTGAGCAGCTGTTCACAATCAACAGCGTTCACTGATTGGAACTGACGCTACCAGGAGACAAACAGGAGAAGGGAGAACGGAGAACAAGAAGAGTTATTCTCCTTTCTCTTTTCTCCTGTGATCTCTTCAATACGATCGCACCGTGACAGTGGAGGATGTTGAGTGAGAACTCTTGAAGTCAGAGGCACCCTCGAGAACAGCTATCCCGATGTCTTCACGCCCGAGGCGCTCTCAGCACTCGCGGCGCTGGCGCCGCTTGACGCCGACCGCAAGGCCGTGATGAAAGCGCGCATCGCGCGACGTGCGGCGCGTGTGCGCGATCGACAGCGCATCGCGTTCCTCGACCCACACTCGGTCATCCCGCGGACGCAGATCAAAGTGCAGGACGCGAGGGACGGCAAGTTCATCGGCAGCGAGATCCCCGCCGATCTTCGACGGCAGTGGATCCAGGGTACCGGCCCGGCGGCGCGGCCAGGCGCGCCGGTGGAAACGGCTCTGCGCAACAGTGCCTATGCGCTTCTCTCGGGCGCCGACGGCTGGATGTTCGACGGCGAGGACGCGCTCGGCCAGGTCTCCTCCATGTCGCTCGACAACCAGCGCACCCTGAAGCTGGCGATCCACCGCGACCCCGTCTTCCTTAAAGTCGCAGAGCAGGTCGCCGGAGAAATGAACAGCTGGGCGAAGAGCTTCTTCGAGCGCGCGATCATTGCCGACTGGCGGAAACAGCTCGACTTCACCACGAAGATCTTTCGTGCCCGCGGGCTGCATCTCGATGACCGGCACGTCCGGCATGCCAGCGGCGAGAGCTTCTCCGCGTCGATCGTCGATCTCACGCTGTACGTGGTGAACAACTACCAGCAGCTTCGACGCGCGGGATCGTCGATCGTCCTCTACCTGCCGAAGATTCAGACCGCGGAAGAGGCAGCGCTGTGGAACGACATGCTCGCAACGCTCGAGCGGCATCTCGGTCTCGAGGTCGGGACGATCAAGGTCTACGTGCTGGTGGAACAGATCGAAGCGTGCTTCCAGTTGATGGAAATCCGCGCGGCGCTCGGCCTGCACTTCGTTGGCTTCAATACCGGCCGTTGGGATTACATCAATAGCGTGTCGGATGCGATGGCCTGGGACCCGGCGTTCGTCAATCCGAACATCGACGCCATCACGATGACCTACGGCTACATGCGGATCTACGAGGACCGCGTGCGCCGCGCCGTGAACACGCCTGACGCGAAGGGTCAGTATGCGCTCTGGCAGGGCGGGATGGAGCCCAACATCCCGGTCGGATCGGAAGCCGGCGTGACCGCCGCGATGAAACGCGCCGTCGCCGGCGGCGAGCGCGAACAGCGCGAGGGTGCCAGCGGCAAATGGGTCGCCCACTGGAAAATGGTCCACATCGTCAGGCCGGTGTGGGAGAACGTTGGCGAAGCGAATCAGCTCGGGCGAACGTTCGCTCCGCTCACTTACGAGAGAGCAGATGCTGATGGCTTGATCCTGCTCGAGAACGCGCCGCGCACGATCCGCGGCGCTCGCGATCTGCTCAGCGTCGCACTCCAGTACGGCAACGCCTTCCTGCAAGGGCTGCAGGCGGCGGCGCTGAAGCCCGCTGATTTCTTCGGCAACGACGATGTGCTGTATCTGATGGAAGACATGGCCACCGGCGAAATCCGTTTGAGCATCCTGTGGGAGTGGCTGCACAAAGGTGCGTCACTGACGGCCGAAGATGAAATCGGTGTGAAGGCGGGCGACACCTTCACGCGCGAGCTGTTCGAGAAGCTGCTCGAGCAGGAGTACGACAAGCTGCAGCGTGCCAGCAACCGCGACGTGCATGACAACTCGAAGCGCACCACGCTTCCGATCGCGCGCGAGATCGCGCAGACCTACGTCATGGACGAGGTGAAGTTACCTTGGTACATCGACCTGCTGAACATCAATTTGAACAACACTGACGTGCACGAGTCCAAGCGGCGGATCCGGATGCTCGCCGATGCGTTTCGCAAAGACGGTACTCGCATCACCGAGAATCTGGACTTCAGTCTCCGCGTAGCGGCGCTCCCTGAACGCTGACTTCGCTGATGCGGTAACCCTGCTACCAGATCTTCACCCGCTCCTCCGGTTTGATGAACAGCTTGTCGCCTTCCTTCACTCCAAAGGCGGTGTACCAGGCGTCCATGTTGCGTTCGGGAATCGAACCTCGCGCGGCAAATGGTGCGTGCGGGTTCGTGAGGATCTGATTGCGCAAGGCGTCTTCACGCTGCATGCCTCGCCAGATCTGGGCATGCGCCATGAAGAATCGTTGATCGCCAGTGAAGCTGTCGATGACAGGAGCTTCCTGTCCCTTCAGTGACAGCTTGTATGCCGTATACGCCATCTCGAGACCACCGAGGTCGCCGATGTTTTCGCCCATTGTGAGGTCGGCCTTGACGCAGAGACCCTCGAGCGGGCAGAACGCGTTGTATTGAGCGGCCAGCCGCCTGGTCTGATCCACGAATTTCTTGTTCGTCTCCGCCGTCCACCAGTTGCGAATCTTGCCCGTTTCATCGAACTCTCTGCCCTGATCGTCGAAGCCGTGACCCATCTCGTGTCCGATGACGGCGCCGATTGCGCCGTAGTTCACCGCAGGATCGGCGTTGGCATCGAAGAACGGCGGCTGCAGTATCGCGGCGGGAAACGTGATCTGGTTCATAAGCGGGTTGTAGTACGCGTTCACGGTCTGTGGATTCATGCCCCATTCCGTCCGATCGACGGTCTGATTGAGCCGAGCGACCCGTCGATTCCAGTCGAACTTACGGGCGTTGCGAACATTTTCGAAGAGTTTTCCGCCATCGATCGAAAGGGCCGAGTAATCGCGCCATTTCGATGGATAGCCGATGCGTGGCTCGAAGGTCGCGAGTTTCTTCTGCGCTTCGGCGCGAGTCGCGTCGTCCATCCAGGCGAGTGTTTTCAACCGTTCACCCATCGCGGTCCGCAGATTAGCGACGAGCTGATCCATCTTCGCTTTGTTTTCTGGCGGAAAGTATTTCGCAACGTACAGTTCGCCGAGCCCTTCACCGATTTGCGCGTCGAGCAGCCGAACGCCCCGCTTCCACCGATCGCGCTTTGTTTCGACGCCGCGTAGCGCTTTCGAGAAGAAATCGAAGTTGGCATCATCGAACGTTTTGGGAAGGTACGCGGCGTAATCACTCGCGAGCTGGAAGATGAGATATTTCTTCCACGTGCCGACGGGCTCGGTATCGAGCAGTTTCGCTCCGTCCTTCAACGCCGTCGTCTCGTTGACGACGAAGTGTTGAACTTCACCGAGCCCGGCAACGGGTAACATCGCATCCCAGTCCACCGCGGGAACCATTTTCTTGAGCCCGGCGCGATCGACCGGATTGTTCGTCGCTTTCACGTCACGCTGCCGCTCAGGTGCCCAATGGACGGTTGCGAGTTTCGTTTCGAGTGCGATGATCGCGTCGGCCGAAGCGGCTGGCGCGCTGTCGCCGGTGAGTTCGAAAATCTTCGTCGCGTAGGTCTTATATGCACTGCGATAGGTGTCGTACTTGCCGCCCTTGTTGAGATAGTAGTCGCGGTTCGGCATGCCGAGGCCGGATTGGGTGATCCCAACGGTGTACTTCGTCGGATCTGCCGGGTCGGGGAAAATGTAGATGCCGATCGGACCGGCATAATCGATGTTACCCATCAACTTCACAATGTCGGCCTTGGTCTTTGCGGCATTGATCGCGTCGATGTCCCCTTTTAGCGGCTCGATGCCTCGCGCTTCGAGTGACGGCTCCGCCATCCACGAGTTGTACAAATCCAGCACTTTCCGTTGCACCGAACCGACGGCCGGCGGCGTTTTCGACAGATCCTCGAGCAACGTGCGGACGTCATTCTCCGACTTGTCAGTTAAGGCATCGAACACGCCATAACCTGGCTTGTCAGCGGGTATCTTGAACGTGGAGAGCCATTTCCCGTTCACGTACTTGTAGAAGTCGTCGCCAGGCTTCAGCGTGGTATCCATCTGGGCCGTGTCGATGCCAAAGGTTCCGAACGCCGGCTTCGGCGGCGCAGCGGCGGGGATTGTCTCACTGGCACTGCAGGCGGAGAGCAATGCCACCGGTAGAAGAACGACGAGATAAGGTTTCATGAGGCGAAGAGTGTATTTCAGAAACAGGTAATCTGGGCTCGATAATCAACAGCTCCGTCTAAAACACCACAAGACGATCGTTCCTGTATTCTCCCGGGGCATCATGGCGAGCATCGGCCACATAGCGGTTGGCATGGCGGCGGCACGGTTATCGAGTGCCGGACCCGCAGCTGTGCCGACGTGGCGCTCGATGGCATGGTGGTCGACGCTTTCACTGATGCCTGACGTGGACGTCATCGGCTTCAGCCTCGGCGTCGACTACGGTGATCCGTGGGGACATCGCGGTGCCACGCATTCCCTCGCATTCGCGCTCGCAGTCGGCACCTCGATTGGACTTGCGATGCGACGCGTTCGCGCGACGCCGCTGCGGCTATCGGCAATCGCGAGCGCCGTCTTGATCAGCCACGGCCTGCTGGACACGATGACCGACGGCGGCCTTGGATGCGCCCTGTTCTGGCCGTTCGATCTGACGCGCTACTTCGCACCGTGGCGGCCGATACCAGTCGCGCCGATTGGCCTGGCTTTCTTCACACCGTACGGGCTGAGTGTGTCGTTGACCGAGCTCGTGCTGCTCGCACCGATCGTGGCGTACGCATTGAGGTTGACGCGCGCGCGGCTGGTCTGGCTTCCGTTGTGGGCAGTCTCCGTCTGGCTGGTTGCCTCGGGGGATCCAATACGCGAGCGTGTCGTCACACTGATCCTTCGTGACGACACAGAGTTTGCGCGCGGCTTCACCGAGCGATCGTTCATGTCGGTCCATGAGGGCGATTCCGTAGCGTCGGTGCACGCGCGCCTCGGTGCGCCGCTCGGCGAGGTGCTCTACTACCTGACACCTGGAACGTGTCGCTTTGTGAACCTGCAGTCGGACGCCGTTGTTGCCCGTGCGCTCGGCCAGCCGGACGAGGCGCAGTGCCGCAGTCGCGGTATTCAGGTGGGGATGACGCGAGACGCAGTCGTCCGGGCGCTGGGACCGCCCGACGGCACCTGCGCAATCTACAGCCGCAGTCCGTCGCACAGCTACTTTCGCGCCCGGGGAGTGTGCTTCGAGGGCGGCAAAGTCATCGAGATTCACCGCCTGTGGACGAGGATGGAGTAGAAGGGAAAGGGAAAAGGCAAAATTCGTCAGAGCGTTTCGACGCCGCCACAGACGCTCAATGACTGACCGGAAATGTTTCTTCCTGCCTCCGAGCACAGAAACACGACCATCGCGGCGATGTCCTGCGGCGAGACCATGCGGCGAAGCGAGGACTTGTCCCTATACCACTGCTCCATCTCCTCGTAAGGAACGCGAAACTGTTCGGCCCTGGCACGAATGACGCGCTCGATCCGCGGGCCTTCGACCGGACCCGGCAGGATGGCGTTGACCGTGATCCCGTCAGGCCCAAGCTCGCGCGCCAGGCTCTCCGTGAAACCGACAACGGCCCACTTTGAGGCGGCGTACGGCGTCCGGAAGGGATATCCGAGGCGTCCCGCCACGGAGGACATATTCACAATCGTGCCGCGTTGGCTCTGACGCAGCAGCGGCACGGCAAAGTGCGCGCAATAAAACTGCCCATCCAGGTTGACGGCTATCGTTCTACGCCAGTCGGCGGGCGTCACGGATTCAACGCCCGCGGTCGGGCCGGCGATGCCGGCATTGTTGACCAGCACGTCGAGGCCGCCGAGCCGCTCGCGGACATCGCTGAACAAGCGCTCCACCTGTTCAACCTCGGCGACGTCGGTGACGCTCGTCGTCACACCGTGTTCGCGGCGGGCATCGTCCAGCGCTGCCGTGTCGATATCGCAGATGTGCACCTGCGCGCCGTCTCCAACGAGCGCGCGCACGATCTCGCGTCCAATGCCAGCCGCCCCCGCGGTGACGAGCACGCGCAATCCTTTCTGTAGATGTCGATCGAGCATGCTGTCTCCCACCTAGGGCTTGACTGTCTCGAAGTACTCGTAGAACACACGCGCGAGGCTGGCGCCGTACGCACGCCAATGCGTACTGGACGATGGCTGCTTCAATCCCTCGATCCAATTGCAATTGAACTCGTGCACCGCAGCATCGATGCCGTAACGCTGCAGCCAGCCGTCGCCGAGCGTGCCGCTGTTGCGGAACGCGGGGCTGGTCGTACCTTCAGTGAACCACGTGTGCCGTCGCAACAGCGCCTCGAGCGTCTTCATGCGCGAGAGGTGCTGCTCGAGCTGTGGGACCGGCGGCCGGCTGATGTGCAACAGACCATTGCCGTCGTTGTGCAGCTCTAGCGCGAGCTGCGGCTTGCGGCCCGCAGCGATCTCTGCTTCGAGCCACCGCTCGAGCGCCGCGTTCTCTGGTGACCGTTCCGGGTCCGCCGGCTTGTCCCAGTTGCGGTTGAGATCCATGCCGCGAAGGTTGAATCGCGTTCCGCCTCGCGCGACGCCATCCTTGTTCGCCATCGGCAGGACGCTGACGTTGTAGACACCCAGGAAACGTTTGACCTCTTCGTCATCTGCAAGCAGGCGTTCGATGAGTCCCTGCGCGACCCAGTTGCTACCGGCCTCCCACGGATGCGCCCTTGCGCGGATGAACACGCGATTTGGTGCCGCCGGATCGCCGATGCGAATGATCTCGAGCTGGCGGCCGGCGACGGTTTTGCCGATCGGCTCGATGCGAACGAGGCGGTGCGTCCGGATCGATCCGAGCAGCCGCTCGACATCGGACAATCGATACGGCTCCATACGAGCTACATGCAGCGTCGGTCCCTTCATCGTCACGCGCAGCTGGACTCTGTTGCCTGGCAAACTGTCGGTCGGCACGGTTCTCCACGCCTTCCCGTCGTCCGAGATCGCGACGCTCTTCAGCTCTCCGGCGACCGAACCTGGTTGACCGTTCCACACGTTGTCGAGATTGCGGAATTCGAGCGTGAGCGACGCACCTGGACGCGCGTGCAGGACGAAATGAACATGACCGGCGGCGCGATTCGGCGACGAGCGCTCGTGATCGTAAATGAGATTAAGCCGGATGACGTTGTCGACGCTTTCGTACCACAGCGGAGAGCCGTTCTCGATACTGGTGTCGATGAAGTCGAGCGCAGCGGACGAATCCTGCGTCGAGACCCAACCCGATGAAACGAGCTGGCTGCCCGACAACGCCATCGCGACCGACAGAGCAATCAACCTCCGCATGCCAATCCCTTTACGTTACGGTCACCGGATGACGATAGTGGCTCCCAGCGCGAGTTTGCGGCGCTCCTTCGTCAG
>Ga0075421_100002340_pt1 | contig 22619 bp, 22 predicted proteins | sample SoiMetdeltSBSDD5_FD_75292 | JGI IMG/M metagenome (GOLD analysis project Ga0075421, IMG submission 75292) | Bulk soil microbial communities from a Populus tree surrounding site in Tennessee, USA - Soil MetaG P. deltoides SBSDD5 | ecosystem: Environmental > Terrestrial > Soil > Tree plantation...
CTGCCCAAGCCGCCGACACGGCAACCCTCACGCATGCCCCGCCGCCGGCACCACTCCGCCAACTCCCTATCGGCCAAAGCCCCGCCTAAACTGAACACTGTTGTGAGAAATGCGGGCTAACCCTCTCCCCGCAAGCGGGGAGAGGGTATAAAGGGCTTACCTTCCCCGCCAAGCTGCAGTACGACGAGCCGCCGTTCCGAGTCGTGACCGACGCCGTGACGGGAAGAGACATCCGAGACCAATAAGGGAGCCTCCATGACCATCACCCGCCATGAGCCATCGAAGATCCTGTCCAAGGTCGTGGAGGCCAACGGCTTCGTGTTCACAGCCGGCGTCGTCGCCGACAACATCGACCAGGGCGCCAAGGGCCAGGCCCAGGACATCCTCGCCGAGATCGACCGCCTGCTGAAGCTGTGCGGCACCGACAAGAGCAAGGTCGTGTCGGCCACCATCTGGGTCTCCGACATCCGCCACCGCGACGCCATGAACGAGGCCTGGAACGCCTGGACGGGCGGCCAGAACCTGCCGGGACGCGCCTGCATCGAGGCCAAGCTTGCCGATCCGCGCGCGTTGGTGGAGATCGCGGTCGTGGCGGCGAAGTAAGTCTATGGGGTCAGACCCGCAGGGTCTGCCCCCCCTCAAAACTGATATCGCCGCAGCCCCCCGTCCACCGGGATGACCGTACCGGTGATGTAGCCGGCGAGCGGGGAAGCCAGAAAGCACACCAGGTTGGCGATGTCCTCGGGCTCGCCGTAGCGGCCGACGGGGATCTCGTGGTCGGCCTGCCATTGCCGGTAGTCGGGCGCGTAGTTGCGCAGGATCTGCTCGGAGTGGATGCGGCCGGGCGGGATGCAGTTGACCGTGATGCCGTGTTTGCCGACCTCGCGCGAGAGGCCCTTGGCCCAGGAGTGCACCGCCGCCTTGGCGCAGAAAGCACCGTTGATGCCCTCCGGCTCCGACTTGCCGGTGATGTTGACGATGCGGCCCCACCTGCGGGCGATCATGCCGTCGAGGAGCCGGTGCGCGAGCTGGCGCTGGCGCGTGAAGTTGAGGGTGAGCGCCTCCTCCCACTGCGTCTCGCTGGCGTCCATCTTGAATGGCCTGCTGCCGCCGGCGTTGTTGACGAGGATGTCGACCGCACCGAGCCCGGCGAGCGCCGCCGCCGCGATGCGCTCCGGCGCGCCCTCGATCATCAGGTCCTCCACGATTGGGAGAGGCCGCATGGCGCCGGCAGCCGTGATCTCGCCCCCCAGTGTCTCGAGGAGATCGCCCCGGCGTGCGGCGACGGCCAACCGCACGCCCTCGCGCGCCAGCGCCAGGGCGATGCCGCGCCCGATGCCTGCGCTGGCTCCTGTGACGAGCGCCGTCTTGCCGGCAAGGTGCAGGTCCATAGTAGGCTCCCCATGAGAATCTACCCGTCATCCCGGTCGGAGCGATGCGAGCGGAACGCGAGCGGCGGTCCGAACCGGGATCTCGTGAGGGCGTGTTGCGACTCGCTTCACAAGGTCCCGGATAGCCTCGCCCCTGCGGGGCTCGGCTTCCGGGATGACGGGTGGCGGATGATAGACATCAACCGAGCGGCTCGAACAGGCGGCGGTAGCCCATCACGGCCGGGTCGAACAAAATATCCGACGGGCGCAGCGGGCGGGCCAGCGCCAGGCCCTCCAGCGTGCGGCAGCGCGACAGCGCCACGTAGGCCTGGCCGTGGGCGAAGGTCCCTCTCCCGAGGTCGATATAGACCTTGTCGAGAGTCAGCCCCTGGCTCTTGTGGATGGTGAGCGCCCAGGCGAGCCGGAGCGGGAACTGCTTGAAGGTGCCGGCCACGGTCTCCACGATCGTCTCCGCGGCGTTGTCGAAGGCGTAGCGGCGGTTCTCCCAGGATACGCGCTCGACCTCGTGCTCCTCGCCGTCCACCTCCACGAACACCTTGTCGGGCTCGAGCCTGGAGATGCGGGCGATGGTGCCGTTGACCCAGCGCCGGTCCGTGTCGTTGCGCAGCATCATCACCTTGGCGCCCGGCTTCAGGACCAGGGTGGCATCGGTGGGCTGGGCGCTGTCGTTGAACTCGCCCGTCACGCCGGCCTGGTAGGTCTCGGGCCGCCCGGTCAGCGCCTCCAGATAGGCAGCGTTGATGCGCCTGGCCGCGGCGTTGGTGGGCACCAGGATCACGTAGGGCTCGCCTTCCGACAGCGTCCGGATCGGACTGACCCGCTCGTTGAGCACCACGAGATCGTCCTCGTCGGCGTCGCCGTCGCGCACCTTGTTGAGGACGCCGATCAGCGCCTCGTCCTTCTGGCGGAACACCTCGGAAAGCTCGATCAGCCCCGTGCCGTGGCCCTCGCGCAGCGCGCCCACGTCGAAGAAGAACGGGCCGCCGTGCTCGGTCTCCAGGTGCGCCGCCACCTCGCCCTCGTCGATCACAGGGGGGAGCTGGTGCAGGTCGCCGAACATGGCGAGCCGCACGCCGCCGAACGGCTCGCGCGCCCGCCCGCGATTGACGCGCAGCGACTGGTCGATGGCCCACATGATGTCGGAGCGGACCATCGAGACCTCGTCGATGACGAGGAGCTTGAGGCCGCGCATGATGCGGCCGTTGCGGCTGCGGCGGATGTCGTCCTTGCGGATGAGGCGCGGTGGGAGACCGAAGAAGGAGTGGATCGTCTGGCCGCCGACGTTGACGGCGGCAAGCCCGGTGGGTGCGACCACCACCATCTTGTCATCCAGGAGGTCGCGGACGCACTTGAGCAGCGTGGACTTGCCGGTGCCCGCCCGGCCGGTGACAAACAGGTGGCCCTTGCCCTCGCGCAGGTAGTCGTGCGCAGCCCGAAACTCCTCCGTCGGCGCCACGCCGGAGGGCCAAACGCCCTGGGCCGACAGCTCGGACGACGCGGGCGGCGGGAGCGAAACGGGCACAGATCCTGCGCGCATGCGGGGTCGCCTCTCGTGCTCACGATTCGGAGCGAACGTAGCAGCAACCCGCTAGGCGGTCACGCCGGGTGTTGCGTGTGGAGGGGTCAGACCCCTGGCCACCACCGTTGGAGCAGTGCTGGTACGCCTCCGCCAGGGGTCTGACCCCGTTCGTGGCCCTTGCGCCTGTGGCCGATAGAGCGGAACCTCCGGCGTGAAGGAGGGGTACACACCATGGCGTTTCTCATAGCCTGCAGCTCACGCGCCGAGCGATTCGCGGCCGAGATCCGGGCGCTCGATCCGGCACTGGATTTGCGCATCGCACCGGACGTCGGCACGGCCGAGGACATCGACACGGTGCTGGCCTGGCAGCCGCCTCCGGGCTTGCTGGCGACGCTGCCGAACCTCCGGCTGATCGTCTCGGTGGGCGCCGGCGTCGATGCGCTCATGCAGGATCCGACGCTGCCCAATGTCCCGCTGGTGCGCTTCGTCGATCCTGATCTCACGGGACGCATGGCCGAGTACATCGCGCTGCACGTGCTCTACCACCACCGCCGGATGAGCGAGTTTCGCGATCTGCAGGGGCGGGGGATCTGGAATTATCTGCCCGAGCCGGCCGCGCACGAGGTGCGCGTGGGCTTGATGGGCATCGGCGTGCTCGGCAGCGCGGCCGTCCGTGTCCTCAAGCCGTTCGGCTACCGGTTGAGGGCCTGGAGCCGCACACCGAGGGCCTTGGACGGGATCGTGTGCTACAGTGGACCCGAGCAGCTCAGCGCCTTCCTCGGCGACACCGACATCCTCGCCGTTCTGCTGCCGCTGACCGGCGAGACGCGCGGGATCTTGAATCGCGGGCTTTTCGCCAGGCTCTCGCGAACCGGCCGCAGCCCGTTACTGCCGGGGCCGGTGCTGATCAACGCCGGCCGCGGCGGTCTGCAGGTGGATGCCGACGTTCTGTCGGCTCTGCAGGCGGGCGAACTCTATGCCGCGTCACTCGACGTCTTCGAAACCGAGCCCCTGCCTCCCGCCAGCCCGTTCTGGCGGCACCCGCGCGTCGTCGTCACGCCGCACAATGCCGCCGAGAGCTCGCCGGCCGCCATAGCCCGCTACGCGCTGCGCCAAATGCGCGCTCACCGGACCGGTGCGGTGCTGGAGAACCAGGTCGACCGCAAGCGCGGATATTGAGGGGTGCAATCCCTGTCAGCGCCACCGCCGGCAGACCGTTCGCCACGCGCAGCCGCGCGGACCGCAAACGCGACGACGAAAGCAAGTGGCCACCTGTTCCACGGACGTCGTCTCGGCGGCAATGGTCGCCATGCTCACCGGCGCCGTCGAAATGGCGGCGTCCGCACGCGCCACGAGCAGGGCCGCCGCCGACATCATCGCCATCCCGACGAGGGCGAGCAGGAGCTTGCGCATCTGTACCTCCAAATGACTTTGGAACAGAAAGCTACGTGCCCCCGGAGCTCCTGCGACATCCGGACAACCCCCCAGGGGTAGGAAAAAATACCCGCAGAGAAAACCTTGGCGAGAACGCTCAAGACCCTCGTGCGCCCTAGTCGGCAGGGGGCCCGGCGCCCGGCTGCAAACCCTTCTGCACCCGCACCAGGGCGATCAGCGGGAAGGCCAGCAGCATCGTCAGCATCATGAGCTTGAAGGTGTTGTCGTAGGCGATGATGGCGGCCTGCTGGCTCAGCAGCTGCTCCAGGAGCGCGCGACCCGTCTCCGTCTGGGGGTCCAGCGGGGCTGCGGCGGGATCGGCCAACGCCTGATTGAAGGGCGTGACGCTCTCCGCCAGGCGCGCGTGCATCACAGTGGTCTTGTTAGTGAGGCTGGCGATGACGATGGAGACGCCGATCGAGCCCCCCAGGTTACGGATCAAGGTCCACATGGCGGTGCCCTGGGTGCGCAGCGCCGACGGCAGCCCGCCGAGAGCCAGCGTGTTGAGCGGCACGAACATGGCGCCGAGCCCGATGCCCTGCAGGATGCTGGTCCAGACGATGGTGAAGACGGCGGTGTCGGGCGAGAAGTCGATCGTGTAGTAGAGCGAGACCACGCAGCAGGCGAGCCCCGCCCCCAGAAGCAGGCGCGGATCGATGCGCACGATCAGCCGGCCCGCCGCCACCATGCCGATCGCCATGCCGATGCCGCGGGTGCCGAGCAGCAGGCCTACGTCGATGATGGGAAAGCCCATCACGCCCTGCAGGAACGGCGCCATTACCGCCATGGTGGCCACCAGCAGGATGCCCACCACGAACATGAAGGCGAGGCCGATCGCGAAGTTGCGGTCGCGGAAGATGGCGAGCGGGATGAACGGCTGCGGTGTGGTGAGCGTGTGGGCGAGGAAGAAGTAGAAGCCCGCCGCCGACACGGCCGCCGTCACGACGATCTCGCCGGAGTCGAACCAGCCGAGTTGCTCGCCGCGGTCGAGCATCAGCTGCAGCGCGCCGATGCCGATGCTCAGGGCGGCGAAGCCGAGCCAGTCGAAGGGCAGGCCGGTGTTATCCTCGGCCTCGTCCATGAAGGCGATCAGACCGAGGGCGGTGGCGACGCCGAAGGGCACGTTGATGAAGAAGATCCAGCGCCAGGAGTAGTATTCCGTCAGCACACCGCCGAGGATCGGCCCCATGATCGGACCGATCATGACGCCAAGGCCCCACAGCGTCATGGCCCACCCGCGGCGCTCGGGCGGATAGATGTCGAGCATCACCGTCTGCGACAGCGGCACCAGGGCGGCGCCGAACATGCCCTGCACCACCCGGTAGAGCACCATCTCCTCGACGCTCTGGGCGATGCCGCACAGCATCGAGGCGGCGGTGAAGCCCACGACGCAGGCGAGGAGGAGCTTCTTGATGCCGAACCGCGCCGCCAGCCACCCTACCGGCGCCGTCATCACGGCCGCGGCGACCACGTAGGAGGTGAGCACCCAGCTCACCTGGTCGATGGTGGCGGACAGGCTGCCCTGCATGTAGGGCAGCGAGACGTTGGCGATCGTGATGTCCAGCACCTGCATGATGGTGGCCATCATCACGCAGATGGTGATCATGAGCCGCCGTCCCGGCGCGAGGGGGCCGACCGTGGGGCGCGCGGCGCTCGTCATGGGCTACTCGGGGCTTCTCGGGGCTTCTTGGGGCTTCTTGGGGCTCGCCTGGGTCCCTCAGGGCTCGGGATCGTGCTCCGCGGCCACGGCGCCGCCGAGGAGCCTGGCGAGGCGGCCACGGCGGCCGGTGTCGATCTCAATGGTTGCGCTCATGCCCGCGCGGAGGCGGCGGAGATCCTGCCCCGGCGCGAACTCCACGCGGATCGGCACGCGCTGCACGATCTTGATCCAGTTGCCGGCGGCGTTCTGCGGGGGGAGGATGGCGAACTGGGCCCCGGTGCCGGGGCTGATCGCTGCCACGGTGCCCAGCAGGTGCCGGTCGGGGAACGCATCGACGCTGATGGCGACCGGCTGGCCCGGACGCACGTGGGTGAGGTCCGTCTCCTTGGGGTTGGCGTCCACCCACAGGCTGTCACTGCTGACGATGCTGAACACGGCCATGCCGGCGGTGAGGTAGCGCCCCATCTGGATGCTCGACACCTGCGTCGCCACGCCGGCGATGGGCGCGCGCAGCATGGTGTTGGCCAAGTCGCGGCGGGCACGGTCCAGCGCCACAGTGGCCTCGATGAATTGCGGGTACTGCTCGATGGCGAGGTCCGGGTCGCCGAGGAGCTGGATGCGCGCGGTCCGCTCCTGCTGCTCCAGCTGCTCGAGCTGGGCCTGAGCGGCCATCAGCGCCACCCGCGCCTTGTCGAGGTCGGACTGCGAGCTGATGCGGTCGCCGAGCAGCTTGGTCTTGCGCTCGAAGTCGGCGCGCGCGGCGGCCAGGTTCTGGCGCGAGAACTCCACCTGCTTGGTGAGGCTCGCGAGGCTCGACTTGAGGGCCGCAAAGTCGCTGCGGACGCGCTGGAGCCGGGCCTCGGCCTCCTGCGCGGCGAACCGGTAGGGCGCCGCGTCGATGGCGAACAGCTCGTCGCCGGGCTTCAAGAGCTGGCCCTCGGCGACGGCGATGCGGACCACCTTGCCGGAGACCTCGGGGGTGACGAGCACCTTCTGGGCGCCAACATAGGCGTTGTCGGTGGCGACGTAGCGCCCGCCGAGAAGGTAGTAGAGCAGGCCCGCAAACGCGACGAGCGCCGGGACCAGGACGAGCAAGGTCAGCCTGAGCGGCGGCAATTTCGACATCGGCAGGCGAGCCGCGACCCGCGCCAGCCACGGCGATCTAGCCGGCATGACGTCCCCCGTTTGCGGCGCGACGGGCGCCGTCCGCCTCGGCTGCAGCGCGGATGTTGTCCTTGACGCGCATGAGCTGCTGCAGCACCTGCCGGATCTCCCTCTCCTCGAAGCCGGCCAGCACCTCGCCGGAGATGTCGCGGCCCAGCGGGGCGAGGCGCTCCAGCGTCGCCCGGCCCTTGGGTGTCAGATAGAGGCGATTGGCGCGCCGGTCGCTGGGATGCGGGCGCCGCTCCACCTGCTTCTGCTCGCACAGGCGATCGATCAGGCGAACCAGCGAGATGGGCTGGATCTCGAGCGCGTCGGCCATCTCCGACTGAGTCATGCCCTCGCGCCGATCGAGCCTGAGCAGCACGGCCCATTGCGCCCGCGTCATGCCGTGACGACGCACGCACTGATCGACATAGGTGCGCAGGGCGCGCGCCACGTCGGTCAGCTGGAACAGGATCTCGCGGTGGGCAGGTTCGGGTGACATGCGGGGAGCCCTCGTGCTGGCTTATTATAAGCAAGCTTACGATGTCGCCAGCCCCGCTGTCGCAGGCCAGCATTGCGGCCGCCGCGGGCAGTCAACGCCTCAGCGGATCGGATTCCGATCGGTCAGGACGCTCGGGGAGCGTCGGGGCCCGGCCTCAGGAGCGCGTCCATGACCGCGCTCACCATCTCCTTGGCGTCCTCCGGGCTTGGCTCCTCGTCCTTGAACCACGACTGCAGCATGACCGCCGTCGCCTGGATGGCGATGTGCTGCAACCGCTCGGCCGAGCTCGCCTCGCCTGGCGGCAAAGCCACAAACTCGATGCTGCCACTCATCCCGCTCGTCTCCCTTGCTTCGGTTCCGCGAACCGGAGCTGCTCGCGCCCACGCTCAGGTTCTCCGCACCCCCGGCCACTCGAGCTCTCGCCGCGACTCACGGTGAGCCTACCCTGCTGGCCTCGATTTGCGGGTAGCCTCACAAGGCGCGGCTCGTTATTCCAAAGTGGGCGAAGGGTAAACCGGGGCGCGCGAGGCTAGGAGCACGCCATGCACGGCATCCATCACGTCACGGCCATCGCGGGCAAGCCGCAGCGCAACCTCGATTTCTATACCCGCACCGTGGGCCTCCGGCTCGTCAAGAAGACGGTGAACTTCGACGACCCCGGCACCTATCACTTCTATTTCGGCGACGAGACAGGCAGTCCGGGCGCCATCCTCACGTTCTTCCCCTGGGAGCACGCCACGCCGGGGCGCCCCGGCATCGGCTTGGCCGAGGCCACCGCCTTCCGTGTGCCGGCCGGCTCGATCGGCTACTGGGCGCACCGGTTCGTCCAGAGGGGCGTGACGTGCGAGGCGCGCACCGAGCGCTTCGGCGAGCCGATGCTCAGCTTCACCGATCCCGACGGCATGCGCCTGGCACTGGTGGGCGTGCCCGGCGCCGAGGCGGAGCCGGCGTGGAGCAACGGGGAGGTTCCGGCGGAGCATGCCGTGCGCGGCTTCCACGGCGTTACCCTGATGCTGGAGGCGGCGGCGCCGACGGGCGCCATTCTCACCGAGGTGCTGGGCTTCGCCGAGGCCGGACGCGAGGGCGCGATCACGCGCTACCGCGCCAACGCCGGCACGGGCGGCGTGGTGGACCTGCACGAGGTGGGCGGCTTCCTGGCTGGACGCATGGGGCGCGGCGCGGTGCATCACGTGGCCTTCCGCGCCGCCGACGATGCCGAGCAGGCCGAGATGGCGCGCAAGCTCACCGATGGCGGCCTGGCGCAGGTCACCGACCAGAAAGACCGGCAGTACTTCCGTTCCGTCTATTTCTTCGAGCCCGGTGGCGTCCTGTTCGAGATCGCAACGGATGCGCCGGGCTTTGCCGTGGACGAGCCGGTAGCCCAGCTCGGCACCACGCTCAAGCTGCCGGCCTTCCTGGAGCCGCGGCGGGAGCAGCTCAAGGCCGCGCTGGCACCGCTGGAGACGCCGGGGTGACAGCGTTGTAGTTGTAGGTTGGGTCGAGCGAAGCGAGACCCAACACGTGCGGGCATCACCCGGTGTTGTTGGGTCTCGCTAACGCTCGACCCAGCCTACGCCTACTCGCTATTCGCTCAGGCTACGCCATGTACTGCCCGCCGTTGGCGTCGAGGCAGGCGCCGGTGATGAAGCCGGCTTCCTCGCCGGCGAGGAACACGACGCAGCGCGCGACCTCCTGCGCCGTGCCGAGACGGCCTACCGGGATCTGCGGCAGGATCTTGCCCTCCAGCACGTCCTTGGGCACGGCCATCACCATCTCGGTGGCGATATACCCGGGCGCGATCACGTTGCAGGTGATGCCCTTGGCGGCGCCTTCCTGGGCTACGGCCTTGCTGAAGCCGAGCAGGCCGGCCTTGGCGGCCGAGTAGTTGGCCTGGCCCATCTGCCCCTTGCGGCCATTGATGGAGGAGATGCTCACAATGCGCCCGTAACTGCGCGCCCGCATGCCGTCGATCACCAGCCGGGTCATGTTGAAGACCGAGTCGAGGTTGGTGCGCATCACCGCGTCCCAATTCTCTTTCGTCATCCGGTGCAGCATGCCGTCGCGCGTGATGCCGGCGTTGTTGACCAGCACGTCGATGGGGCCGACCTCGCGCGTCACGGCCGCCACGCCCTTCTCGCAGGCGGGGTAGTCGGACACATCCCACTTGTAGATCGGAATGCCCGTCTCGCACTGAAACCGCCGGGCGGCGGCGTCATTGCCGCCGTAGTTGGCGGCGACGCGATAGCCGTACCTCTTGAGCGCGACGGAGATGGCTTGGCCGATGCCGCGCGTCCCTCCCGTCACGAGTGCAACCCTGGCCATATGGCGTTCCCCTTACCTCGCACTGCCGCCCAATGGTCTTATCCCGACAGAGTAAAAAAATTCCTGGTGTTCAGCGAGGGGGCAGACCCCTCGCTGCCATCGTCGAGAGATTTGCTGACGTTCGACGCGAGGGTCTGACCCCTTCCGGGTGGTGCTCAATCCCGCTCCACGCACATGGCCACGCCCATGCCGCCGCCGATGCACAGCGTGGCGAGGCCCCGTTTGGCGTTGCGGCGCTGCATCTCGAACAGGAGGGTGTTGAGGACGCGGGCGCCGGATGCCCCGATCGGGTGGCCGATGGCGATAGCGCCGCCGTTCACATTCACCTTCTCGGTATCCCAGCCGAGGCCCTTGTTAACGGCGCAGGCCTGGGCCGCGAAGGCCTCGTTGGCCTCGATCAGGTCGAGGTCCTTCACGCTCCAGCCGGCCAACTCCAGGGCCTTCTTGGAGGCGGGGATCGGCCCCGTGCCCATGATCGAGGGGTCGACGCCGGCGTGCGCCCACGCGACGATGCGGGCGAGCGGCGCTATGCCCCGCTTCTCGGCCTCGGCCAGGGTCATGAGAACCACCGCGGCGGCACCATCGTTGATGCCGCTGGCGTTGGCGGCCGTCACCGTGCCCTCCTTGTCGAAGGCGGGCTTGAGCTTGGCCACGCTCTCGTAGGTCACGCCGTCCTTGATGTACTCGTCATCGGCGATCACCGTCTCGCCCTTGCGCGTCTTGATGGTGACGGGGGTGATCTCATCCTTGAATTTGCCGGCCTTCCTGGCGGCCTCGGCCTTGTTCTGCGACGCCACCGCGAACCGGTCCTGCTCCTCGCGGGTGATCTGCCACTGGCGTGCCACGTTCTCGGCGGTGGTGCCCATGTGGTAGCCGTTGAAGGCGTCCCACAGGCCGTCCTTGATCATGGTGTCGATGAACTTCATGTCGCCCATCTTGGTGCCGTCGCGCAGGTGGGCGCAGTGGGGGGCCTGGCTCATGCTCTCCTGGCCGCCGGCCACCACCACCCGCGACGAGCCCAGCTGGATCTGCTGGGCGCCCAGCGCCACGGCCCGGAGCCCGGAGCCGCACAGCTGATTCATGGCCCAGGCCGGGGCATCCACAGGGATGCCGGCCCCGATGGAGGCCTGGCGCGCCGGGTTCTGGCCCTGCCCGGCCGTCAGGATCTGGCCCATGATGACCTCGGAGACCTCGCCAGCCTCCACCCGGGCGCGCTCGAGGGCGGCCTTGATGGCGACCTTCCCAAGGTCATGGGCGGGCAGGCCGGCCAGGGCGCCGTTGAAGGCCCCGACCGGGGTTCGTGCGGCGCTGGCGATCACGATCGAGGATGCGTCCTTCGTCATGGGATAGGCTCTCCAGGGATGGGCCGGGATTCGGGGGTTATGATTTATAGCGGGCGGGTGGTTAGTATCTCCCGTACATATTTAAGGCAGCCACCCGTGCAGTTACCAGCCCGAACGCCCCAAATCGCACAATGAGTCTGTGGCGCCTCGCAACCCAGCATTGCGAATTGCGCCAGTAATAGCGGCTGGCGGGGGGACCCCTCGCAAGATCTTGGGCCGCCTAAGAATCAGGCTGGTCTCGCGCCCCGCGATCATGCTACATTGCATAAGACGAAAGTTCTAATCTTAACAGCGATGGCGCAATGCGCGTGCTCAGCAAAGCCGATCCACCTCCCTCCGGCAAGGACCCCGAAAGGGTCGAGCCAGTTGTCATCAAGAAATACGCCAATCGCCGGCTGTATAATACTGACACCAGCACTTACGTCACGCTCGACGACCTGGCGGCCATGGTCAAGGGCGGGCGCGACTTCGTGGTCTTCGACGCCAAGTCCGGCGACGACCTGACCCACTCCGTGCTCACGCAGATCATCGTCGACCAGGAGAGCCGCATGGGCGGGCAGACGCTGCTGCCCATCCCGTTCCTGCGCCAGCTGATCCGCTTCTACGGCGATTCCATCGAGCGCATGGTGCCGAGCTACCTGCAGGCGAGCCTCGACACGCTCGCCAAGGAGCAGGAGCGGTTCCGCAAGACCTTCGCCGGCGCCTTCACACCGGCCGGCGCCTTCGAGGCCTACCAGGAGCAGGCGCGGAAGAACCTCGCCATGTTCGAGCAGGCCATGGCCATGTTCTCGCCGTTCGGCAAGCACCAGGGCACGCGCCCCGGCGCAGAGGCGGAAGGCGCAAAGCCCGAGCCGTCCAAGCCCGAGGCTGTCAAGCCCGTACCGTCCGCGCCCGTAAGGTCGGAGGAACTGGACCAGATGAAGTCCCAGCTTGCCGCCATGCAGGCCCAGCTGGACGAGCTCTCCCGCAAGGGCTGATCCCCGCCACAGGCCGCAGGGGGAATGCTGCAAAGCAGCATTTCGCGACGATTCGGGGCTGCGCGCATCCCCGAGACCGCCGAGCCCGGCCGTATGGCCAACGCTTGACCGCACCCGGCCGCATCGGCCATTAACCGCCTCCTGCGGTGTCTAACCTCGTGAGACCGGGCCCCATGTCTTCCCCAAAGGCGAGCTCTTCCCCGAAGGCGGGCGAACGCTACAACGCGCCCGTGCGCGAGAAGCACTGGCAAGCGGTGTGGGACGAGCGCGGCACCTTCCGGACGCCAGATGACTTTGGCGATAGGTCCAAGAAGCCGAAGCGCTACCAGCTTGAGATGTTCCCCTACCCCTCGGGGCGCATCCACATGGGACACGTGCGCAACTACACCCTGGGCGACGTCATGGCGCGCTACATGCGGGCCAAGGGGTTCAGCGTGCTGCACCCCATGGGCTGGGATGCCTTCGGCCTGCCGGCAGAGAACGCCGCGATCGAGCGCAAGGTCCACCCCGCCAAGTGGACCTACGAGAACATCGACACCATGCGCGCCCAGCTGCAGGCCATGGGATTTTCCTTGGACTGGGGCCGGGAGTTCGCCACCTGCAACCCCGACTACTATGTGCACCAGCAGCGCCTGTTCCTGGACTTCCTGAAGAAGAAGCTGGCCTACCGCAAGACTGCCAAGGTCAACTGGGACCCGGTGGAGAAGACCGTGCTGGCCAACGAGCAGGTCATCGACGGGCGTGGCTGGCGCTCCGGTGCCGTGGTGGAGCAGCGCGACCTGACGCAGTGGTTCTTCAGGATCACGGCCTTTGCGGATGAGCTGCTGGAAGCCCTGGACGGCTTCGAAAGCAAATGGCCGGACTTCGTCTGCACCTCGCAGCGCAACTGGATCGGCCGCTCCCACGGCGCCAACATGCGGTTCGCGCTGGAGGGCGGCAAGCTGCCCAAGAAGCTCAGCCTCCTGGAGGTGTTCACCACCCGCCACGACACCATCTTCGGCGCCTCGTTCATGGCCGTCTCACCCGAGCATCCGCTCAGCGCCCATCTGGCTGCCAAGAACGAGCAGCTGCAGGCGTTCATCGAGGAGTGCCGCAAGATCGGCACCAGCGAGGAGGCGCTCGCCAAGGCCGAGAAGAAGGGCTTCGACACGGGCATCGTCGCGGTGCACCCGTTCAAGCCGGATGTGAAGCTGCCGGTCTACGTGGCCAACTTCATCGTCATGGGCTACGGCACCGGCGCCATCTTCGGCTGCCCGGCGCACGACCAGCGCGACCTCGACTTCGCCCGCAAGTACGGCCGCCCGGTAGTGCCCGTCGTGCTGCCGCAGGGGGCCGACCCCAAGACCTTCGCCATCGGTACGGAGGCTTACGTCGGCGACGGCACCATGGTGAACTCCGAGTTCCTCGACGGGCTCGGCATCGAGGCCGCCAAGGACCGGATCGCGGAGCTACTGGAAGAGCGAGGTATTGGTTCGCGCCAGGTCAACTACCGGCTGCGCGACTGGCTGATCTCGCGCCAGCGCTACTGGGGTTGCCCGATCCCGGTCATCCACTGCGCGACCGACGGCATCGTGCCGGTGCCGGTCGAGCAGCTGCCCGTGACGCTGCCGGACGACGTGAGCTTCGACAAGCCGGGCAACCCGCTCGACCACCACCCCACCTGGAAGCATGTCACATGCCCCAAGTGCGGGCAGCCGGCGGTGCGCGAGACCGATACCATGGACACCTTCGTGGACAGCTCCTGGTACCAGTTCCGCTTCACGGCGCCCAAGGCCAAGACGCCGACCGACAAGAAGGCCGTGCAATACTGGGTGCCGGTGGATCAGTATATCGGCGGCAAGGAGCACGCCGTCCTGCACCTGCTCTACGCCCGCTTCTTCACCCGCGGCATGAAGGCAACCAAGCATGTGCCCATCGACGAGCCGTTCGCGTCGGTGTTCACGCAGGGCATCGTGGTGCACGAGACCTACCGGTCGCACAACGGCGGCCAGTGGCTGATGCCCTCCGAGGTGCGCCTCGAGGGCGAGGGCGCCGAGCGCAAGGCCTTCCACGCCACCACCGGCGCTCCGGTCGAGATTGGCCCGATCGAGAAGATGTCCAAATCCAGGAAGAACGTGGTCGACCCGGACGACATCATCGCCCACTACGGTGCCGATACGGCGCGGCTGTTCATCGTCTCCGACAGCCCCCCGGACCGCGACATTATCTGGACCGAGGCGGGCGTGGCCGGCGCCGGCCGGCAGGTGCAGCGCATCTCACGCCTGATCGACCAGGTGGTAGAGACGTGTGCGGCTGCAGGGCTGAACGGAACGCCGCCGGCGTTCGGGCCAGAGGCCCTGGAGCTGCGCAAGATCGCCCACAAGGCGCTCAGCGCCGTGAGCCAGGCCGTCGAGGGGCTGCGCTACAACGTGGGTGTGGCCCAGATGTACGAGCTGACCCATGCGCTGTCGGCCGCCTTGGAAAAGTCGGGCGAAGGCCTCGATTGGGCCATCCGCGAGGCGGCCGAGTTGCTGGTGCAGATGATCGGCCCGTTCATGCCGCACCTGGCCGAGGACTGCTGGGCGCGGCTCGGATACAACACCCTGCTGGCCGATCAGCCCTGGCCCCAGGTCGATCCGGCGTTGCTCGTTGACGATCGGATTACGATTGCCGTACAGGTAAATGGCAAGAGGCGGGACGAGCTTGTCATCGCCCGTACCGCGACCAAGGCCGATATCGAAGCCGCGGCGCTCAAACTGGAGAGCGTCACACGGGCTTTGCAGGGGAAGTCGGTGGCGAGGGTCATCGTCGTACCGCAGAGGATCGTCAATGTCGTCGCCAGAGACGCCGCATGACATCGGCCCGGCTCGGGCATCTGCGTCGCCACGGCGAGCGCGGCTTGGCGTAGGCCTCGTCGTCATGATGGGCGCGGCCCTGGCCGCGTGCGGTGACGCCGGGTTCCGGCCGCTCTATGCGCCGTCCGCTGCGGGCGTGGTGGCCAGCGAGCGCATCAAGGAGGTGGATTTCGCGCCCATCCCTGGTCGCGTGGGGCAGCGCATCCGCAACGGTCTGATCTTCGAAAGCACCGGCGGCGGCTACGCGGCACCGCCGCAGTACCGCTTCGAGGTGGTGCTGCAGGAGAACGTCACGTCCACCCTGGTCAACACCCGTGGCGAGGTTGCCGGCGCCGTCTATCAGGTCCAGGCTTCGTTCCGGCTGATTGACTCCAAGGCCAAGAAGGTAGTGTTCCAGGGCGCCAGCCACGCCCGCGCACCCTTCGAGCGGTTCGAGTCCATCTACTCCAACGTGCGCGCCCGCGAGGACGCCGAGAACCGCGCCGCCACCACCATCGCCAACGATATCAAGACGCGGTTGGCCGCATATCTGTCGCGCCCCGAGGCGAGCTGACCAGCATCGCTTTGTCGAGCATCTTTCGACCCGTCATCCCGGACGGAGCGATGCGAGCACTTGCGCGAGCAGCGCTCGGATCCGGGATCTGCTGAGTTCGACTCGTCGACGGGGGTGCCGGATAGCCTCGCCTCGCTCGGCTTCCGGGATGATGAGGCTCGCTGGCATGAGCCAGTCTGACGCCCCCTATCAGTGCCTCATGCCGAGGGAAAGCACACGCTTCAGCAGGCTTGACTGGCCGTGGCGCTTGCGCTTGCGCGCGATCGCCTCCTCGCTGACGCACCAAGCCACCTGCAGCACGCGGCGCTCGCCTTTGAACGGCAGATGGCCGTGCCACGAGTGGTCGGAGCGCCGGAACGCCACGAAGTTGCCGAACGTGGGCTTCACCTCCCGCGCACCCGGCGCATCGATGTCCCGACTCGGCAGGATGCGCAGGCAACCCGACTCGGACGCCCATTCACGGTTGAGGTAGACCAGGGCCGTGACAAGCTTGTCGGCGCCGTCGGTGTGCGCGCGGCCGGCCGCGCTCTCCGACCATTTGCGCACCGTGACCAGGGTCGGCTTGGCGACCAGGTCGATGCCGAACTTGTCACTGAGCAGCTCGGCGAACGCGCGGCTCGTCACGTCGGCGACCAGCTCGTCGAACGCCTCGCCGGCGGGGTATTCGTCCGGCGGCACAAAGCCTGTGATCGAGATGTCCGGGAAGTCGCGCTCCAGCTCGGCGCGACGTGCCTCCGGCAGGACGCCGGATGAGACGACATGGGGAAACGGCGTCGGGTCCAGCGGCGCCGCCTCGACGACATCGTAGCGAAGCATGGTGTCACCTCGGGAGAAGATGCAAGATGAGCGACGCGCCGTGGTCCGAGCCCCGACGCACGGAGCGCAGACCCTGCCATCGCTGTGCGAGGCCTGCGCACCGATGCCGGGCTTGACGATCGGCTTGGACGACGTGTCCGGATGATTGCCCGGGCCCGCTGTCCATCGCATGTGGGGCGTAACCGACGATCGGTACGAACATCAATGCCCTACCCGAGGGACACTGATCGGAAACGGTGGAGACTGGCACTGCAGGATAGTCGATATCGATTGTGGGAATACTGCAGAAATAGAACGTGAAAAGCCTTACCGTGAGCGCCTGTACTTGACGAGCGGCACGGTCTCCGGCTCGAGCAAGCGCTGAGGGAACTCTTCGGCTACCAGCTCGAAGGCATGATTGACCCTGGGCTGCCTCTCCCATATCGAGGGGATGGAACGGCAACGGATAGTCGCTCTCCCTTCCGTCCCCGGGTGGCGCCCCGACCAGAATGGCTCCTCGAAGGGCAGACGTCGGCGTCCGTTGCTGCCCCTCACGCTAACCCCTCTCCCCGCAAGCGGGGAGACGGAACCCGCCTGAAGTTATCCTCGCCCCTCTCGGCCCATGCCTACAATATTCGCGTTCTTGCCCGCGACGGGGCGTTAGGTACCAGCACCCAACGTGGCAAGGACCGGCGCCTGGAAGGAAGCCCAGCGTGTTGGCGGGCGGAGATCCGGGAGGCCCGGGCCAACCGGCAGCGATGACGCGCCAGCAATGGTGGCTGAGCCGCTGCCCGTCAAAGGACTATAGGTGCGATCGCGAAACTCCAGCGATGGGGAAGTAGCAGGAAGCCGAAGAGGGGCCCGGGACAGAAATCGCCGTCAGCGCGGGCGCTGCCAGGGCGTCCCAGGGACCCCGAAGGTCCCGGAGGTGGAGCCCAGGCCTGACCGGGTCAGACCCACCTCGAGGAGGCCGTCGCGAGGCCTCCTGGGGCCGGAGGACAACCGGCCCTCGGGCCGCCAGGCCGGCGCCCGCGCACCCGTCGCACCTCGCCGGCGCCGCCGTCGAGGCCGTCGGCATTGGCCGCGGGCCAATCGGTCCTGGAGAGACCGCTCGCAGCCGAGCGTCCTGCCTGTTCACCCCATCAGCTCATGGGACCACAATCATGCGCCAACTCACCATCGATCAAGCCATCGCGGAGTTTCAGGCCGTCGTGCGCGAGGAGCTCGGTGACGATCCCGCGCCCGTCGCCACGGCGCCTCGAACGCCCGAGGAGGCCGAGAACGCGAGGTTCAGATTCGCCGAATTCATGGTGGCCCTCGCCTGCCCCGACCCGAGGGCGTGCACCGACCATCGCTGCCGTCGCAACGCGCTGTGCCGCCATTTCGAGCGCGTTCAGGCCAAGCGCGCCTCCAGGCGGGCGAGCCATCCAAGGCGCACACCGGGCGCCGAGGCGATACGGTACGCGATCTGGGCCTACATCTCCTCCGGGCGGTAACGGGTGAGTTGGTGAGTGGTGAGATTCGGCAACGTGCCTGGGATGGCCGCAGCCTCTATCTGTCGTCGGCGACGGCAACCTCCCGCATCACATGCACGCCCCAAACTCACCACCTCACCACCTCACCATCTCACGTCTATCCGCACAGGGGCACGGGGCCATGAGCACATCCCAAGCAGGCGCCATCGATCGCCGTCGAGCCATTGTGCTCGGGCTGGGCGCGCTGGCGGCCGGTGCTGGCGTCGGGGGCGGCCTTCTCGCATACCCGCATGTCGAGACGGCGCGGCTGTGGTACGACGTGATCGGCGTCGATGTCTCCCATCACCAGGGACACATCGACTGGCCCATGCTCGCCCGCACGGACGTCGCGTTCGCTTACATCAAGGCCACCGAGGGCGGCGATTTCCGCGACCAGCGCTTCCAGGCGAGCTGGGACGGCGCGAGGCAGGCCGGGCTGCTGCGCGGCGCCTATCACTTCTTCACGCAGTGCCGCGCAGGCGCCGAACAGGCCAGGAACTTCATGGCCGCTGTGCCGCGCGAGCCGGGCGCGCTGCCGCCCGCTGTCGACCTGGAGCACATGGGACCATGCCGATCCGGTCCCCCGCTCGCCGATCTGGTCGAGGAGATCGCAACATTCCTGGTCATGCTCCAGGAGCACTACGGGCGGCGCCCGATCCTCTACGTCACCTCCGAGTTCGATTCGGCCTACCTGCACGGCCGTTTCGAGAGCGATACCTTCTGGACACGCAGCATCGCGCTGCCGCCCAGGTTCCGGCGCGGCCGGTGGCTGATCTGGCAGTACCACAACTGCGGGAGGCGCGCCGGCATCGACGGCCCGGTCGACCTCAACGCCTTCCGCGGCTCGCGGCGCGACCTCCAGGCGTTCGCGGCGGGTGAGATGGTGAGTGGTGAGTGGTGAGTGGTGAGTGGTGAGTGGGCAATGCGGTACGATTCGCGGTCGTGCAAACAACACGCGCTGCTTCCCCTCGAAGAAAGCTGAAGACGCCGATATCCGCGGCGGGATAGTAGAAGTGGAGCAAAAGCAACGGATGCTGCTTCTCATCGTGGATAGAGCGCGATGGGCATTACATCCTCATCCACTCACTCACCACTCACCACCTGACCCCGAAGGATCGCCGGGCACAGCCTGCCGCGTGACAAACGAGGCGTGCGCCGGCCGAAGATGCGGCCGCGGCCGCTGGAACCAACCTGTGGCGGCCGGTCAGACCGCCTCCTTCAGCTCCTTGGCGGGGCGGAAGGCGACCTTCTTGCTGGCCTTGATCTTGATGGCCTCGCCGGTGGCCGGGTTACGGCCCATGCGCGCCGGGCGCTTGCGCACCTGCAGGATGCCGAGGCCGCCGATGCGGATGCGCACACCCTTCTTCAAGTGCTTGGTGATGGTGCCGACCATGTCCTCGAGCATGCCCATCACCTGTTTCTTGGGCAGGTCGTGGTTGTTCGACAGGGTTTCGGCAAGCTGGCGCAAGGTGACGGTCTCCACCTTCGCGGCTTTTGTCGTCGAGTTAGCGGCCATTGGCAGTCTCCCTCTGGGAACGATGAGTCAGCGCCTAGCATAGGTAGAACGCGCAAAACCAGCCTGTTTTTGCCGAAATATGCATGAAATCGGCGTGTTGCAACCCTCGATCCAGCCCGAAACGGCCCTTCCCGCGTGCCGAAGCGGTCCGCGCACGAGATCATTTGGCGCTGGAAAGTCGGCAACGGGCAATCGGTTCGTTCACTGCTTATGATCTCGCGATTGCCCATGCGCATTGCCCAGATGTCGGTCCGATGCCGGTCGCAAGACGGCTCCGAATACGAACAGAGACCGCCGTTCAGCCTGTCAGGTCCGCCCCGGTGAATGCGGACACAACATCGGCTGCACGGCGGCTCCGTCTCCCCGGCTCACTTGAGCTGGGTGACTTGTGCGGCCATGTCCGGCACCAGCAGCACGCGGTAGGTCGCGTTCCGGCAATTCAGGACCCACACTGTCTCGTTCGGTCTGGAGGCCTGCACGTCGCGCGTGGCGGAGACGGGATCGGCGCAGGCGTAGCCCTGGGACCGGAGCTGTGCGGCGACGATGGCCGCGGGCGCCTCCGGCTGCTGGGCCAGGCTGGCGGGAGCGCACAGACAGGCAAGCGTGGCCGCCATCGGCACGGCTGCCCTGAGCCGGCCGCGCGCCGTGCCGGTGCAGAGCCCATTCGCGGGACGTGGTTCCGAGTTCATGCCTGCAAGGGTGGCCGCAAGGGCATCGAGCGGCCATCCGGGTTTTCATGGTTTCCACCGGCGCAGACTCGGGAGCCTGCAAAGGCTTTGACACGCGCCTGCCCGACAGCCAGTTTGGCCCGCACCGCACAAGAGGATGGAGGACCGCGTGGCACGCTTCGACAGCATCCTGGGCACGGTGGGCAATACCCCGGTCGTCAAGATCAACCGGCTCGCGCCGCCGGGCGTGAACCTGTACGTCAAGGTGGAGGCGTTCAACCCACTGGGCTCGGTGAAGGACCGCCTGGCGCTAGGGGTGATCGAGGCGGCGGAAAAGGCGGGCGAGCTGAAGCCGGGCCAAACCGTCGTGGAGGCCACCAGCGGCAACACCGGCATCGGCCTCGCCATGGTGTGCGCGCAGAAGGGCTATCCGCTGGTCGTGACCATGGCGGAGCAGTTCAGTGTCGAGCGCCGCAAGCTGATGCGCTTCCTGGGCGCCAAGGTGGTGCTGACGCCGCAGGCGCAGCGCGGCTTCGGCATGGTGGTGAAGGCCGTCGAGCTGGCCAAGACGCACGGCTGGTTCCTGACGCGTCAGTTCGAGAACGAGGCCAACCCGGATTTCCACTCGCGCACGACGGCGCGCGAGATCATCGAGGACTTCCAGGGCGAGCGGCTCGACTACTGGGTGACGGGCTACGGCACGGGCGGCACGCTCAAGGGCGTGGCGCGCGTGCTGGCCAAGGAGAGGCCGGACACCCAGATCATCGTGTGCGAGCCGGAGGACGCGCAGCTCATCGCCAGCGGCGTCGAGCAGGCCCGGCATCCGGACGGGTCGCCGGCGGCGGCGCATCCGGCCTTCAAGCCGCATCCCATGCAGGGCTGGACACCCGATTTCATTCCGAAGATCACCAGCGATGCGGTGGCCATGAAGCTCATCCACCGCCTCGTGCCGGTGCCGGGCGCGGAGGCGATCCGCATGAGCCAGGAGCTGGCCGCCAAGGAGGGCATCTTCGTCGGCATCTCGTCCGGCGGAACCTTCGCCGGGGCGCTCAAGATGGCCGCGGAGGCGCCCAAGGGCAGCACGATACTGGCCATGCTGCCCGATACCGGCGAGCGCTATCTCTCGACGCCGCTGTTCGGCAACGTGCCGGCCGAGATGAACGAGGAGGAGCTGGCGATCTCGCGCTCCACGCCGTCGGCGCAGTTTGGATGACATCACGGGGTCAGACCCCTCGCGAAGACCGTCATGCGGAAGCGCAGATCTTGGTCGCGAGGGGTCTGACCCCGTTTCGAGCCTCAGGCGCTGGCCTGCTGCTCCTTCATCGCCTCGGCGCGCTCCTTGTCCTCCTTGCCCTTCACCGACTCGTCGCGGTCGACGAGCTCGATGACGGCAACGGGCGCGGAGTCGCCGTGGCGGTAACCGGCCTTGATAACGCGGGTGTAACCGCCGGTGCGGTCCTTGTAGCGGGGAGCCAGCACGTCGAAGAGCTTCTTGACCATGGCTTCGTCGCGCATGCGCGAGGCGGCGAGGCGGCGCGAGTTCAGGTCCCCGCGCTTGGCCAGCGTGATGTACTTGTCCATCACGCGCTTCAAATCCTTGGCCTTTGCAAGCGTGGTGACGATCTGCTCGTGGCGGACCAGCGAGGCCGCCAAGTTGGAGAACATGGCCTGGCGATGGCCGGGATCGCGGCTGAAGCGCCGCCCCAGTCTGCGGTGTTGCATCTGTCTACCCTTTCGTTATCGGCGGCGAGGTTCTATGGCCTCGCGTTGGTTTGCCACTGTCAGACCCTGCGGGTCCAACAGCGAGGCAGTAGGCAATGGGCAGTAGCCAGTAGTAGGTAGGCGTGCTGTGGAAGGTCGAGACCAACTACTGCCTATTGCCTACTGACTATTGCCCTGGGGTCAGACCCGCAGGGTCTGACCCCAACTCAGTACTGATCCTCGTACCGCTTGGCCAGGTCCTCGATGTTCTCGGGCGGCCAGTTCGGCACCTCCATCTGCAGGTGCAGGCCCATGCTGGCCAGCACCTCCTTGATCTCGTTCAGCGACTTGCGCCCGAAGTTGGGCGTGCGCAGCATCTCCGCCTCGCTCTTCTGGATCAGGTCGCCGATGTAGACGATGTTGTCGTTCTTCAGACAGTTGGCGGAGCGCACCGACAGCTCCAGCTCGTCCACTTTCTTGAGCAGCGCGGCGTTGAACGGCAGCGGCGAGGTCTCGACCGTTTCGACCGCCTTGGTCGGCTCCTCGAAGTTGACGAACACGGCGAGCTGGTCCTGCAGGATGCGGGCAGCCAGGGCCACCGCGTCCTCGGCCGTCACCGAGCCGTCGGTCTCCACCGTCATGGTAAGCTTGTCGTAATCGAGGATCTGGCCCTCGCGGGTGTTCTCGACCTTGTAGGAGACCTTCTTCACCGGGCTGTAGAGGCTGTCCACCGGGATCAGGCCG
>Ga0075421_100002341_pt1 | contig 22615 bp, 15 predicted proteins | sample SoiMetdeltSBSDD5_FD_75292 | JGI IMG/M metagenome (GOLD analysis project Ga0075421, IMG submission 75292) | Bulk soil microbial communities from a Populus tree surrounding site in Tennessee, USA - Soil MetaG P. deltoides SBSDD5 | ecosystem: Environmental > Terrestrial > Soil > Tree plantation...
GGGCGCATCTGGCCGCGTGTCCGCGCTGCGCCGCCGCGGCGCGGGGAATGGAGCAAGCGTTCGCCAAGATTGGTTTAATGATTGACGCCGCGTCGCCGGACGCGGTTCCGACGGTGCGCCTGCGCGCGCGCATTGAGGCGGCGCTGGCGGAACAGGCGGAGCCGAAACTTTCGTGGGCGCAACTCCTCTGGCGTTTCGGAGTGGTTGCGGCGTTGGTGCTGATTTTCGCGGGCGTGACCGGCTGGTTTGTGACCGGAATGCGCTCCGCAAGGAGCCCCCAATCGGATCGGCCGGCGCTGACAGGCTTGCCCGCGTCACCCATGACGCCCGAACCGCCGGCGCCGTTACCGCCTACGCTCGAACGCGAGAGCGTTGCGGTTCGGCCGCATCCCCGCCCCCGACGGCGCGTGCGCCAACGGGCATTTGAGAATGGTTCGGAGGAAGCCGAAGTGGTCACGCGGTTTTTCCCGTTGCGGGAGGGCGAAGATTTCACGGCGCTCGAGAGCATGCGACTGGTGCGCGTGGAATTGCCCGGTTCGGCGCTCGGCGAAGTCGGCCTGCCGGCCGCGCTTGACGCCGCGAGTACGCCCGTTAAAGCCGATGTGGTCCTGGGCGACGACGGCCTGGCGCGCGCCATCCGTTTCGTGCGCTGACGGTACTGACTCGACAATAGAAGAGGAGGACATGATGAAAAGGGAGTTGGCACGACTAATGACCCTCGGCGGCCTGCTCGCCATGGGCTGTCTGACCCCAGTGGCGCAGGAGAATAAACCGCTGCCGAATGGCGCCAAGGTTCCGTCGGACGGCACATTCAAAGTCCTGACCTCCAAATCGATTTTCGGCAAGGTGGTGAAAGGCGCTCCGTATTCGGCGACGGCGACCACCGAGACGGTCCAGACGCTCGGCGATGGCAACCAGATCATTCGTCGGAACGAGTCGAGGCTTTATCGCGACAGCGAAGGGCGCACCCGGATGGAGCAGACGCTGGGGACGATCGGTAAGTGGGCCGCAAACGGCGAAGCCCAACAACTGACGACCATCAATGACCCGGTGGCGGGCCTGAGCTTCAGCCTGGATTCGCGCACCCGGACGGCTTACAAGAAATGGGCCGGCGTCAACGTGGGAGACCCGGGCGACCTAGCGGAACGCACTCGCTTGAAGCAGGCGGCGCAGCAGAAAGCGGCGCGGCAGGAAATTGAGGTGCCGAATCAGGCGTCGCGGAGACCTCTGCCGGGGGGTGCAAAGCCGTTACCAGAACCGTGGCAATTACAAGAAGGCCCCACCAATGATGAAAGAAGGAAGACCGAGGTCATCGGCAAGCAAATGATCGAAGGCGTGGAGGTGGTGGGCACACGCAGCACTCTCACGATTCCCGCGGGCGAAATCGGCAACACTCTGCCGATCGAAGTCGTTGACGAAACCTGGTACTCGCCCGAGTTGCAGATGATGTTGATGACTAAGCGCCGCGACCCGCGCACGGGTGAGACAACTTACCGGTTGACCAATCTCACCCGCAGCGAACCCGACCGCGCCCTGTTTGAAGTCCCCGGTGACTATACGGTCAAAGAAAACTCGATCCCCCCGAAACCGAGACCGACCAAGGAGGAGTAATCGCCTCCGGGCGGATTTTCGAGCAGTCCGCTGGTCACATGGCTCTCGAAACAGCCCGCCCCTCTTCGGGCCCTTCGTGGACCAATTACTCCGCCCTCAGCGCCTCCATCGGGTCGACGCCCGCGGCGCGGCGGGCCGGCAGGTAGCTCGCCGCAAGGCCGACTCCGGCCAGAATCGCCACGGCCAGGCCGATGGTCACCGGGTCGTACGGCTGGAGGCCGAAGAGCATACTGCTGACCATCTTGGTGGAGGCGAGCGAGAGCAGAATGCCCGCGGCCAGGCCCACGGAGAGGAGCGCCACGGCCTCGCGGAGGATCAACCGCACCACGACGCGCCGGTCCGCGCCCAGGGCCATGCGGATGCCGATCTCGTTGGTCCGCCGCGAGACCGCATACGAGATCACCCCGTAGAGGCCGATCATCGCCAGCAGCCCGGCGAGGAAGCCGAAGAAGCTGGAGAGCATGGCCATGAGGCGCTCTTGCAGGAGTGTCTCCCAGATCTGGGTCTGCACGCTCTGAAATTGAATGCCGATCGCCGGGTTGACCTCGGCCACCGCCTTCTTGACGGCGGCGGTCAGCGCCCCGAGCGAGGCCGGCGAGCGGAGGACGAACTGCGCGAAGCGGCCCGGCTCATCATCCTGCGCAGCGGCGAGGAAGGCGATCGGCGTTAACTCCTCGCGCAGGCTCCGGTACTTGGTATCTTTGACGAGGCCGATGATCTCGTAGAGGTGGTCGGTTTCTTTGGGGCCGACTTCGATGCGGAACCTCCGGCCGACGGGGTTAGCGCCGTTGAGGAAGCGGCGCGAGAAGGTCTCGTTGACGATCGCGACCTTCGGCGAGGTCGCCGCGTCCCGCTCATCAAAGTCCCTCCCGCCGAGCAGCGGCGTCCCCATAGTCCGGAAGTACCCGGGCCCGACCTGGTTGAAATTCGACAGCGTCGCGGAGCCCTCCTGCCCCGCGGACCCGTCAATGCGGATGTTATTGTTCCAGGCGCTCCCGCTCATTGGGACGATCGCCACCTCGGCGGCCGATTCGACTCCCGGCAGCGCGCGCAGCCGCTCGGTCAGATCCCGCTGCACGGCCAGCAAGCGCTCAGCGGGGAAGTCGGCCCGCCGCAGGTCGAGACTTGCGGCCAGCAGCCCTTCGCGCCGGAACCCCGCGTCGAGCGTCGCCAGATTCTGAAAGCTGCGGACAAAGAGCAGCGCGCCGACCAGCAGCAGGAGCGAGAGCGCGACCTGCGAGACGACGAGCAGCCGCCGCAGGCCCGAGCCCCCGGAGCCCGCCAGACCGCGGCCCCCGGCCTTGAGCGCGGCCCCCGGACTGGTCCGCGTGGCGCCGAGGGCCGGGGTCAACCCGAAGAGCAAACAGGTCAGGATGGCGAGGCCGGCGATAAAGCCGAAGACGCGCCAATTCGGGTCCAGATCGAGGAAGATCTGGTTCCCCTGCGTCGCCAGCGAGGCGACGAGGAAACGGCTGAGCAGTTGGGCGAGCGCCGCCCCGAGCGCCGCCCCGAGCGCCGCCAGGAGCAGGCTCTCCGCCAGCAGCTGCCGGACGAGGCGGCCGCGCGAAGCCCCGAGCGCGAGGCGGATGGCCAACTCCCGCTCGCGCGCACTGGCCCGCGCCAGCAGCAGGTTGGCGAGGTTGGCGCAGGCGATCAAGAGCACCAGCCCGGTGATCGCCAGGAGTACCCAGAGCGGCCTCTCGGAGTTCGCCCGCAGTGAGGAGAACCCGGAGCCACCCGGGACGGCAGTCAGTTTGAACCCGAGGTATTTGCTCACGTCGTCGGGCCGGTAGGTCTCGGGAACCGTCGCCTCAAAGATGGCCGGGGAGATCGCCTCGAGGTGGGCGCCGGCCCGCTGCGGCGACCACCCGGGCTTAAGCCGGCCGAGCGCCGCGAGCCACCAGCCCTGCCGCCGGTCGAGCCGGCTGTCGGTGCCGCCGAAGACGGCCTCGGCGCAGAGTGGGACGGCGACGTCGTAGGTCCGCCCGACCTCGACGCCGAAGAAATTGGGCGGCGTGACGCCGATGACCTCCACCGGGTGGCCGTTGAGTAGAAGTTTGCTCCCGAGCGCCGTCGGACTCCCCTGGAACTCGCGCTGCCAGAACGAATGGCTGATGACCGCGCCCGGGAGGCCGCAGCCGCGCCGGTCCTCGTCGGCGTTCAAGACGCGGCCGAGGGCCGGCGTCACCCCGAGTACGCGGAAGAAGTCGCCGCTGACGAACATGCCCTGGGCGTAGCGCTCCTCGCCGCCGGGGGAGAGGTTGAACCGCTGGGCGCTCCAGGCCAGGACCCCCGAGAACGCCTCCTGATGCTCGCGGATCTGCTCCCACTGCGCGTAGGTCAGCTGCGGGTACCGCCCGTTGAAGCTCCCGGTCCTGCTCGTCTGGCCGATGATCCGGACCTCGGCCAGTTCCTGCGGCTTGGCGACCGGCAGGCTCCGCAGGCGGAGCGCGTCGAGCAGTTGGAAGATCGCCGCGTTGGCGCCGATGCCGAGCGACAGCGAAAGGACGGCGACGAGGGTGAAGCCGGGGTTGAGGCGCAGCAGCCGCGCCCCATGGCGCAGGTCTCGGAGCGCGTTTTCGGGCCAGCTGAGGCTGTTCATGAAGTAAATCTCCTCCCGGACGCGGGCCGGGTTGCCGAATTTCCTGAGCGCCGCGGCGCGCGCCGCCTCGGGCGTCATGCCGCGGGCGAGGTTCTCGTCGGTGGCCAGCGCGAGGTGCGCCTCAATCTCGCGCGCACGCTCCTCGTCCCACCAGCGACGGCGCAGGTAGCGGCCCCAACCCATGGCAGGTTCACTCCTCGGCGGGGTAAAGAATGTGCCCGACGGCGCGCACGAGCTGCTCCCAGCGGCTCGTCTCGGCCGCCAGTTGGCGCTTGCCGGCCGGCGTCAGGCGGTAGTACTTGGCCTTCCGGTTGTTCTCCGAAGTACCCCAGAAGGAGGCGATCCAGCCCCGGTCCTCGAGCCGGTGGAGGGCTGGGTAGAGCGACCCCTGCTCGACCTGCAACACCTCGCGCGAGCCGCGCTCGATCGCCTGGGCGATCGAGTAGCCGTGCGCCGGGCCGAGCACGAGCGTGCGCAGCACCAGGAGGTCGAGCGTCCCCTGCAGCAGGTCCCCCTGGCCTCCGGGCTTGGTGCGTTTAGCCATGACCCGGGGATTCTACTTCACTAGATGATCGAGTGAAAGCCAAATCCCGCGTCCGGGCGATTTTTTCAGGCTTTTGGCAGTTTTCGACCGGCCCGCCCGACGGGCGCGCGGCCCACCACTAGATCATCTGCATAAAGGGGCGGGCCGGCCCGAAGGAAACCTGTCACGGCCGTCGCTCCTGGCTGAGGAAGCGCTTGAGCTTCATGTTGAGCGTTTGGACGCGGAGGCCGAGGAGGCGCGCGGCGCGGGTCTGGCAGCCGCCGGCCTGCTCGAGGGCGGTCGCGATGATCGTCCGCTCGTAGTCGTCGACCACTCGCGGCAGGTCGATGCCGTCTTGCGGGATGACCCGAAGGTGGGCGTAGCGGATGCGCGGCGGGAGCAGGCTCTCGCCGATCCCGTGGGGCGGGGTCTGCCCGATGGCGCTCTCGAGCACCGCCTCCAGTTCGTCGATGTTGACCTCCCACTCGTAGCCAGTCAGCGCCTTGAGCGCGCCCGGGGTGAGCTCGACGGCACCGCGCCGGAGCTTCTGCGCGAGGCGCTCGGCCAGGTGGGCGGCGAGGTGCAGGATGTCCTCGCTCCGCTCGCGCAGCGGCTTGAGGCGGAAGCTCGACGGGCGGAGCACCTCGACGAGCCCGTAGGTCAGCCGGTTCTCGGCGCTGATCTTCGTCTCCACGCCCGGGTTCCACTCGGTGGCGAAGACCAGGCGCTGCTGGAGCGGATTGCCCGAGCTGTGGCGCCAGCGGTGCTCCTCGATGCAGGCCGCGAAGCGCTGCTGCACCATGACCGGCAGGCTCGCCAGGTCGTTGAGGTAGACCGTCCCGCGCTGGCAAGTCTCAATCACGCCGTGCGGGCCGAAGAGGAGGCGGTGCAGCGCCTCGCCGCTCAGGCTTCGGGCGTTGACCGAGTAGAAGGGGAGCACGCGCTGCGGCCCGGCCTCGTGCAGCGCCCGCGCGACCTGCTCGGGCCGCAGCCCCGGGTCGGCGATCAAGAGCACCGGGTGACGCTGCATGGCCTGGGCGCCGATGAATTCCTTCAATTGCGCGACGTAGGCGCTGACGCCGATGAAGCATTCGCCCTCGCGCGGCACGGCGCGGAGCGGAGCCGGGGCGGCCGGAGCTTCCTGAGTCCCCAGTTCGTAGCTTTCCTCGCCGGCCCTCTCGTTCATAGCACGCCGCGCCTTTCTATTTCCTCAGATACTCGCCGTCGAAGGCGACCGACCAGGTCTGCCCGCCGTCGCGCGATTGCTCCCATAACTGCCGCACGCGGTCGCCCGCGAGCGCGGTGAAAATCAGCCGGTGCATGACGCGCCGTCCCTCGCGCGTCAGCGACTCGCCGGCGAAACGCATGCCGCCTGCATGCGCCTCCCCGACCAGCTCCAGTACGCGGCCGCCGCTGTCGACCCAGGTCTGCTGCCATTTGCCCGTCGCGGAGTTAAAGAAGTTGAAGCTCTTGCCTGTGCCCCCGCCCGCGCCGGTCCAATTCTCGAAGATGACGCAGCCGTCGAGGATGCGCTGCACGCTGTTGCTCCCCGCCGTCCGCCCCTGCGCGCGCACCTCCCACTCGCCGACCCAGAAATCGAACTGCCGGTACGCGGCCAGGTCGCACGGGCGCGCGCCGCCCGGGGCCCCCCCGGGCTGGCCCGTTTGCTGCGCCGGGACGGTGGCCGGGGCGCAGGCGACGACCAAGCCCGCGATGATAATTCTGACCAGCGCCCGGCCCTGATCCCTCATCATCGACTCCTTACAAAAAAATGGATGCTGCTCCAAACGGTTTCCGCAGAATATTTTTCTCGTTGTTGCCGGCCCAGGGCGGTAATAAAATGTTTGTTCCATTTGGGCTAGTGAGCGGCCAACAGACGGCTTTCAGCTCGGTCCCGGCGGCCATGACTGCAGGATCCCGCCAAATACTTCTGGCTGACTGCTGAGAGCTAACCGCTGACCGCCACCCAAACGTTTTGATCGCGGCCATCGGCTGGCTTCGCTGGGGAGGATAGTCAGACAGGACAGAAGATGTCTTGAGGTTTCCTTTATAGATTTTTGATTAATTTCTGAGGGAGTCCTGAAGATGGCGACGAGCAGGCGGATCAAGCATTACTACGAGTTCGGACGATACCGGGTGGACGTCGTCGAGCGGCTGCTCCTGCGCGACGGGCAGGTAGTGCCGCTGCCGCCGAAGATCTTCGAGACGCTCCTCGTCCTGGTCGAGAACGGGGGGCACCTCCTGGAGAAGGATGAGCTCATCCGGCGGCTCTGGCCCGACAGCTTCGTCGAGGAGAGCAGCCTCTCGCAGAACGTCTTTCAGCTGCGCAAGGTCCTTGGCGAGGGGAATGCCGAGGAGCGCTACATTGAGACGGTCCCGAAGCGCGGATACCGGTTCGTGGCCACAGTCCGCGAGGTGCGCCACGTCGGCGCCGAAGTCCTCGCCGGGCCGCGCCCCGAGCCTCGCCCCGAGTCGCGCTTTGTTCTGGTCAGGGGAGACGGGGAGGACGAAGCGGGCCTGCCCGGGACTTCAGAGTTTGACGAGGTCGCCGCCGCGCCCGAAGCGCCGGCGCCCGAGGAGAGGGAAGAGGCCCCGGCCCAGGTCGAGACGCTGCGCCGCTCGCGCTCGCGCGCCCGGGCGGCGGCCGCGCTCGCCGGCACGCTTGTGCTCGGGGCGGCTCTCGCCTATGGGCTCTACCGCTTCGCGCGAGGCGAGGCGTCGGGCGGCGGCGATCCCTTTCAGCGCATGCGCCTGACGCGGCTGAGCGCAGCGGGCCAAGCGAGCTACCCGGCCCTCTCACCCGATGGGCGCTACCTCGCCTACGTCGCCGAGTCGGCCGCGGGGCAGAGTCTATGGGTCCGCCAAGTGGTCACGGCCGGCGGCGTCCAGATCGTCCCGCCGGCTGAGGTCGACTACCAGGGCGTTGCCTTCTCGCGCGACGGCAACTTCGTCTATTACACGGCGCGCGAGCGGGGGTCGCTCGAAGGGGCGCTCCACCAGATCCCGGTGCTCGGGGGGGCGGCGCGGAAGATCATTGACGACGTCGACAGCCCGGTCACGGTCTCGCCTGACGGCCGGCAACTGGCCTTCATTCGGCAGGACCCGGGGCGCAAGGAGGCGGCGCTCGTCGTGGCGGGCGCGCAGGGGGGCGAGGAGCGGAAGGTGGCGACGCGGCCGATGCGCGAGCGGTTCTCGCTCGGCGGGCCGGCCTGGTCGCCCGACGGCCAGATGATCGCCAGCGGCGCGGTCGTCTCGACCCCGGCCGGCTCGAGGATGGTCATCGTTGGGGCGCGAGTCTCCGACGGGTCGCAGGTTCTGATCACGCCGCGGCAGTGGACCTTTGTCGGGCAAGTCGCGTGGGAGGCGGACGGCGGCGGGCTGGTGGGCGTGGCCTGGCACCAGGACGACCCGGTCTTCGCCGACCAGATCTGGCGCTTCCCCTACCCATCCGGCGAGGCGCGGCGGGTGAGCAATGACCTCAACGGCTATACCGGTGTGAGCCTCGCCGCCGATGGGCGCGCCATGGTGACGATGAATGCGACGCGGGTCTCACGCATCTGGGTCGTCTCGGACGGCGAAGTCTCGCGCGCGACGCAGATCACTTCGGGCTTCACCAACAATTACAGCGAGTGGTTCGGCATGGACTGGACGCCGGACGGGCGGATCATTTACTCCTCGCACGCGAGCGGCAACCTCGACATCTGGAGCATGAACGCCGACGGCGGCGAGCAGCGCCCGCTGACCGCCGAGGGCGCCACCGACCGTCTCCCCATCGCCTCGCCCGATGGCCGCCACATCGTCTTCGTCTCCAACCGCGCGGGCCCGTACAACCTCTGGCGGATGGATGCGGACGGGCGGCGCCCGGCGCGACTGACCGACGGCCCGGGCGAGAACTACCCGAGTTTTTCGCCCGACGGGCGGTGGGTCTATTACACGGCTTTCGGGGCCGACCGGCCGGCGATCTGGAAGGTGAGCATCGAGGGCGGCGCGCCGTCACGGGTGACGGAGGCGACTTCGCTGATGGGCGAAGTCTCGCCCGACGGGCAGTGGCTCGCCTGCTACTGGCAGGACGACCCGGCGGTGGCGGCAAAGCTCGCGCTCCTGCCTGCCGCGGGCGGGAAGCCGGCGCGGTTCTTCGAGGCGCCGGAGCGCGGGCGGCCGCTCGTGCGCTGGACCGCCGACGGCCGTGCCCTAAACTACATCGTGACGCGCGACGGCGTCTCGAACATCTGGCGCCAGCCGATCGACGGCGGCCGGCCGGAGGCGGTGACCGACTTCAACGCCGACCAGATCTTCCGCTTTGCCTACTCGCGCGACGGCCGCCTGCTCGCCTGCGAGCGCGGCACGACGACCTACGATCTGATCCTCTTCAGCGATTTCAAATAGGCCGCGGGCGCCGACCCGCGGCCTCTTCGTCGCCCCGGGCGTAAGACTCGTCCGGAATCAAGACCGCTCGTCGGAAAAGGAGCGCCAATCTCTTCGGCCCGCTCTACCCTCGGCCTCACCAAAGGAGGCCGAGCCGATGACACCAATCTTTCTCATGGCGCTCCTGATCCTGGCCCAGTCGGGCAACGCCGAACAGGAGATCAGGAAAATCGAGCGCGAGTGGGTCGAGTCGCGCGCGCGGGCCGACGCCGCGTATTCCGAAAACCTTCTGGCCGACGACTACGTCGGGACCTCCCCCGACGGCGTGGTCATGACCAAGACGGAGATCGTCGCCGAGGTCAAGGCCGGCCTCCACCGGGGCATGCCCGCCAACTACGCCGACACCCAGGTGCGCATCGAGGGTGAGGTCGCAATTTCGACCGGGCGCGTCGCCAATGTGCGCTACACCCGCGTCTACGCGCGGCGTCAGGGCCGGTGGCGACTGATCGCCGCGCAGGCGACGCCGATCACCCGGCCCGGCGGCGGCTCGGCGTCCGCGGCCTCCGCCCGCCTGCCGCTCAAGCCCTGCCGGGTGCCCGGGCTCGCGGAGGAAGTGCTCTGCGGGACTCGCGAAGTCTACGAAAATCGCGAGGCGCGCCAGGGGCGCCGGATCCCGCTCAACGTGGTCGTCTTGCCGGCGCTCAGCCCGAAGCCGGCCCCGGACCCGCTCTTCGCGCTCGCCGGTGGGCCCGGGCAGGCTGCCACGGCCGGGGCCGCGGGCGACGCGCAGCGCTTCGCCGAGATCCGCCGCGAGCGCGACATCGTCCTCGTCGACCAACGGGGGACGGGGAAGTCGAACCGGCTGACGTGCGAGTCGGCCGACCTCAACGAAGTCGTCCAGGGGGTGGTCGGCTCCGGCGTCCCGGTCGATCTGCTGCGGCGGTGTCGCGCGCAACTCGAAGCGCGCGCCGACCTCAGGTTCTACGCGACCGCGACCGCCATGGACGACCTCGACGAAGTGCGGGCCTGGCTCGGCTACGAGCGGATCAACCTCTACGGCGGCTCGTACGGGACGCGGGCGGCGCTCGTTTACCTCAAGCGGCACCCGCGGCGCGTCCGCACGCTCGCGCTGCGGGCTGTCTTTCAGGAGAAGTACCCGCTCTACAGCTCGCGCGACACCGAGCAAGCGCTCGACCGGCTGTTCGCCGATTGCGCCCGGGACGCGGCGTGCGCCAAGGCCTTCCCGAGCCTCAGGCAGGATCTTGAGGCGGTGCTCCGGCGGCTGGAGGAGACGCCGGGGAAGCTCGCCGCGCCCGAGCCGCGGACGGGGCGCGCGGCCGAGCTCGCGGTGACGCGCGACGTCTTCGCCGGGGCGCTGCGGCTGGCGCTCTACGACGCTGACCTGCAGCGCTACATCCCGCTCGGCATCACGCGCGCGCTCAAGGATGACTTCAGCTTGCTGACGCCGATCCTCGGTCAGGCGCTCGGGCTCGCCGACGCGATCAGCATGGGCATGAATCTCTGCGTCCATTGCACGGAGAACGTGCCGCTCATCGGCCCGGGCGAGGTCGCGCGCGAAGTGCGCGGGGGCCTGATCAGCGCGGGGATGATCCAGAATCTGATCGACCGGTGCCGGGAGTGGCCGCGGGGGGAGTTGCCCGCGGGGGCCTCGGAGCCGGTGCGGTCGCCGGTCCCGGCGCTGATCTTCTCCGGGGCGCTCGACCCGGTGACGCCGCCGGCCTGGGGCGCGGCGGTCGCCCGACACCTGCCGCAGAGCCTCCATGTAGTCATGGAGGGTGTGGCCCACGCCCCGTTCCCGAAGTGCGCCCAGGACCTCCTGGCGCGCTTCGTCGCGGACGGGAGCGTCAAGGGTTTGGATACTTCCTGTGTGCGGGAGCTGCGCCGGCCGCCGTTCGTGGTCCCCGGCGGTTGAACCACATGCGATTAATGGCCCACGGATGACACGGATCGGGCGGATTTCCACGGATCAGGATCGAGGACACGGGCCGCCCGGCGGTGTGTTAGAATCTGCGCCGCGATGGACGCTGAACGTATCGAGGGCCGGCGGCGGTTCACGTCGCGGGACGCGCTCTTCCTGGTGCTCCTGAGCACGGGCGGCGCGATTTTCGTTCTCGCGCTGGAGGTGGTGCAGTACGGGTGGTGGGGGCCGGGGCGGGCCGCGGAGCGCATCCTGACGGCCTTTATCGCCTCGTACTGCATCGGCGCCCCGATCGGGCTGGGGCTGCTCTGGCTGGCCCCGCGCCTAGCCGGGCGCCGCTTCTCCGTGCGCTGGGCTTCACTCGTCGGGATGATCGCCGGCGGCACGCTCCTCGGCTGCGCGCTCGCCCTCTTGATCGTCGTCACGCTCGGCGTCCGGCCGCGCGACTTCCGCACCTGGCTCGAATTGCCCAAAGACATCCTCTTCTCGCTGCTCGTCGCGTTCGCCTTCGGCATCAGCGTGCACTTTTACGTGGTCGCCCGCGACCGGCTCGAGAAGGCGACGCTGCGGCTACGGCTGACGGAGCTCGAGCGGGAGCGCGCGCGCAAGCTCGCCGCCGAGGCGAGCCTGGCGTCGCTCGAGTCGCGCATCCACCCGCACTTCCTCTTCAACACGCTCAACTCGATCACGGGGCTGATCCATGAGGACCCGGCGCGGGCCGAGCGTCTGGTCGAGCGGCTGGCGGCGCTCCTGCGCTTCTCGCTCGACTCCAGCGCGCGGCGCGTCGTGACGCTCGAGCAGGAGCTGAAGATCGCCGCCGACTACCTCGAGATCGAGCGCGCGCGCTACGGCGACCGGCTGCGTTACGCCATCGAGGCGCCGCCGGATCTCGCCGCGGTCGAGGTGCCGCCGCTCGCCCTCCAGACGCTGGTCGAGAACAGCGTCAAGCACGTCGCCGCGCGCCGCCCCGGGGGAGTCGAGATTCGCATCAAAGCGCGGCGGGAGCGGAATCGAGTCCACCTCGAGGTGCGGGACGACGGCCCCGGGTTCACCCGCGCCTCGGTCACGCCCGGGCATGGCCTCGACAATTTGAGCGGGCGTTTGCGCGCCCTCTTCGGCGACGCGGCGGCGCTCGAAGTCTCGGGCGGCGGCGGGGCGAGCTGCGTCCGCGTCTCGGTCCCGGCGCCGGGGGCTGGATCATGAGCGCGCCTCCACCGCGCTTGCGCGTCTACCTTGTCGACGACGAGCCGGTGGCCCTCCGGCGCCTGGCGCGGCTGCTCTCGGCGACCGGGCGCGCGGAGGTGGTCGGGAGCGCGAGCGACCCGGAGGCGGCCCTGCGGGAGCTCGCCGCGACGGGGGTCGATGCGCTTTTCCTCGACATCGAGATGCCGGGCCTCAACGGCTTCGAGCTGCTCGCCCGGCTCACCGTGCCGCCGCCCGTGGTCTTCACCACGGCCTACGACCAGTACGCCCTGCGCGCCTTCGAAGTCTACTCGGTAGATTACCTGCTCAAGCCGATCGAGGCGGCAGGCCTGGGGCGGGCGCTCGAGAAACTCGAGCGAGCCCGTGTCGGCGCCGGGGGGCGCCCGCCGGAGCTGCGGCGGGTGATCGAGGAGCTGGCGGCGGTCATGCGCGGCGGGCGGGAGGCGCCCTACCTCCGGCGCGTCCCGTCGCGCGCGGGCGGGCGCATCCAGATCATCGACCTCGCCGCGGTCACCCATTTTTTCGCCGCGGACAAACTGACCTTCGCGGCGACCGTCGAGGGGGACCGCAAGTATGTGGTCGACGGGTCGGTCGCCGAGCTGGAACGCCGGCTCGACCCGCGCCAGTTCGTCCGCGTCCGCCGCGGCGTGCTGCTCAATCTCGACTACGTCGCCGAGGTGCATGGGTGGTTCGCCGGGCGCGTCCGGGTGCGGCTCAAGGACGGGCGCGGCACTGAGCTGGTGGTGGCGCGCGACCGGGTCCGGGCGTTGAAGGAACTGCTGGGTCTGTGATAGAAAATGGCCCGCGGATGACGCGGATGAGGCGAATCGACACGGATCAGCACATGACCAACCTACTCTCGAACGAAGAACTCGAAGCCCTGCGGCGGATCAACACGCCGACGATCGCCAACGCGATCGAAACCTTTAACCTGCGGCCGCGCAACCAGGGCTTCATGTCGCCCGAGGTGCGCTGCGCCCTCCCCGAGCTGGTGCCCGAACTGGGCGCCCTGGTCGGCTACGCGGTGACGGCGCGGATCATGGCCGAGCAGCCGGCAGCGGGGGGGCGGCGCGCCTCGCGCTTCGACTACTGGGACTACGTCCTCACCGGCCCCGAGCCGCGCGTCGCCGTGATCCAGGACCTCGACCGGCCGCCGGCGGTCGGCTCCTTCTGGGGCGAGGTCAACGCCAACATCCACCGCGCGCTCGGATGCGCCGGCGTGATCACCGACGGCGGCGTGCGCGACCTCGACGAGGTGCGCGCGCTCGGCTTCCACATGTTCGCCGCGCACGTCATCGTCTCGCACGCCTACATCCACCTCGTCGATTTCGGCGGCCCGGTCAAGGTCGGCGGCCTCCTCGTCCAGCCGGGCGATTTGCTCCACGCCGACCAACACGGGGCGGTCGTCATCCCGCACGAGGTCGCGCGCGAGGTGGCGACGGCGGCGGCCATGGTCGATGCCGCCGAGCGCCGGGTCATCGACTACTGCAAGTCGGCCGACTTCTCGGTCGAGCGCCTCAAGGCGCTGGTGCGCGAAATGGGCGGGGCGAAATGATGCATGACGATGAAGCGCAGCGTCTCGCGGAGGATGGCTACCTCGTGCTCGCCGACTTCATGTCGCCGGCGCTGCTCGAGGCGCTCCGCAGCGGGATCGAGGAGGCCTTCGCGGCCGAAGGCGAGCGTGCCGGCTCCGAGTTCAAGTCGGAGCCGCAGACGCGCCGCCTGGCCAATCTGGTCAACCGGGGCGGGCTCTTCGCCGAGGTCATCGCACTGCCGGAGATCCTCGAGCGCGTTGGGTGGGTCCTCGGGACAGACTTCAAATTAAGCAGCCTCAACGCGCGTTCGGCCAATCCGCGGTCCGACTGGGTCCAGCCTCTGCACTGCGACGTGGGCGCGATCCCCGACGAGTTAGGCGATTGGGTCTGCAACGTGGTCTGGATGCTCGATGATTTCACGACCGAGAACGGCGCGATTCGCGTCATTCCCGGCTCACACCGTTGGGGGCGGCTCCCGCAGTCATGCCTGGACGACCCCGCCGCTCCGCACCCGAATGAGCTCCTGCTGGTCGGCCGCGCCGGGACGATCGTGGTCATGAACGCCCACCTCTGGCACGGCGCGACGGCCAATCGGACCGACTCGCCGCGCCGGGCGCTGCACAGCTTCTACTGCCGTTGGGATAAACCGCAGCAACAGTACCAGAAGGGCCTGATCAGCCCCGCAGTCGCGCGGAGCCTCAATCCCGGTCTGCGCCGACTGCTCGCGCTTGACGACGCGGGCAACGACGAGCTCAGCACGCGGGAGAGCGGACAGAGCGGGTTCTTGAAGTAGCGTCCACAGAGTAAACGCCTGCGACCGGCGTCCGCCGGCTGTTGACCTCGGCGGCGGCGGCAACTTAGAATGATCGACCCTCGCACTGATCGCGGTTGAGATTCATGAGGTGGTGGCGGGTCGGCTCGGCGGGCTGCCCCCCTTGACCGGCCAGTCAAAGCTATCGAATCATAAGTTTTAGCAGAAAGAGGCAAGTCGTTATGAGTATCAGAGAGATCGAACAACTCCTCGGCGAGGAAGGGCAGTCGCTGCTCGCCCACGAGTCGAAGACGATCGCCAAGGAACAGCTGCATCTGCCCGGCCCCGACTTCGTCGACCGAGTGTGGCTCGACTCGGACCGCTCGCCCGTGGTCCTGCGCAACCTGCAGACGGTCTTCAACACTGGGAGGCTGGCCGGGACGGGCTACCTTTCGATCCTCCCGGTCGACCAGGGCGTCGAGCACTCGGCCGGGGCGAGCTTCGCGCCCAACCCGCTCTACTTCGACCCCGAGAACATCATCAAGCTCGGGCTCGAGGGCGGCTGCAATGCCGTCGCCTCGACCCTCGGGGTGCTCGGGGCCTGCGCGCGCAAGTACGCCCACAAGATCCCCTTCATCCTCAAGGTCAACCACAACGAGTTCCTCTCCTACCCGAACAGCTTCGACCAGATCCTCTTCGCGAGCGTCGACCAGGCCTTCGACATGGGCGCGGTCGGCGTCGGGGCGACGATCTACTTCGGGTCGGAGGAGTCCAAGCGCCAGCTCCAGGAGGTGACCGAGGCCTTCCAGCACGCGCACGAGCTCGGGCTCTTCACCGTCCTCTGGTGCTACCTGCGCAACCCGGCCTTCAAGACCAAGGAGAAGGACTTCCACGTCTCGGCCGACCTCACGGGGCAGGCCAACCACCTCGGCGTGACGATCCAGGCCGACATCATCAAGCAGAAGCTGCCCGAGAACAACGGCGGCTACAACGCGCTCGCCTCGAAGGACAACCCCTACGGCAAGACCGACAAGCGGATCTACACCGAGCTGACCACCGACCACCCGATTGACCTCACCCGCTACCAGGTGGCCAACTGCTTCATGGGCCGCGCCGGGCTGATCAATTCCGGCGGCGCCTCGTCCGGCGCCGGCGACCTCGGCGAAGCGGTCAAGACCGCCGTCATCAACAAGCGCGCCGGCGGCATGGGGCTGATCTCCGGCCGCAAGGCCTTCCAGCGCCCGATGGCCGAGGGCGTCAAAATCCTCAACGCCATCCAGGACGTCTACCGCGCCGCCGAGATCACCATCGCCTAGCGAGAGATGGGGCGCGGCGGCCGCCGCGCCCCACAACTCTTTCCTCCGATTTCGTCATTCCATTCCTGCCGTCTGACAATTCTGTAGGTTGGCGCAAGCGCTCCTGGGACTCATCTGTGGACCTCCGGCCGATTCTTTTGACCCGGACAACAATTTTGTGGTGAGCTGGGCGTGGTTACACGGTTTTGTGGCGCGTGACTTCGGGCTAGGTGGTGATGTCCGCAGCGGATAAAAGACTTAGGGGTCTGGCACAGGAAGTGCCATAGAAGAAATCTAGGACACGGACAGCGTCCCCGGCCCACGGTAATGAGCAAGGCGTGAAAACGGAGAAGGCTCGCCCAAGCTTGGCGGCCTCGTGCGAGCCCTCCGTACTCCCACTCACTTGACATGAAAGGAGCGAGCGCATGCTAGCAGAAAAGCGGGTCTCTGACAAAAGCAGGTCGAGGAGGGCCAACTTTTTCATCGTCGGGTGTTTGGCGCTCTTGGCGGCGGCCGAGGCGCGCGGCCAGTCCTACCAGGGCGGGCTGCGCGGCGCGGTGCACGACAGCAGCGGCAATGTCATGGCGTCGGTGACGCTGACGCTGACGAACGAGGCGACCAACCTCGCGCGGACGACGGTGAGCAACGACGCGGGCGAGTACCTCTTCGAGAAGGTCGACCCGGGGCGCTACCGGATCGCGGCGGCGCAGGACGGGTTCAAGAAGCTCGACCGGCTCGGGGTCGTCGTCGAGACACAGCAGCAGCTGACGCTCGACCTGACCATGGAGGTCGGCAACGTCGCCGAGACGGTGCTCATCAGCGACGAGATTCCCTTGATCGAGACGGCGAACGCCTCGGTCGGGCAGGTGATCAACAAGCAGTTCCTCAGCGACCTGCCGAACTCGGGGCGCAACCCCTTCTCGCTCGCGGCGATCTCGCCCAACTACGTCCCGGCCGGCAACCCGACCTTCAACCGCCAGCAGGACCAGAGCGGGTCGTCGCAGATCTCGCTCGCCGGCGGGCCGGTGCGCGGCAACAACTACCTGCTCGACGGCGTCCCGATCGCCGACCTCGGCAACCGGGCGGTGATCATCCCCTCGTTCGAGTCGATCCAGGAGCTCAAGATGCAGGTCAACAACTACGACGCCGAGGCCGGGCGCACCGGCGGCGGCGTCTTCAACGTGACCGGCAAGTCGGGCTCCAACAGCCTCCACGGCAGCCTCTTCGGCTTCCTCCGGCCGAATTCGCTCCAGGCCAATAACTTCTTCAATAACCGCAACGGGCTCGAGCGGCCCGACGCCCCTTACTACCTCTACGGCGGCTCGGTCGGCGGCCCGGTCTACATCCCGAAGGTCTACAACGGCAAGGACAAGACGTTCTTCTGGTTCGCCTTCGAGGGCTACCGCATGCAGAGCTTCCTGAGCGAGACCTTCACGGTGCCGACAGCGCTCGAGCGCCAGGGCGACTTCTCGCAGACGAAGAACGGCGGGCAGCCGGTGGTCATCTACGACCCGCTGACGACGCGCACGGTCAACGGGCAGCTCGTCCGCGACCCGTTCGCGGGCAACGTCATCCCCCAGAGCCGCCAGGACGCGGTCGGCCGGGCGCTGCTCCAGTACTTCCCTCAGCCTAACCAGCCGGGCGACGCCTCGGGGCGCAACAACTACGCGGCGACGAGCACGCTCGACGACCGCGCCGACCAGCAGACGGTCAAGCTCGACCACACCTTCGGCAGCCGGTACAAGGTCGGGGGCACTTACCTGCGCTACGGCAGCCGCGAGCCGGTGGCCGACTACTACCAGAGCATCGCCAACCCAGGCGGGAGCCTGCTCTTCCGCAACGTCAACGCGGTGGCGCTGAACAACGTCTTCACGGTCAACGACCGGACGATCCTCAGCGTGCGCTACGGTTACAACACGTTCGACGACAACGTCGACACCGTGAGCGCGGGCTTCGACCCGGCGTCGCTCGGGTTCGCGCCGAGCTTCACCAACGACATCGCCTTCGACAAGTTCCCGGCGATCAGCACGGGCGGGGCCTACGGGTCGCCGTCGCAGGGCGCGCTCGGCTCGGCCGCGCCGAACGAGCGGCGCTGGTACTCGCACAACTTCCTCGCGAGCGCCTCGCACCTCCGGGGGCGGCACAGCCTCAAGGCGGGCTTCGACTATCGGCGGCTGATGCTCGACTTCTACAACATCGGCCAGGCGAGCGGGAGCTTCACCTTCACGCGCGGTTTCACGCAGGGGCCGAACCCGAATGCGGCGACCACGGCCGGGGGCAACGAGCTGGCGAGCATGCTCTTGGGGGCGACCTCGGGCGGGACGGCGCAGCTCGTCACGCCGCTCTCGGTCTTCGTCAATTACTACGGCGGCTACGTCCAGGACGACTTCCGCGTCTCGTCGCGGCTGACGCTCAACTTCGGCCTCCGTTACGAGTACGAGCAGGGCTTGCAGGAGAAGGAGAATCAGATCACGGTGGGCTTCGACCCGGCGGCGAGCTTCCCGGTCCAGGTGCCGGGGATGGAGGTCCGGGGCGGGCTGCTGTTTGCGGGCGTGGACGGGAACCCGACGCAGCAGGTGCGGCCGCAGAAGAACCGGTTCGGCCCGCGCTTCGGCTTTGCCTTCGTGCTCGACGACAAGACGACGATCCGCGGCGGCTACGGGGTGCTTTGGGCCCCGGCGATCTTCAGCCTCGGGCCGACGGTCGAGGGCTACGGCGCGCTCGGCTTCGCCGCCGTCTCGAACATGGTGACGAGTCTGGACGGCGGGCTGACGCCGGCCAGCTACCTCTCCAACCCCTTCCCGAGCGGCCTCCTGCGCCCGACGGGCAGCTCGCGCGGGCTGCTCACGCAGGTCGGGCAGAACGTGAGCTTCATCGACCAGAACCGCCGGGGCGCTTACATGCAGCAGTACTCGCTCGACGTCCAGCGCGAGCTGCCGGGCAACGTCGCGCTCACGGTGGGCTACGTTGGGAGCCGCGGCACGCACCTCCAGATCGGCGGGATCAGCAACGGCGGGATCAACATCAACCAGCTGGCGCCGCAGTACATGTTGCGGACCGACCTGCAGACCCGGGTGTCGAACCCGTTCTTCGGGACGCCGGCCGGGGTCGGGCTGCTGAGCTCGCAGACGGTGCAGCAGGCGCAGCTGCTGCGGCCGTTCCCGCAGTTCGGAGACATCAGCATGCTCGGCGCGAGCGGCGGCAATTCATTCTATAACGCGCTCACGGTCAAGGCGCAGAAGCGGCTCTCCAAGGGCTTCTCGTTCCTCGGGGCCTACACCTTCAGCAAGCTGCTCGACAACGTCACGGGCAACGGCAACTACTTCGCGCCCGACAACACGGCGAACGTCATCGACGCCTACGACCGGTCGCGCGACTACGGCCTCTCGTCGGTCGACACGCCGCACCGCTTCACCTTCAGCGGGACCTACGAGCTGCCCTTCGGGCGGGGCCGCATGATCCTTGGCGGCGCGGGCGGGGTCGTCGACCGGATCGTCAGCGGCTGGCAGCTGAACGCGATCGCGACCTACCAGTCCGGGTTCCCGCTCTCGATCACGCAGCAGGTCAACAACACCAACGCCTTCAGCCTCGGGCAGCGCCCGAACGTGGTCCTCGGGGTCGACCCGGCGACCTCAGGGGGGGTGAGCCAGCGGGTCGACGGCTACCTCAACCCGGCGGCCTTCAGCGCGGCGGCGGCGAACACCTTCGGCAACATCAGCCGGACGATCGGCGTGCGCTCGCCGTACACGACCAACTGGGATTTGTCGGTCCTCAAGAACACGCAGATCTTCGAGAGCCTGGCGGCGCAGTTCCGGCTCGAGGCGATCAACGCCCTGAACACTCCCGTCTTCCGGGCGCCGAACACTCAGGTCGGCAACCCGAACTTCGGGCGGATCACCTCGCAGGCGAATTTCGCCCGCGTCATCCAGATGAGCGTCAGGTTGACATGGTAGGAGGCAGGGTAGAAGGGGGAGGCGTGATGGAACGCGGATCGGCGCGGGTGCGGCGGATGAGCGCGGATTTTCTGATCCGCGAGAAGCCTCTCACCCTGCCGCATCCGCGTTCCATGCGCGGTGATTTCTTCGGCGGGACGGTGGCGGCGCTGATCGCAGTGCCCTACGGCATGGCGCTGGCGCTGGCGATCGGCCTGCGGCCCGAGGCGGGGCTCTACACCTCGATGATCGGCGGCGCGGTCTACGGGCTGCTCTCGCGCTCGCCGGCGGTCGTCAGCGGGCTCTCGGCGACGGTCGTCCCGATCCTCGCCGCGCTGGTCAAGAGCCACGGGGTCGGGGCGGCGCTCGCGGCGAGCTTCCTCTGCGGGCTGTTTATGACGCTCATCGGGGCGCTGCGGCTCGGGCGTTTCGTCGCCTACCTGCCGCAATCGATCGTCAGCGCCTTCACCAGTGGGCTCGGCGTGATCATCGTCACCTCGCAGCTCAAGCCGCTGCTCGGCGTCCAGCCGCGGCCGGCGGGCTTCGACCTCGGCGTGGTCGACGACCTCTGGGCGGTGGCGGGGACCCTCGGCGGGGCAGACCCGCGGTCGCTCCTGGTCGCGGGACTGGTGGTCGCGGTCATGCTCCTGCTGCCGCGCTGGCAGAAGCAAATCCCAGCCTCGCTCGTCGGCGTGGCGTTGGCCGCGGCGGTCGCCTACCTCTGCCGGTTCTCGCTGCCGCAGGTCGGGGCGCTCCCGGACAGCTTCCCGCTGCCCGACCCGCGGGGCCTCGACTTCTCGGCGCTCTCGGCGCTCGTCCACCCGGCACTGACGCTCGCCGGGCTGTGCTCGATCAACCAGCTGCTGACCGTGGTCGTGACTGACCGGGAGAGCGAGGGGTCGGGCGGCGGGAGGTTCAACCGCGAGCTCGTGGCGCAGGGGGCGGCCAACATGGTCGCGCCGATGTTCGGTGCGCCAGCCGGGGTGGCCATGCTGGCGCGCTCGGTGGCGAGCGCGCGCGCGGGCGCGGTCAGCCGCTGGTCGGTCATGGTCCACAGCCTGGTCCTGCTTGTCTTCATCCTCCCGCTCCGGGGGCTGGTCGGGCACATCCCGGTGGCGGCGCTCGCGGCGGTGACGGTCGTCGTCGGGGCGCAGCTGGCCGACTGGCGGCGTTTCGCGGCGCTGCGGCGGATGACCCGCATGGACGCGGGGCTCTTCCTGCTGACCTTCGGGCTGGTCGTCTTCAGCGATTTGATTGTCGGCGTCGGGGTTGGATTCTTGATCGCCATGTTATTATTCGTGGAACGCGCCGCGCAGGCGACGCGGCTGGAGGCGATCACGACCCTGGGCGGCGGGGGCGACGCGCAGGGCTACCGGCTGGTCGGCCCGCTCTTCTTCGCGTCGAGCGAAAAGGTTTTCAGTCAGCTCAGCCGGGAGGTCAAGGCCCGGCGCCTGATCCTCGACTTCGCGGCGGCCGGGCCGGTCGATTCGGCGGCCGACGGTCTGCTGCGGCGGCTCGCGCGGATGCAGCAGGATCGGGGCGGGGAATTGTGCCTGGTCGGGCTCGACGCAGGGCTCTACACCCGGCTCGAGCAGGGGGGGCTCGTCGCCGAGCTCCCGGCCACGCGCTTCAATTTCGTACTCACGGCGGATGCGGATCCATCACCAACCATCAGGAGGAAAGTCCATGAACTCTGACCACGCCCAGTCCCGGCCGACTCCGTCCCCGCTGCTTTCGCGGCGGGCCTTCGGGCGCGCGGCGACGCTCGTCACGGCCGGCTCGCTGCTCCCGTTCTACAACGAGGCCGCGCTGGCGCAGCTCTCCAAGATCGGCCCGCTGCCGCCCGACGCCGTCAAGATCAACTCCAACGAGAACCCGCTCGGCCCGTGCCCCGAGGCGGCCGAGGCCATCCACAAGGTGATCCAGAAGGGCGGGCGCTACCTCTACGAGGAGACCGACGTCTTCATCAAGATACTCGCCGAGCAGGAGGGGATCGAGCCCGACTACGTCATGCCCTTCGCCGGGTCGAGCGACCCGCTGCACCGCTCGGTCCTCGCCTTCACCTCCAAGGAGAAGCCGTTCGTCACGGCCGACCCGGGCTACGAGGCGCCGTCGCGCGCCGCCGCCTTCGTCGGCGCGAAGGTCGTCAAGGTCCCGCTGACCAAGGAGTACGCGCACGACGTCAAGGCCATGGTCAAGGCGGCGCACGAGCGCAAGGCGGGAGTCATCTACATCTGCAACCCGAACAACCCGACCGGGACCGTGACCCCGCGCGCCGACATCGAGTACGTCCTCGCCAACAAGCCCGAGGAGACGATCCTCGTCCTGGACGAGGCCTACATCCATCTCACCGACGAGACGCCGGGGAGCGACTACGTGGCCATGGACAAGGACATCATCATCCTGCGCACCTGGTCGAAGCTCTACGGCATGGCGGGGCTCAGGGCGGGGGCGGCGCTGGGGCGGCCTGATTTGGTGATGAAGCTGCGGAGCTACGGCGCGGGCGCGCTCCCGGTGACCGGCATCGTCGGCGCGACGGCAAGCCTCAAGGTCAAGACGCTCGTGCCCGAGCGGCGGAAGATCATCAAGGACGTGCGCGACGACGTCTTCAGTTTCCTCGAGAAGAACAACATCGGCTACGTGCCGTCGGTGAGCAACTGCTTCATGCTCGACGCCAAGCGCCCGGCCAAGCGGCTGGTGGCGGCGCTGACCAAGGAGAAGGTCTATATCGGGCGGGTCTGGCCGGCGATGCCGATGCACGCGCGGGTGACCGTCGGGACGCGCGAGGAGATGGCGAAGTTCAAGACCGCGCTGCTCAAGGTTTACGGCGAGGGCGCGCAGCAGGCGAAGTCATAATAG
>Ga0075421_100002344_pt1 | contig 22605 bp, 41 predicted proteins | sample SoiMetdeltSBSDD5_FD_75292 | JGI IMG/M metagenome (GOLD analysis project Ga0075421, IMG submission 75292) | Bulk soil microbial communities from a Populus tree surrounding site in Tennessee, USA - Soil MetaG P. deltoides SBSDD5 | ecosystem: Environmental > Terrestrial > Soil > Tree plantation...
CCCAGAGCCAGGACCACCTCGTCGACTTCCTGGCCGCGCACCGAGCCCTTGCCCTCGCCGACCACGGTGAAGCCGCACTTCTCGAGCACCCGGATCGAGGCTACGTTGTGTCGGGCGACGTGCGCGCACAGGGGACGCACCGTCGAGCTCTGGAGGAAGAGCTGGAGCGCGCGGGTGGCGATCCCCTTCCCCCAGTGCTCCCTTCCGATCCAGTACCCGACCTCCATCTCCCCCGACATCTCGAAGATAGAAAGGTGGCCGGCGATCTCCTCGCCGGCGAGGATGGTCTTCTTGATCAATGCCGGATCGGCGAGCAACTTCGTCCAGTGCGCCTCGAAGGCCTCCCAGTCCCGGGGCGGGAACGAGGCCATCTGCGTCGCCTCGGGGTCGAGCTGCTGCCGGTAGAGGACCGGGAGGTCTCCGGTCTCGACGTCGCGGAGTCGGACGTCAACCGCCAAAGTCGAGCTCCTCCTGGAGCTGGACGAGGGGCCTGCCGTTGGTCGGCAGCCGCTCCGCGGCCTGTTGCAGCACCTCCTCGTTCGGCGAGATCTGCCCGAGCCAGTCGTGGTTGAAGACCCGGCCCTGCTCGCGCGGCACGTCGTGGGCGGCGATGAAGCCTTGCCCCGGCACACCCGACTCCTCGCTGACGACGAGGCTGGTCAGGGCGGGGAGGCGGTTGAGGATGCAGTAGGACTGGATGGGCTCGAGCATCTGCCCGAGGCCCATCCGCGGAACTCCGATCAGGTGCGATAGGAGGTCGTAGGTGAGCACCTGCCGGTTCCTGGCGGCAAGCGCCAGGACGGACCAGATCTGGAAGGCACGCTGGAATCGGTCCACGACGAGATACCCGCGACGCGAGCGCGCGGCCGAGTCTATCGGCACCGCCGCAGGAGGGGACACTAGACTCGCGGTTTCGCGACTCGCGGTGCGACGGCCGTCGGCCGCCGCCGGAATCGACTGGCTTTGCGGGACAGGAGGCGGCGATGATCGGCAGGGTGTGGCGAGGGCGAGCGAGCCCGGCACGTGCTGACGGGTACGAGGCGTTCCTGAAGGAGACGGCCTACCCCGACTACGGCGACGTGGAGGGGAATCGGGGGTGGATCCTGCTCCGCAAGCCGTCCGGAGAGGCGATCGAGTTCATGTTCGTGTCGTTCTGGGAGTCGATGGAGGCGCTGCGTCGCTACGCCGGACCCGATCCCGAGCAGCCCAAGTACTACCCCGAGGACCGGGCGGCGCTCCTGGAGCTGCCCGAGCGGGCCGACCACTACGAGATCGTGGACATCCAGGTGCGATCGTGGTGAGTGCGATGTGGTGAGAAGCCGGGTCCCGGCCGCTCAGCCGGGTCGCCGCGTCTCGTCCAGGACGCCGCTGGCGTAGAGCGACTCGATCAGCGGCCCGACGCTCCACCAGACTGCGGGACAGACCTCGGCGGTGGCGTCGTGGACGAGGGCTCTCACCTGCTCGAGCGGGACCCGGTTCTCGCGCCAGCTCTGGCCTCCGCCGAACAGGTTCTGGAGGACCGGCATCAGCCGATCCGCGGCATAGGCGAGCCGCGCCTCGGGTGTCTGCCGCTCCTCGTATTCGCGCCAGCGCGAGAGGAGCCGGCGGCCCTCGGCCTCGGGCAGCAGACCGAAGATCCGCTCGGCGGCGATCGCCTCGGCGGCGGCGGTCGCCGTCACGTCGCGTGAGTAGACGAAGTGATCGCCATGGTCGATCTCGGGGACGTCGTGGACGAGGAGGATCTCTAGCACGCGTCCGACGTCGACGGGCGCCGCCGAATACCTGGCGAGGAGGAGGGCGAGCACGCAGACGTGCCAGGAGTGCTCTGCGGAGTTTTCGTAGCGGTCGAGCCCCAGCGGCTTGATCTTCCGCGAAACCGCCTTGAGCCGGTCGAGCTCGATGGCGAACTCGAACACGCGACGGACGTCGGCGGCGTTCGTGGGCTCCGGCACGTTTCGAGATCCGCGGGTCTCGGGCGCGTCGCTGCGCGTGCCCGGCTGTTCGATCAGCCTGGCGACCGAGGCGTCTCGGCGGCTCGCCCGAGCGCCGCCTGACCGGCTTCCTTGGCTGCCGACGAGAAGGTCGAGGCATCGCCGGTGACCGCCTCGACGGCCGCCGGCCCACCCGAGGAGCGAAGCAGCTCGAAGGCGGGCGCCACTTCGGCGGCCGAGGAGAACTCACCGTTGCGGAGGAGGAACGCCGTCATCGCGGCGTCGTGTGCCCGCACGGTGGCGCCCAGGACGGCGCGCGACAGGTCGGCGTGGAGCTTCTTCCCCTTGTGGTCGCTGTTGCGCAACTCTTCGAAGATCCGCTTGAGGTCGTCCGTTGCGTGAAGCCGGTAGAGCGCCACCGCCGCGCTCGACTTGACGTGCGAGCTGCGGTCGAAGCCGTGCCGCAGGATGCAGACCAGCGCGTATACGGCCATCGGCTGCGCATCGCCCTCGAGGTCCCGCAGGACCTCGTGTGTGCCCGGCGCTTCGTCGAAGTCGTCGACGAGCGCGGCGAGAAGGGGCGCCGCCTGCTTGGCGATCGCCTGGTCCTTTCCGGTCACGCAGTCGACCAGCCCGTGCATGTCCTGGTTCGCTGCCAGCTTCGCGGGATTGGGGTGGCGGAAGAACGACATGGGCGGTCTCCCTTTGAAATGCGTCGGAGCTTACTACCAGGGCGGCCGCGGCCGTGCAGCGGCGGCGGCCAATCAAGTCGCGAGGAGGTCAGGTCGCAAGGAAATAGAGGATCGGAGGCAGCGCCGCGCCCGTGAGCAGCAGGACGATCGCGAGCCAGCGGGGGCGCGTGACGCGAAGGGCGACGACGATGCCCAGGAGCGTGGTGGTCGCAAGGATCACCCCGACGGCGGACATCGAGACCTTGAACGCGAGCCCCATGGCGCCGGCGTCCTTGAGGTGTTCGGCCATGTGCAGATCGGATGCGACGGATAGCGTCTCGGGCGCGGTGTAGGACCCGTCCTTCCGGCTGTCGTGAAGGCGGAACAGCTGCCAGATGCCCGAGACGGCGAAGAAGAGGACGAGCGGCGCCACGACCAGCCCGGCGAAACGGTGGACCCGGAGGAGGGTCCTCGTCGAGAACGTCGTGGTCATGAGCGGGGGAGGGGCAAACGCCCGAGGATGGTCTCGTTCATCGGTCCGGCGCCGAGACTACCGCAGCGGGGCGGTGTTGGAAGAGGTCGTGGGCGAGCGCGAGCACCACGGCGCTCGCCAGGAAGAGCGGCAGGAAGCCGACCAGCAGCAGGATCGGACGCCTGCCGTTGGCCACCGGGATGGGGCCGGACATCGAGGTCACCAGGGCGGCGGTGGCGAGCGAGCACCCGATCACGTCCCGAAGCTCGAGCCGCGCAAGCCTGGCGAGGACGGCACCGGTGATCGCGGCGACGCCCAGCACGCCGACGAGCTCGAGCGTCTCGTGTCGCCCGTGCAGCCCCATCCATCGCAGGAGCGCGCCGAGGCCCGTCGTCGGCAGCACCGCCAGCCAGGCCACGCACGCGAGCACGAGGGCGCCCCGAACGCCGGCGCCGACCCTGGCCGTGTGTCGCAGCCGCCGATAGACGAAAGTGAGCGCCGCCGCCCCGATCAGGGCCTGGGGGATCCCACCTGCGAGCCGATTCCAGATGGGAACGATGACCACGGCGTGGAGGGCGCCGAAGAAGGCGACCCCCGCGAACGCCACGAGGAGGCATTCGACCGCCCACTCCGCGGCGACTCGCCCGCTGGTGCGGGCATTCCAGAACGTTCCGGAGTTCATGGCAGGTGACGGGCCAGCCGCAGCTCGAGGTGCCGCTTCACGTCACGCCACTCCGAGGCGAGGACGCTGTACATCACGCTGTCGCGGGCCGTCCCGTCGCGTCGGGCCTGGTGGTGTCGGAGGACGCCGTCTTTCCTGGCGCCGAGGCCCTCGATCGCCCTTTGGGAGGCGAAGTTGAAGTTGTCGGTGCGAAAGCCGACCACCTGGCAGCCCAGCGCGTCGAACGCATGACCGAGCAGCAGCAGCTTGCAGGTCGTGTTCACGTGCGTGCGCTGCCACCGCTTGCCGTACCAGGTGTAGCCGATCTCGACGCGATCGATGGCGGTGACGATGTCGTGGTAGCGGGTGGACCCGACGATCGCGCCGCTGGCGACGTCCCGCACCGCCCAGGGCAACATGTGCCCGCCTTCCTGGCCCGCGACCGCGCTCGTGATGTAGGAGCGCGTCTCTCCGGGCTCCGGAACGGCGGTGAACCAGAGCTCCCAGAGGTTCCCGTCGGCTGCGGCCGCCAGTAGACCGTCGTGGTGATCGTGGGCGAGGGGCTCCAGGCGGATCCCGTGGCCCTCGAGCGTTACCGGGCGTGGCTCGATCACGTGCTCATGGCCGGGCTACGAGCTCGAGGGTATTGGCCGCGCGGCCGGGCTCGGCGAAGCCTTCGACCCATTTCTGCGATGCCTTCGTGTCGTATTTGGCGGCGTAGGCGCTGGTGACCGCCGAGAGGATGCGCTCGCTGCGCGGGCGGGCGCCGCGCACCGGCACCTCGTGGGCACCGATCTGGAAGGTGCCGTTCGGCTCGGCGAGGAAGGCGCGAAACCACCCCGTCGGCTTGTCGTTCCACGAGCGGACGAAGATCCGACGTTCGACGACCACCACCCACACGCCGGTGTAGCGGTGCACGGCACCGGAACGGACGCCGGCAATCTTCGCCTTCGCGACGTCGTCGAGGAATCCCGCCGGGAAGCCCAGGAGTCAACCCTCCTCGTCCGCACCGTCGAAGAAGTCGACCAGGCCCGTTTCCAGGGAGTACTCGGCGCCGACGACGAGAAGGCTACCCCGCTGGACCAGCTGCTCGAGGACGTCCGAGCCGTGGCGCAGGTGGTTCGCGGACGCGCTGACGTTGGCGCGCACCGCGCGGTCCACGAGCGCCTCACGGTCCTTGGCGAGGTCCGTCGCCAGCAGAGCGGCGACCGACGGGCGGATGCGGTCGACGATGGACCGCAGGTTCCGCGACTGGTCCCCGGTCGGTCGGTCGAGCTCTTCGAGGGTGGCCAGGATGGCGCCGCAGCGGGAGTGGCCGAGGACCACGACGAGAGGAGAGCCGAAGCGCTCGGCCGCGAACTCGACGCTGCCGACCTGCGACGGGGCGACGATGTTGCCGGCGACACGGATGACGAAGAGGTCGCCCAGACCCTGGTCGAAGACGATCTCCGCCGGGACTCGCGAGTCCGAGCAGCCGAGGACGATGGCGAACGGCGCCTGGCGGTCGGCCAGGGCGCCGCGCCGGGCGTGGTTCTCGAAGGTGCCGTCCGCCGCGACGCCGGATGCGAAGCGCTGGTTCCCTTCGCGCAGTCGCTCGAGGGCTTCCCGGGCCGAGACCATCAACCGTTCCTGCCCCTCATGTCGCTCGGCTGCTCCTGTAGACGTCCGTGTTCAGGTACTTGAGGCCCGAGTCGGCCATCAGGGTGACCACCGTGGCGCCCGGACCCAGCCGCTGGGCGACCTCGATCGCGGCGACGACGTTGGCTCCGGATGACGTCCCTGCGAATAGCGCCTCCTCGCGCGCGAGCCGCCTCGCCATCGCCTTCGCATCGTCGGTCTTGACCGCCAGGATTCCGTCCACGAGGGTCGGGTCCCAGAGAGGCGGAATGTAGCCGATCCCGACGCCCTCGATCTTGTGGGGGCCCGGCTGACCGCCCAGCAGGACCGACGACTCGCCGGGCTCGACGGCGACGATCTCGAGGCTGGGCCTGTATCGCTTGAGCACCGTGGCGACGCCACGCGAGGAAGCCGCGGTTCCCACGCAGTGCACGAAGGCGTCGACCTTTCCGTCGGTCTGTCGCCAGATCTCCTCGCCCAGCGAGTGGTAGCCGGCGATGCTGTCCTGGTTGTTGAGCTGGTCGGTCCAGTAGGTCCGAGGCTCCTCGCTCAGGCGACGGGCGGCCTCGGTCATGTCGAGGATCAGCTTCCTGGTGGTCAGGCCGCCCTCGCTCGGAACCAGCGTGAGCTCGGCGCCCAGGGCCGCCATCTGATCGAGCTTCTCCCGGCTGAAGGCGTCGGAGCTGACGATCTGGATGCGGTAACCCCTGGCGGCGCAGACCAGCGCCAGCGAGGCTCCCGTGCTGCCGCCGGTGTATTCGACGACGGTGAATCCCGGCCGCAGTCGGCCGTCGGCCTCGGCTCGCGAGATCACCGCGGCCGCCATCCGGTCCTTGACGCTGCCGGTGGGGTTCTCCCACTCGAGCTTGACGAGCACGTCCGCGCACCCGGGTGGCACCACCTTGCGGAGCCGGACGAGCGACGTGTTGCCGATGGCCCGGAGGACGTCCATGGATGTCTGGCCCCCCGGCGCGCGGGCCTACGAGTTCCCCAGATAGATGTAGAGCGTCGCCTCGGAGGTGCGAGGGGTCGTGTTGTAGAGGAAGACCCGATAGCGGGGAAAGGCGAGCCGCGTCGTCACGGACGAGGACTGATGAAGACCTGATGGCGATGGAGCCACCGGAGCTTCCACTGCGATGGGGAACTGGACCACCCCGCTGCCTCGCAGCGCGGCGACGATGTCGGCCTGGTCGGGGACGAGGATCGCACCGACCCTTCCAGGTCCGGCGAGCGTCCCCTGGACCGTGACCGCGAGCGAGAGGGTGGCGTAGGCGAAGCCCGCGGAGTCGATGGTCCCGGCGTCGGTGAGGTCGTCGACGTCCGCCGGTCCGCCGGGAGCGACGAGGGCCTTCGTGGTGACGAGACGGGTGGTGGGAGCCGGACGTTCCAGCGAAACGACACCGCTGACCTTCTGGGTCTCCGGGAAGTTGGTGACGACCACCGGCTGAGCCTCCGAGTCGGCACCCGGGCGAGCCGACGAGCTGGCAAGAAGGAGGACGGGGCTCAACAGAGCGAGGAGTCGATAGCCGTTCATGGTCCCTCCTGGATGCTTGTCATACGCGAGCGGGCCGGCGGTCGCCCAGCTCCGTGCGCGGCGCGCCGAGGCCCGACGCGAGGAGGGCTCCCGGTCTCTGCATCGGCTCGATCATCGCCGGCTATTAGCGGGCCGGTTCCTTGAGCTCGACAAGGATGAGATGAATGGTGGTGGTGCCGATGTTCTCGGCCCAGTGGGTCACCGGCTCGCGGTAGATGGTCTCTCCCGTCGCGAGCTCGGATTCGGCGACCTTGCCGTCGGCGCCGTGGGTGCGGACCTTGCCGCCCGCGAGCACATGGACGACGTACGCGGGGTGAGAGTGCAGCGCTTCCTTGTCACCCGGCTGGAGCACCGCCTCGAGCACGCGAACGCGGGCGTTCTCGAGCTCGACGTGGATGGTCTTCGCGTTGACCACGGCTGGATCCTGAGCCGGGGCGAGCCGCGGCCCCATGACCGCCAGCAGGGCACAGGCGGCGACGACCACGAAAAGCGACCTTGCCTTCTTCATCGCGTCGAACCTCCGGTGACGTCGGCGGACGGGATCGTCCGCCCCTTCGACAAAGCCGACTCCGAGAGAGCCGGCCCCTTCCTCGGACTGGCAGATGGCCTGGGCTCAGGTGTCGCGTCGCCGACTCTTACGACGCCGTCCCAGCGCGACGAACGCCAGGGCCACCGCCGGCGTCGCGAGAGCCAGGGAGCAGCCGCTCCAGATCCAGCCTGCCTGCTCGACGTAGACGGTGTGTGTGGCCGAATCGTAGGCCCGCCCTTCCTCCTTGAACTCCCACCGATAGTAGCGATCGTAGAAGAGGAACGCCGCTCCGATCGCGAGGAGGCCGAGGACCAGGGCCAGAGCGAAGAGCCCGGCCCATGGAGGGTCACGCCTTCGCACCCCGTCGCCGAACGCGCCCGCCGAGGGTTTCAACGGCGGTCGCCTGCCGGCGTCAGCCCGGTGGCGTCCAGAGGTGCTCGGCGAGGTTCGCGACCAGGGGTGGCACGAGGATCGGACCGATCAGCCAGTAGATCCACGTCGCCGCGGGAGCGGCGCCAAAGAGCTGCTTGTCCGTGGCGACGGCCCCCCCCAGCAAGGCCAGGAACCCCACGAAATACAGCGCGCCGGCGACGAACGCGACTTGAATGTGGAATCGAAACCCATGTGTCGGCGCCGCGACGACCTGGAGGAGCGTCCCCGGCACCAGCGTCACGAGGACCGGAAGCAGGGCCAGGAGAAGAACCGCCGATCCAACCTTGGTGGCCTCGGCGCTGAGCCCCGTGCCGGAGAGGAGGAAGGCGGAGAAGCCCGCTCCTATGGATCCCGCCCACGCGCTGAGGACGAGCGTCGCCAGCTCGCGGCCGTAGAGCGCTCGGTGGCGGAAGTCGGAATCGATCAAGGCCATGGTTCTTTGCGGCCCTTCACGTTCATGAACCGGCCATGGGAGTGTCAGGCGGGACTCGAGGTCTCCGAGGTACCTCGACCTTGGCGTCGCGCAGCAGGCGGATCTGCAGGACCCGAGTCGTCTCGAGGATCGCCGGAATCGCACCGGCGGCCACCGCCATGATCGCAAACGCAGGAATGTCCAGAAGGGCCGGTGGGCGTGGCGACTTCACCTGCTGTGCGACGTAGAAGCCCGCCCCGCCCACCAGCGAAGCCGCCGCAACGGCGAGGGATTGCCACTTGTCGGCGTCACGGCGCGCGCGGAGGTATGTGTAGATGCGAATGCCCGCCCCGTAGAGGAGCGCGAACACGATTGCTGCGATCGCGGTTCGAATCACGCCGCCACCTGTGCCGCCGTGCTCGGCGGCCGGCGATTCTGGCGCTCGCTACGAAGCACGCGAGCGAATCGCCTGGTGCCATGAGTGTACGAGATGCCGAGCATGCTCATGAACTCCGGCAACGACATCGGAGGTTAGATCGCCGGGGATTCGCACTCCCTCAAGTCGTTCCTTGCTTGCCCGGATCGGAGTACACGTCCGGTGCGTGGAGCTCCATGAACCGGTCAGGAGCTGCCAGCGGCGTGAACCCGTACCCCGCGTAGAGGTCGTGGGCGTCGCGAGTGGCGAGGAGCCAGCGACGGAGGCCCTGCACCGATGGATGAGCCATCACCGCGGAGACGAGGAGCTTGCCGAGCCCCTGTCCGCGATGGGATTCGAGGACGAAGACGTCGGCCAGGTACGCGAAGGTGGCATGGTCGGTGATGACGCGCGCGAAGCCGACCTGCCGGTCGCCGTCGTAGAGCCCGAAGGAGAGGGAGTTGCGAACCGATCGCTCGACGACCTCGAAGGGAATGCCACGTGCCCAGTAGGAACCCGCGAGGAACCCATGAACGGCGTGCAGGTCAAGGCGGCTCGGGTCGGTGTCGACGGTGATGCGTGGGTTGGGGGAGCTGGGCGACTCCATGGGCTTGATCCCCTTCGCGCTCTGCGGGAATGTCGGAGGACGGTAGGCACCACGACTCGACGAAGCCGAAGAGCCACAGGGCCAGGAGGACGAGGAAGCCGTATTGAAGGGAGGGCAGAATGCGAGCGGCGACCGGCTCGGTTCGATAGAAGCCCAGGGCGCCGGTGATCGACGCGAGAAGGAAGACGATGGCGCCGTGCGGGGCCGAGCGGACGCGTGCGTACCTGGACGAGAGCCGGCGTATCGCCAGGAACAGGCCGGCCCATCCGCAGGCGCTCGCGAGCTCGAGGCCGAGCGAGAGCCTCGCGACGGCGGCGAGGACGTCCTCGTGGCTGGCGAGAGCCAGGCCAACGGCAAGCCCGAGCGGGACGCCCACGAGCAGTGCGACTGCCGAAACGGCCGCCGCCAAGCCCGAGACGCGAGGGCTCATGACCGAGGAACGCAGCGAGCGCATGAGTCGTTAACCGTGCCGCCAGCGGTAAGAGCTCGGCGTTGCCGATCGAGGCGTTCCTCGAGGGGTGTCTACTCGAGGACCTGGGCTCCACAGCGGTCGCACCTGCCGGTTGCTGTCGCGATGCGCTCGGACAGGCCCTGGAGGGCTGCCCCGCAACGGGGGCACTGCGGGGCGCCGATACGTTTGTGGAGCTGAAGCCTCCACAGCAGCCAGAGGACCAGGGCCGCGTAGAGCAGGAACAAGGCGCCCTCGAGGGCCACCGCTGTCTGGCGCGCCAGCGAAGCCTCGGCCCACCGGATGAAGGCAAGCTGGCCGAGCCCCAGGCCGATGCTGACGAGCGCGAGCCAGCGGCTGTCTGCACGCTCCCTGACCTTGGCGGCAGCGCGAAGCCGGTCAAACGCCTCGCGCGAATACATCGGTCGCTCCTCGCAGTGGACGGTGCTCAGCGCCGCACGATAGGCACTGGACGAGCGGCGGTACCTGGAGGAGCTGGGAGCCACAGAGCGGGCAATCCGGCTTGTCGTAGGGCGGCATCGTGGCCAGTCGACGGGTGAAGTCCGGCTCTGGACGATGCCGGGCTACCCAGCGAATCGAGAGGGCGAGCAGGACTATAGCGAGCGTCCGCATGACGAACACCTCGAGGTCCGAGGTGGTGCCCTGCGGCGTCAGCCAGGCGACCAGGTTGAAGAGAGCGGCGATCGCCACCAGGACGACCTTGAAACCACGGCGGGTGTGGGCGGCAGCATGAGGGTTGCTGCCGCATCGGACGCAGAGCCATCGCCGCCAGACGCCGATCGGAAGGAGGGGAATCCAGAACAGATGGACCACGTCGACCGTGCGGACCAGGAGCGCGAGCGTGCCCGACTCGCACGTCCGGCAGTAGTCGTGGCGGAACGCCACCCGTTTGGGTGCCCAGTGGTAGACGCCGTGGATGACCAGCAAAGTTACGGGCTAGCCGGCGAGCAGGCGGCCGAGCGCCCAGGCGGCCAGGACTCCTGGCAGGAAGAGCGCGAAGCCGGCCAGTGCCGAGACGATGGCCGTCCGTCGGTCGAGAAGGCCGGCGGCGAAGAGTCGGGCGTAGATGAAGGCGCATCCGGGGAGGACGGCGAACAGAGCGCCGAAGAGACCGGGAACGTAGGAACCGAAGAAGAGCGCCTGTGCGACGTGTGTGAAAACGTGAAGAAAGAGCAGGCCGAGCAGTGCGCTGTAGACCCAGAGCCAGGCACCGCCCTGCGTGCGCGCCACGCCGATGGTGGCGACGAGAAGCACGACCAGCACGAACCCGATGGCTACCGCGGCCCGGGCGGTCGACGTCGGTGCGGAGGCCGCGATGCGGGCTGCCAGGCCACCCCTCGCGCTCAGCGCCTCGAACGCCGAGGAACGGGCCGCGAACCACGCCGGCATCGTGAACAGCTCCTCGGTGTCATGGAGGCAGAAGACGAGCGGGAGGATCCAGAACAGCCACGCCGGGACGCGCCCGCTCTCAGAGGCAGTTGATCGCATAGCCGAATACGACGCCGGCCAGCGTGCCGAGAGCCACTTCGGTGGGTCTGTGGCGCTCGAGTGCCAAGCGCGACCAGGCGAGAGCGGGCATCGCCGCAAGCAACACCCAGCCCGCCGGGGAGCCGAGAGACAGCAGCGTCGTGGTGGCGAGTGCGCCAAATGCCATGTGAAGCGAGACCTTGATCCACTTCGTGGCCACGGCGCACACGGCAAGCATGCTCAGGACGCCGACCACACCGCGAACGAGGAACGATCCCGGGCGAAGCACGAGCACCACCGCGAGCAGGCCCGCCAGCGCGACGATGCCCACCACGAAGAGCAGCGGTCGTTCGGCGCGATCGGATGCATCCACGTTGGCCCAGGAGCCTCTGCGGACCTGCCGGACCATGAGGGCGGCAACGGGCACGAGCGCCACCAGGGTGACGAGCAGCAGAGTCCTGAGTGCCTCGCGCGGGCTGCCGAAGTGGAGTGCAGCTCCCAGAACCATGATCCCGGTCATGGCGAAGGGATGGCCGACGATCGACACCCAGCGTGCTACCACGTTCGAACGAGCATCCCCCGGCGAGGGGCCGCGAGCACACATTTCGAGCTCCTCACCGCCAGTCGGTGACTACCTGGGGTCCTCGCGACCTTCGAGGCCCAGCTTTCGACGAGTGGCCGCTGGGAGTTTGGCGGCCACGAGCGCGTGGGCATCGGCAAGAAGATCCCTGAGCGTGTCGATGGGAAGGGCCGAGCGCCTCGTGACACTGATCCAGTGATGCCGAGCCATGTATGGCGCTGGGATGATGCCGTCGTGGTTGATCAGGGAGGAGAAGACCAGAGCATCCACCTTGAAGGCGAGTGGCTCGCCTCCGGGAAGCTGGAAGCCGGCGAACATCTTGCCGCCAACCGAGAAGATCAGGTCGTGGCCCCACTTCACGTCTTCCGTGGCGCCCGGTAGCGAACGACACAACTCGAGCAGTGGATCGCTCTTGCCGACCTTCCGTGTTCGCTTCCCGGTCGATCGATGGTTGCCTGCCAACTGCTGGTTCTCCTGCCGCCCGGCGGCGTGTCGAGCTCAGCGGCAACGCCCGGTGCTGACCGACCAGACGCTCCAGTGCCCGAGCGAGCGTCGGGTCCTCTCGAGCTGCCAGCCGCCTTGGATCAGCCGCTTGGTGAGCAAGCTGCGGAAGGAGGCATGGGTCACGACCGCCAGCGGCCCCGTCGTCGCGGCGAGCTGACCAAGCCAGGCTGCGGCGTGCTCGACGCGCGCCATCTCGGCCGGAGCCGGGTACCGGGACCGAAGGGTGAGCATCAACGACCGGGCTCCCACCGCAAGCGCCCAGAGCGGCAGAGGCAATGACAAGGGTCCGAGCCGGGGAGCCAGCAGCTCGAGCTCCCGGAGCAGGGGGGAAACAATGACTTGGCGGTCGGGCGCCAGGAGCGCCGCTGACTGGACCGCGCGCGGGGCATCGCTGGTGAGCACGGCAGCCGCACCAGCCATGAGTCGCTGAAGGTGCGCGGGTGCGGGTTCGGATTCGCGAATGCCGGCGGCCTCGTAGGACTCACGCCATTCGCGAAAGCCAGCCGAGTCGATCCATCCCGGGTGCGCATGCGCCGAAGGGCCATGGCGTATCAGGGCGATCCGGACCTGCGTCGCGCTCTCGAAGTCGACCGGCATGCTCCAAAGGTAGCGCAGACGCGGTGCACGAGCTCAGCGCTGTCGCGCCTCGAAGGATGCGAGCAGTCTCTTCGGAGCGACGAACCGCCATCCGAGCTCGAGGAGGTCAGCGAGCTGCTCCCTCCGGATCTGCGAGAGCCTGAAGAGGATTGCCGGGTAGCCGCGGTAGTGATCGGTGATGTAGAAGACCTTCGGGTCGGCCTGGAGGAGGACCTCGCGATCGTCCATTGGCACCTTGATGGCGACCGTTTCGCCGTCTTCCTTGAGCCGAAGGAGGAACTTGCCTTTGACGCGGAGGGCGGGCGTGCCATGGCAAAGGCCGGCCTCGACCGCCGGGAGCTCCGACGCCAGCTCGCGGACGTCATCGAAGGTCACCCCGGCGACCTGAGTACGCCGTTGACGTCGCGGTTGGTTCCTTTTCTTCAAAGGCGCTGCAGTGGCCACGGTCTGTGTGCTCCTGACGATCCGTGAGTTGTCACGGGTCCGGCTCGGTCGCTAGCGCGGCGACGAACCTCGGAGGATGGCTTGGCCGCGAGCCGTGAGCGTGACCGTCCGGTCCGCGACTTGCCCGTCCACGCCAAGTTGGATCAGGCCATCGGCGAGAGCGTCCTCCCAGACGCTGAGGCGAGGACACGAGCTCCGCCATGCCTCCATTGCGTCACCATAGGTCCGCGGGCGATGGTCGACCCAGCTCAAGAACTCGAGCAATGGAAGAGTGACTGGTTCCGTCAATGTCGGTTGCCCCGAGTTGCCGGCGGCGGCGAAGGGTGCCATGAGCCGAAGCTGACCACGGTGTGGGGGCGCATGGGACTCGGGTCCGATCGATGCGCGGCTACCCGGGATCGACGCCGAAGGGCTCCGGCGCCAGCGAAGGGTGGAGCTTCAGGAGCGCCTTCGGGGCGGTGCTGTGCCAGGCCATGAGGAGGGCGTCGTAGACCGTCGCGTCATCGGCGGCTTCGAGAGTGATGTGGGTCGCGCCGCGCCGGCCCCAGCCGCCGGGAACCGGCGCAAAGACCGCCGGCCGGGCGCGGGTGAGGGCGTCCTGCTGGTCGTGTCGGAGCTTGACCATCGCCTTGGTCTCATCCGGATAGCCCAGCGTGGCGAAGATCTTCCCGCGGACGCGAAAGTCAGGATGGTCCATGTGCGACTGCTCGGTGGCCTCGGGAAGTGAGAGGGCCAGCCTCCGGAAGTCTTCAGCGGTCATCGAAGCGTCACCGTGGTTGACCGCGGCGCCCGACGCCGTCGCAGCTCAGCTTCACCGTGGCGACGAAGCCACGAACCGCCTGCTCGACTTCGCTGCGGTGATCGGCCAAAGGAATGTGCCCCCCTCCGGCGATGGCGGCGAACCTGGCACCGGGGAGAAGAGCCGCGAGTGCTCGCGCGTGCACGAGCGGTACAACCGGATCGGCAGTTCCACACAGGACGAGGGCCGGAGAAGTGACACCGCCGAGCCATGGGCGCGCGTCGAACTCCCACAGTGCGGGCATCATGCGCGGAAGGTTGGAGGAAGGCTCGTCCGGTGAGACGAGGAGAGCTGCCCCCGTGGTGCGTCGATAGACCCAGCCGACACCGTCCACGGCTTGCCACACGGCGGGGAGGCCATCGTCGCTGCCGCCGAGGAGGCCTGCGGTCTCCAGCCTGCTGCGCCACGCCGGGTGCCGGGGACACAGGATGCAGTCTGGATCCTCGACCGTCGGCCGAAAGTACGGCCCGGAGCTCGCAAGGATCAGGCCGGCGAGAGAGCTCGGATACCTGCGGGCATAGAGCTGCCCGAGGAAGCTACCGCCTGACATGCCCCAGAGAAGCCATCGCTCGAGGCCGAGCGATCGGCGCTTGGTCTCGATCGCCTCGACCACCTCGTCGAGAGAGCTGGCATCTCGCGGGGGCCCGACGGGGACGACCTCGGTGCCTGCGATGTCCGAAAGGAGATCCGTCGTCTCACGCAAGAAGAGTGTGGTCGGGTGAGGCGCGCAAATCGTCGAGGCGGTCAAGAGACTCGTTGCGCTCAAGGAAGTTTGAAGTGAGGGTTCTCGATGATGCCCAGCGCATTGCCGAACGGATCCCGGAGGATCGCCACCCGAATGCCTCCGCCAACATCCTGAACGGGGTTGAGCGTCACCGCCCCCAGCGCCACGAGACGATCGTGGGCGATGGCGGCATCGTCGACACCCCAATAAGGAACCGCGCCGCCGAGTCCCCTCAGGCTCGATTCGGGGTCGGGTTGAAGGCCGAGCTCGTAGCCCCCGACGTTGAAACCCACGTAGAAGGCCTCTGCGAAATAGGGCTCGATCCCGAGAACCTGCGTGTACCACGCCGTTGCCCTTTCGAGCTCCGGGGCATGGTAGATGGCCGTCCGGAGGCCTTGGAACATCGCCGCGCCCTCCCCTCTGAGGTGGCTAGTGAGCAAGAGCTGCTTCGTGGCCCAACGTCGTGAGCTCAGCGTCCGCTGCAAGGAGCGGCCGGGCCACGAATCATGGCCGCCGAGTGGCGCCGCTGGCAGAATACGAGCGCCTTCCCCAGGCGGCGCCACCGGCTGCAAGGTAGCCCGCCGAGGCGCCCCCGACCGAGACGATGCCGAGGGCGGCGCCACCGAGCGCAGCCAGGCCGATCGCGAGGCCGCCGACGGCGACCGCACCGAGGGCGATGCCTCCCATCGCGAAGATCCCGCGCGCGCGGCCGCCCATGGCCACGATCCCGCGTGCGCTGCCGCCGAGCGCAAAGACACCCGCGGCCTTGCCACCCAAGGCCAGAACGCCCTCGGCGTCGTCGCCAATGGCGATGATGCCCCTCGCGTGACCGGAGCGTTCGCCCGTTGCCGCATCGGGTCCGAGGGCGATGTGGACGAGAGGCCACCCGCGGAACTCGACCTGAGAGCGCTTCCGGATTCCCGTCCTGTCCTGCTTCCTTGGCGATTCCATGGTGACCGAAGCGTATCCGAGGCGCCTGGAGCTCGAGATGCTCCAAGGCGTAGCCGCTATGCCCATTTGAAGGTACGCGCGGCGAGCGCCAGGCCAGCAGCTGACCGCAAGACATCACCCGGCCACTCGTCGATGTCCCCCCATCCGCGAGAGGAGCCATGTGGCGAGCAGGACGAGTGCCGCTACCAGCAGCGAAGTTGGAGGGACCGCGACGAAGAGGAAAGCTGGCGGTCTGGATGCCACCGGCCGCACGAGGGCAAGGGCGTAGATCGAGGGAGAGATGACGCCGGTGAGCGCCATGACGTAGTGCAGGGCTCTCTGCGTGGCGCTCGGCCACCGTGCAGCCCGCACACTCAGGAGCATCAAGACCACGAACGGAGCGAGCACCCAACCGGCCACCAGCCATACGACCAAGCGCTCAGGACTCTGACGACCGGCGTAGAGCTGCAGCGCAACGGATGCCACGGCGCCCATTGCTGTGACCGCGCGCGCCGCCAAGTGTCGTGTGGGCGGCGGGGAGGGGGTGGCGGAGGTGGACATTGTTATTGCCCTAGCCGGGCCCTGGCGCTCTGGTCTCACGAAACGACGGGGGGCCAGGCGTATGGTCCGTGGGCTGGAGACGCCTGGCTGCGGGAGACGAGCTGTGAGCCGAAGTCGATCGCGAGTGCGGCGGAAACGGCGCTCGGCCGGTGGTCAAGCAACGGACTCGAGGAACTCGGCGCTCGAAAGCACTGTCGCCCTGCCGGGGAGGAGCTTCGTGAGCAGGCAGGAGTGAAGATCCTGGTCGAGGTCGGCGCAGCAGTCGCTCACGACGACCAGGCGGTAGTCCGCGTCCGACGCCTGCAGTACGGTGGAAAGAACGACACCGCTGGTGGCAATGCCGAAGAGCACCAGATCGGTGATGTCGTTCGCGCGCAAGATCAGGTCGAGCTCAGTGCCCGAAAACGCGCTCACACGGTGCTTCATGACGACGATGTCGCCTTCCTGAGGGCCAACGGCGGGGTGGATCTCGCCTGTCGGACCCGCAAACAGCCCTTGGTGCTGGACGGATCGCTTGACGGCGGCAAAGAGCGGGTTGCGGGTGCCAACCTCCGGGAGACCAGGACGGAACCCGACTCGTACGTGGATGACCTTCATGCCGGACGCGCGAGCGCGATCGATGGTCTGTGCTGTTCGCGCCAGGAAGGGAGCGCTCTGCTCCTTCAGGTAGATAGGCACGATTCCGGTCTGCAGGTCCATGCTCAGGAGGGCCGTGTGCACCGGTTCGAACGTATGCGGCATGAGGGGCCTCCTATCAGGCGCGTGGCGAAGTTCTCGGTCGTCACGTCCCGAGCAAAGCCGTCCGTGTAGAGAAACAGAAAGTGGGCGCCCGTCCTCAGGCGAGCACGATGGCCCCGAGGAGGAAAACGAGGGAGAGGCCAGAGCCGAGAGTGGGTCCCCAGAACCAGAACCGAAGCGACACGGCGAAGTACGAAGCCGCGACGCCGACAGCGGCTGCCTGCAAGAGAGGACTCGTAGCGAAGGCTGAGAAGTGCGACCAAGCTAGGAGCACCAGGCAGCCGCCGAAGAGGGCAGCGCCCAGGCTATGGCTGAGATTGAAGCCCAGCCAGGCCTGCCAGAAATTGGCGCGGGGATTGAAGGCCAGCCGAGTCCCTTGCATGGCCAGCCGCACCGCATCGTCGGTCGGAGTGAATGCGCGGGGTCGTCTGACGTCTCGGAGCGTGAGCACTCCGTGAAGCGTGCCCATGACGAGGAAGACCGCCCCGGCGATGGCGAGAAGGATTTGAGCCAATTCAGCGACCGCGCATCACGGTTGGATCCAGCTGGATCCAGCCTGCGACCCAAGAGATGGCGATGAGAGCAATGAGTGCGGCGAGCACGATCAGCGCTCGGGTCCGGCGAGTCGAGCGCCACCTATGGTACTGCGCGAGGTCCAGATAGTAACGGTCGCCCGAGCTTTCGATGATGACGTGCCGTCGGATGAGCCGACGGAAGAGGGCGCCGCGACGAACGTTGAGGCTGCTTGTGGTTGCTGCCGAGTCAGGAGACAAGGCTCCCAGACCGGTAAAGGCTCGTATCAGCATTCGCAGACGCCAAGCGACGACCAGGATCGCAAGTGCTGGAGCGAGCGACGCAAGGCCGTGCATGTTCCGAGTGTGGCCTAACTGCGCCTGATCTCAGCGCTGTCCGCCGCAACGCAGCCGGGGATGATCGCGGTGGCCGCGTATGCGGCCTTCCAGGACGCGTTGTGCCAGCAGTGCTTCTCGCCAGAGGGCAACGAGGCCTGAGGATCGAGGTACCTCGGGTGGAGCGCCCAGAGTCTCACCGAAGGACACCGGCGGTTTCCGGAAGTGATGGCGCCTTGATCACGGAGGGGTACCATGGCACCGATGTCCCACGAACAGAGCCTGGCACTCGGCAGTAGGTCATGCACTGCAAGAAGGCACCGGTCCACGACTCTTTCGAGCCGAGCATAGACAGCCCGGCGCCCGGCGGCTCTTCGCACGCGTGCAATCCCCGGGGGCGCCGTGCGTAGCAGAGCAGGGCCGCAACGCGGCTTGAGACTCGTTTTTCTTGCGGGAGCCGACCATAACCAGAGCCACGATCACACGCGGAGCGGTCGCCACCGCCCTCGTCATCCTCGCCGTCGCCGCCGGCTACCGTGCACTCGAGCAGGATGCCGACCCCGCGCCGGCCGCGGCGACGCACACCGCCGCGCCGACATCGCCCGCGATCACACCCTCGGCCACGCCTGCGGCGGACGCCTACCAGGGATTCCTCTACGGCCGGATCACCACCGTCGGCCCCATCACTTACGAGGGGCGGCTGCGGTGGGGGATCGGCGAGGAAGCGTTCTGGGGCGACTACTTCAACGGCTCCAAGCGCCAGAACACCTGGCTCTCTCACGTACCCCCAGAGCGGCTGCCCAAGGAGCGCCGCCCCATCGAGATCTTCGGGATCGAGATCGCCGGCAGGGAGAGGGAGATGGACGTCCGGCGGCAGCTCATGGCGCGCTTCGGCGAGATCAAGCGCATCGACGCGCTTGGCCGTGAGGTGCGCGTGACTCTCAAGAGCGGGACCGCGTTCGACCTCGACCGATTCGAGGCCAGCGACTTCGACGACGGCGTGCGCGTGTGGGACGCCAGGCGGGGTGTCGTCGACCTCGACAGTCTGCGGATCCGTACGATCGAGCTCCTCACGACCCCCCCGCTGATCGCCGCCCCTTTTAGGCTGCACGGTACCGTGCGGACGCGGCAGCGCGACTTCACCGGCTTCGTCGGGTGGAACCGGCAGGACTCCGTTGGGTCCGACGAGCTCGACGGCCACACCACAGAAGGCGAGCTCAGCCTGCGCTTCGACACCATCCGCTCCATCGCGCGCCGCTCGCGCGAGAGCTCCCTGGTGACAGTGCTCGACGGCCGCGAGATCGTCCTCTCCGACACACCCGAAGCGGGCGACGGCAACCGCGGGATCTACGTCGACGACCGGCGGTACGGCCGGGTGTTGGTTTCCTGGGACGCCTTCGAGCGCGTCGATTTCAGCCCCGGGAGCAGTGGCCCCGCATACGGCGACTTTCCGCCGGGGCGCCCGCTCATGGGCAGCGTGACCACCCGCGCCGGCCACCGGCTCGCCGGCCGGCTCGTCTACGACCTCGACGAGAGCGAGACCACCGACACGCTCGACGCCCAATACCAGGGCGTGGACTACACCATCCCCTTCGGCCTGATCGCCTCGATCGTGCCGTTCGAACCCGACGCCGGCGGCAACCACGGCGCCAGGGTCATGCTTCTCGGTGGCGAGGAGCTGCAGCTCGAGCGCTCCGCCGACGTCGGTCAACGCCACGGCGGTCTGCTGGTCTTCACCCCCGGCCGCGAGCGGCCCGAGTACCTCCGCTGGGAGGAGATCCAGGGGATCGATCTCGACCAACCGCCTGCGAGGTCCACGCCGCTGCGCTGAGCGAGGAACGTTGTCCGCCACGGCGAGGGGGTGCCGTCCAGTCACCGCGGATCCAGGGAGGCTCAGAGCAGCCTGGGAGCCAGCGATTGGATGACGACGTCGCCCGCAAAGTGACAGAGGATTGCGTAGGGAAGACCCCAGCGCCAGAACACCCAGCCAAGGAGCAGGCCGCCGAGGCCGTTGAGCAGCAGCACGCCAACGACGAGGGCTGTATTGAGAGGAGTGGCCGACGACCACGCCGGGAGATGCACCACAGCGAACAGTAGCGAGGATGCTCCGAGGGCAATAGCCGTGGCCACCCGATCCTGCCTGACGATTCGCAAGGCAATCCAGCCAAGAACACCCATAGCAAAGAGCCGGAAGACGACTTCTTCGAGGATCGAGGACTCAAAGCCGAGAGCCCAGGGGCGCCACCACGGTTCTGCCAGGCGACCTGCGAAGCGCGCGCGAAGTCGTGGTTCAGCCTCTGCGAACGCCACGAGGACACTCAGCAGAGCACCGCCAAGTGCCGCACCGGCCAAGAGAGAAGCGGCACCAAAGCGAAGGCGCGCCAGTGAGGCATGTACCGAAACTCGGCGCCATCGAGACGCAGCGGAGAATCCGGCTACGATGAGGACTGCCCCGACGAATGCGCCCAGAGCAACGTACGCCAAGTCCGGTGGCTGAGGCAGCGCAAGGCAGAGTGCGAGGAGGAAAGCGAGCCATGTGCCGGCAATCGCGGCGGCAGCTTCCGTTCGAGAACGGTCGGCGAGCAGGTCCATGACGTTGCTCCTCTCGAATAGTGGCGTTGAGCTCAGCGGCAACGTCCGTGCGGATGCGCGGCTTTCCGGCTCGCCGGTCTGGAACCCGCTGGCGTCGGTCGCACCGAGCTAGAAGGAGAGGCGATAGTTGTCGCCATTTCCATCGCGGCACGTTCCTTCGCCGTGCCAGCTGAGGCGGTGGACGACAAATACGCAGTTGAGAGAGGTGACGTCGCCGGTCAAGACCACTGCGCCACGAAGAGGGGCGAACTTGGCGCTGACAGCAGGGGTGATGGTTCGCCGATCAGGGCTCTCAGGGGTCACTCTCGTGTTGGCCCCCACGCCTTCGAGAGTGCAGGCGCCTGTCAAGGGTTGGCCTGCCTTGCTGCTGAACTCCATGCGGCAGCTTCCAAGCCCGGTCTTGTGCATCTGACCTCTCAGGACCTCCCCAGAGGCCAGATGGACGAGCTGAGCGTGGCGAGTGCAAGCGCCAGTGAAGCAGCAGACCCAGAGAATCAGCGCCACGTTGCATCTCGAAGAGCTCATAGGAGACTCCCGCTTTTTGCTGGGCGGCTGTCCGCGATCGTTGCCCTTGCAGGGTCCGATGCCGTTTGCCCTTGGTGGGTCAGGCGGCGGAGCGCGAGCCAGTCGCGCCGGTTCCTCGTCGAGAGCTGCGACCAGGCCACAGCTGGCTGTGCTTGAACAGACCGAGCGACATGAGCACGAGGAGCAGGATGTCGGCAACGTCGAGACGGACCCAAAGCCTGTCGGGTATGAGCTGCCAGTAGGTCATGAGCGCGGCCGACGGAACTGTCAGGACGAGAGCACTCCGAGCCGCAGCACGACGCAGCTCGGCACTTGCGGAGCGATGCGCTGCGTCGAGGAGAACGGCGAAAGCCAGCGAGAAGAGCCCGACGAGCTGCGTCCAGTCTTCTGCGTGAGTGCTGCCGGTGTAGCCGATTCCGCCGAAGTTGTTGGTGAAGTGCGGGAAGAACGAGAAGATGACGCCCCAGGTTGTGAAGACGAGCGCCGAGAAACGAAACCAGCTCACTTGCGTCCCCTCTCTTTGGGTCTGGCGGGTAGTGACGCTTCAAGGCAAGGATGACCACGAGTCCGTTGCAGTGGCTACTCGAGTCGCTATCTGACAAAGCCATGTCGCGCCAAGGGGTGTTGGTTGAGGAACGTACACAGCCCCTTGCCGGCCTTGGCGAGTTGCTTCATTTGGTCGACACTGTCGCGGCCAGCGCTCTGGTATGTATACAGATACAGGACCCCGTCGTGAAACTCGACCCTGATGTAGTCGGGCCCGATTTCGAACGCCTTGACGCCAGAGTCTCCGCTGAGGTTCTTGTAGAGTTCCATGGTCCCACCCTGATACAAGGTAAGAGAGCAACGCCCGCCCGAGCCTGACACCCACGTCTGGAGAGTGTGTGTCGCGGAGCGAGCCGTTCCTGCGCCAGTCTCGAGCGACTCTGGCGCGCGGGTCGCTATGCGTCGTCGGCTCGACGATAGAGGAAGAGGACTTGCTCGCGCGTCCGGGTAAGGGCCAGGAGCGCCAAACCCGACGAGCAGCAATGGACGGCCCAGGTAAGGGCTTCGAGGGCCTCTGGGTCAGGTGGGATCTCCCCGGACGATCGTAGGTGTTTGCCTCGTGGATTCCACGGCCGTGGCTCGCCCGAGGATGCCGCCCACTACCGCGATACCAGTCACGAGCAGGTTGGCAACCACGCAGACCGAGCGGAGACCTGAAGCGGATTGACCGTATGCACGATTCAGGAGATTGACGGCCGCGCACAGCGCCATCAGGGCGCCGCCGCTGAAGAACCAAAGCGCGTTGGTGGACGGGGCGTCGAAGAAGCGGAACGTGGCTGCCATGTGAAGCGCCCCGAGGGCCGCTAGCGCCCAGCTGACGACGGCGTAGAGCATGCGAGTCATGGGTGGCCTCGGGGCCGCCTAGGGGCGTTTGAGCCTTGGCGCTCGCTGGAGCCGAAGATTGGGCGACACGACACGGCTGCTCAACGGCGCCGGCAAGGAATGCTGAAATCCACGTGGTAGTGCTCATCGTGGCGCCACCAACCAGGTCGTGCAGAGA
>Ga0075421_100002346_pt1 | contig 22590 bp, 22 predicted proteins | sample SoiMetdeltSBSDD5_FD_75292 | JGI IMG/M metagenome (GOLD analysis project Ga0075421, IMG submission 75292) | Bulk soil microbial communities from a Populus tree surrounding site in Tennessee, USA - Soil MetaG P. deltoides SBSDD5 | ecosystem: Environmental > Terrestrial > Soil > Tree plantation...
AAAAGAACTACCGGAGGAGAGGTGCAGGTTTTATGCCCATATTTTCAACGCGTTGCCGGAAGGCGACAGCGGAACAAGTGCACAAAACCGCGGCCGAAAATCGATGTGCCGACGCCGGGCTATTCGGCTTTGATCCCTGCCGCGCGAATGACTTCCGCGTAACGTTTAAAGTCGCTTTCGATGATTTTTCTGAATTCGACGGGACCTCTGCCGTCAGGCTCATAGCCGGCGCCCCGCAGAAAGTCGCGCACCTTCGGCACCTGAATCGCCGTGGCGATCTCCGCATGAAGGCGCGAAACGATTTCTCTCGGCGTCTTCGCCGGCACGAAAATGCCCTGAAACGAGCCTGTTGATTTGAAGCCCGGCACGCCGGATTCAGCGATCGTCGGCACGTCGGGCATGAAGGCCCAGCGCTTCTCACCCGTGAAACCGATCGCGCGCAGGCGCCCGCTCTTGATGTGCTGCACGATGATCGCGGGTGGTCCGAACAGTAGATGGACTTCGCCACTCAGGGCGGCAGTCACGGCCGGCGCGATGCCCTTGTAGGGGATGTGCGCGATTTTCGTCCCCGCCTGCATGTTGAACATCTCGGTGATCAGGTGCTGCGTATTGCCGATCCCCGGGCTGCCATACGTGAGGCTCTTCGCTTTCGCAAGCGCGATCAGCTCCTGGATGCTTTTGACGGGCAGCGACGGGTTCACGACGACGAGCGAGCCCTCGCCAAGCGCCGTGTTCGCGACCGGTGTGAAGTCGCGCAACGTGTCGTACGGCGGCTTCGCGATGATCTGATTGATGATCAGCGCGGGCGGGCTGAAGAGAAGCGTATGGCCGTCCGGCAGCGCGTGTGCGACGGTTTCGGCAGCGACGATGCCGTTCGCGCCGCCGCGATTGTCGATCACGATCGTGCGTCCGAGCTGCGCTTCGAGCTGGGTGGCGATGGACCTCGCGAGCGAGTCCACCGTGCCCCCGGCGGGGAAACCGACGAGCATCCGCACAGGCCTGTTCGGGTACGACCCAGGCGATATCGCCGCAGATGCAGCGGACACCGCTGCGATCGCAGCAGCTACGCACAGCGTTCTCGCAAGGGCTGATCTCATGAATTCACTCGGGCTGTATGCCCGCACGTTTTGCGATTTCGGTCCACTTCACCAGCTCCTTTTGAAAGAATGCAGCAAATTCCGCGGGAGAGCTTCCGACGACGCTGGCACCCTCGGCTGCGAGTTTCGATTTCACGTCCGGGCTCGCGAGGGCTTTCACCACCGCGCCGTGAAGCACTTTGACAATTACGTCCGGCACCGCGGCCGGTGCGAAGAAGCCGTGCCACTGCAGCGCCTCGAAGTCCCGGAGTCCCTGCTCCTGCACCGTCGGAACATTGGGAAGAACCGGTGAGCGCGTGCGGCTCGAGACAGCGACGACGCGCAACTTTCCGCTTGCGATATGCGGTTGCACGAGCGGTGGCACGAGGAAAGCCATCTGTGTCTCGCCGGAGAGCACCGATGTGAGCGCCGGCGCCGCACCACGATACGCTACGTGACGCGTGTCGATGCCTCCCGCGAAATTGAGAAGCTCCATGGTGAAGTGGCCGCTGGCGCCCGGGCCTGACGAGCTGTAGGTAAGCGCTCCGGGTTTCGCCTTTGCGAGCGCGATCAACTCCTTCACGTTGCGCACGGGCAGTGACGGATGAACGGCGAGCACGAGAGGAATCGAGATGGTCATCGATATAGGGCGCAGATCGCGTTGCGCATCGAAGCGGACGACTTTCGAGAGCACACGACTCACCGCGATTGGCGAAGCCGTGTATAGAAGCGTGTAGCCGTCGGGCGCCGCCTTCGCGACGAGCTCCGCGCCGATATTACCGTTCGCACCGCTGCGATTGTCCACGACGAGCTGCCGGTCGAATTGCTTCGCCAGATCGTGTGCGATGACGCGCGCGAAAAGATCGGTCCCGCCACCGGGCGGATACGGCACGACCAGGATGATGTTCTTTGCGGGATAGGCTTGTCCTGAGCCTGTCGAAGTGGGCTGTGCATACACCGCGGTACCGATCGGAGCCACGAACGCGAGACCGATCGCGACTGCCCCGCGAGGTATTGCCGTGGAAATCGTCATGTTCACCTCTTCACCAAGAATTCCTGGAGTGACCCTGCGACAGCGCCGCCGGGGAGCCGCATCGGTTCGTAGACCGCTTCGCTGCGCAAGGCCCAAGGCAGGATCACGCCGGAGTGCCCGCCTTCGCCTCCGGCGACGACGATCTCGACGTCGGCAGGCGAGCGCGTCACATAATGAAAGCCGTCGGCGCGTCCGGTCGGAGTGATACCAACGATCCCGCGGGTCCTCACCTTGTCCACCGGAATTCTCGCGCGCTCATGAATCTCGCGGCGCAGCCGGTCCTTGTCGTAACCGCCTGCGGCGAGTAGCCGGACGTGATCGGGGTTGAGCACCAGCACGAGCGAGCTGGACACATAGGCGTTATTGCTACCGAGCGTCGTGCAGCAATCGACGATCGTCTCCACGAGGTCCGCCGCTGTCGTGCTGACGAGGTCCATCACCGCATGAGGCGGCTCGGCCTTGAGCGTCATCACCACGGTCGCATTCCGATCGAAACGCTCTTCATTCATACCCTGCCAGGGACCGAGCGTCGCATCCTCCGCCATGCAGTACGTGTACTCGGCGGGTGACGAAAGGCAGGCGAGATCGGCATGGCCTGGAACGGGCCGGCAGACATTGAGCAGCGCAAGATTCACTGCGCGCCCGATCGTCGCGTTCGCGCGAAAGCCCGGGCCGAGGCAGCCCTGACCTCCGTGCAGCCCGATCTGCCGCGCGATGGGTCCGCTGACGAGCACGAAATGGCCGCCGCTGAAAGAAGTCGTCACGGCCTGCAGCAGGCCATATTGCGGCCGCGACATCGCCCGTAACGCGGTAAGCACGACCGGCGCGTACTGCGGCCTGCATCCGGCCATGATTGCGGCAACAAGCGCGTCGCGTACGGTCAGCGCGGTGCCGCTTGGCCCTATGCCGTCGAAAATGATCTCGCCCGGCTCGAACGGGCAATACGAGCACATGTTCTGGTAGCGCTCGGCCGTCGGCGGCACGAACGGTAAGCCGTCGCCGATGTGCATCGCGTCGAAACGCGAATAGACGCCTTCGATATCCGACGTTCGGGTGCCTGGTGCTTCGGTCGCGTCGGGCGGAAGCAAGCCGTCGCTCGCGGCCGAGGTGGGGTCGACCCGATAATCGATCCGGGCAAGCCCGGCGAGCGCATCGCCATTCGTGGTAAGCATCGCGATGAGGTGCGAGACGCACGCGTCGATTTCGCGGTTCACCGTCTTTTCATCGCTCGCCGGAAAAATGTCGAAAGGCACGAGACACAACGAACCGGCGCGATAGTGGGCATGCGCAATCGCGAGCCGCGAACCGGGACGGGCAGTGAGGCACACGGTGGGCAAGCCGAGACGCTCCATCTCGACAGCCAGCGCCACCATCGCCGGGCTCACGCCCATGTCGGCGAGCCCGATAACGGCCGCAGCCGCGCCGAGCTCGCTGAGTTCGCGCGCCATCGCGGCAATGCCTGCGCTCGTCTTCCCGCGAATCGATGCACGCCGATCGGTAAATGCGGAGATCCCTTCCCGTCGCAGGCCTTCCTTGATGCGCGGGTAGATGAGACCGTAATGACCGACGTCCATTTTCTCGTTGTCGTAAAAAAGCAGCGTACCGGCCGCGAGCGCGGAACGGCTCGGTCGGCGCGCAAGCGTGATGCGCGCGAGCCGAAGCTGGCCACGCGGATCGAGCAGACGCAGGTCGTCGTCAGTCTGCATGAATACTCCCGGATTGCTTACGGTTTATATTACAGCTCATATGAAGTTCGTCGCGATGGTCATGGCAATTCTTCTCAGCACATCCGCATCCGGCGCTCTGACGGGTGTGACTGAGCTCAAGACGACGCCCGAACAAGTTACGGACGCTCAGCTTTCAGCGCTCATCGACGAACGCGTTGCGGCGTCGGACGTCGTCGCGATCGGAGAAACCGTTCATGGCTCTTCGGCGATGCTCAAGATCCAGACGCGGCTCATTCGCTACCTCGTGTCCAGGCATGGATTCCGGGTCGTGCTTTGGGAAAACCCGACGTTACGAAGCATGGAGCTGGCACGGTGGGTCTCATCCTGCACGACTGAAAAGACACCCGCGCCGCTCGATGTCCTCTACATGCCTACAGCCTCGGACGGGCCGTTGTGGGAGTGGGTGTGCGATTTCAATCGTGCCAACGCGAAGGATGCGATCGTATTCCGCGGCATGGACATCTGGGACAGACCCTGGGAGCACTACTCGAGGATCCAGAGTCTGGGTCCGCGTACCGGCATCGATCCTTCACTGTTGGAACGCATCCTGAAACTCTGCCCGGGTCACGCGGCGTCGTCCTGGGCGCACATCGAAGTCGTTCTTGCGCGAGTGCAGAGCAACGGCAAGTTCGTTCCCGAAAGCGATTACGAAGCATGCCGCACGAGCCTGCTTACGCTATTCAATACGGCCCGGGAATACGGCAACGCAAAAAAGAAGAAGAAAGAGACGAGCGCCGACGATGCCTTCGAGCTCGCGCTGTCCGCTTCGACCGTCCTCGGCTGGCTGGGTTTTTACCACTACAACTGGTCGGACGATATTCTGAGCTGGAACGCGCGCGACGAGGCACAAGGCCGAAATATCATGCTGGTCATGGAAAAACATGCCGCCTCGCGAGCGATCGTGGCCGCTCATACGAGCCACGTATCGCACAACCGCTCGCGCGCCGATTGGTGGGGATTCGGCGACATCAAATCCGGCATTTTCTTTTTTACCCGCATGAGCAAGAAGAAAGTCTTCAACATTGCCCTCACGGCTTACGAAGCGAGCGGAACGCAGGGCCCATGGTCGCTTCCGATCGCCCGGAACTCCATCGACAAGAAACTGCACGACGCCGGCCATGCCTTCTCGTTCTTCTTGTCGAACGCCGGCTTTCTTGCCGAACATGCGAGATGGTGGATCCAGAATCAGAACTACCCCGGGCCTTATGAAAGCGGCGTCGAGATCGTGCCGCGCGACCACTTCGACGCGTTCGTTTTCTTCGAGCGGTCGCACGTGGACAAAGCGCTGGCCGCAAGACCGATGTGGCAACCTTGACGTCCCGGAACGTACTTTGCTGCCGCGCGAGGTAGTTACGTCCCCGGATACGGCTCGCGAGGCAGCCCTGAAGAAAATACTCGTCCTCTGCCCGACTCGGCGTGAATACCGCGATCTGCCGGCGCTTGCAGAGGCGCTCGGCTGTGAAATCATCTTCGACGAGTTCTGCGGCGATTATTTCGACCGGTTCCTCTGCAGGCACCCGCCGACGGACCTTCGGCCGCTCGACATGCTTGCGCTCATAGACGACACGGTAGACCGCTACCGGGACGCGGGCTTGAGCGGCATCACCTCCGGCGTGGGCTACCCGGGCATGAGTGTCTGCAGCATCATCGCTCAGGCGCTCGACCTCCCCGGCCCGACGGCGCACAGCGTGCTCTCGTGCGAGCACAAGTACTATTCGCGCCTGGCGCAGCAACGCTTCGTCCCGCACGCCGTCCCCGAGTTCCGCCTGCTGGATCCGAAAAAGCCGCTCCCGGCGGCTGAACGGATCCGCTTCCCGGTGTTCGTGAAGCCGGTCAAGTCCTGCATGTCGATGAACGCTCACAGGGTCGAGGACGCGAGGAAGCTACGGAACGTCCTTCCCGTAGCGCTTTTGCCGGAAGGATTCACGAAGCCGTTCGATGAAATGCTGAAGACGTATACGACGTACCCGCTCGGCACTTCCTATCTGCTCGTCGAATCGCTGCTCGAAGGAGCGCAAGTCTCTCTCGAAGGGTATGTCCATCGCGGCAACGTGCACGTGATGGGCATACTCGATGCGATCATGTTTCCAGGCACGCTCTCGTTCGAGCGTTTCCAGTACCCGTCGCGCCTGAGCGAGGCCGTGCAGGTACGCATGACGGACATCGCCCGAACGCTCATGACTGGACTCGGCTACGACAACGCGCCTTTCAATATCGAGCTCTTCTACGATGAGCGCACCGACCGCATCCACGTCATCGAAGTGAATCCGAAGATCGCTTCGCAATTCGCCGATCTTTTCATGAAAGTCGACGGCCGGAGCACGTTCTCGGTCCTGCTGCAGCTCGCGCTCGGTCAAGAGCCGCAGTTCGAGAGCGGAATGGGCGAGTTCAAGTTAGCCGCGAGCTGCGTGTTGCGAACGTTCGAGGACAAGCGCGTCGTGACCACCCCGTCTGAGCAGACGATCGCCGCAATCGAGGCCGATTACCCCGGCGCGAAAATCGAAATCCACGCGACGCCGGGGCGTAACCTGTCCGACCAGATGCAGGATGCGCAGAGCTTCCGCTACGGGCTCGTCAACATCGGCGCTGGTTCCGGGGGCGAGCTCGAAGACAAGTTCGCCCGCATCGCACGCCGGCTCGATTTCGAGCTTGCGCCCGTTCGCAGCCCCGTGGCTGTTACGGGATAACACATGAAGCCGCGCCGGCGGGTGCTGATCACGGTGGGGCCCGGTCTGGTGGCAGGCAGGCGGCACATGACGCAGCGCTCGCTCGTCACCGCTCTCGACAAATGTGCCGATCTTCTCGTGATCCCGGCCGGCAGCTACGACTTCGCAAGCGGGCGTGTGCGCGCATACCGGCGCATGCGCGGCGGCCGGTTCGAAGAGCTCGGCATGATCATGCCGGTCGCGGACCTGTGGATTATTTACAGCGATGGCTACTATCTCGACCATCGTGCTCTCGGGTTTGCGAAACGGCGCGATTTTTTCCGTGCCCAGCTGGAATTTCATCAGGCGCCTGTCGATACGGGCAAAGTCGTACGCGTGGTGAACGAACCGCACGTCGAAGCGCGAACGCTGAAGAGCTGGTTCGCAGGTCTCGACCCGGAGCGCTTTCGGATCATTCCGACACGCCTGTTCTCGACGATCGATGAGGTTTACGCGTTCCGGAACGAGCGCGGAGCTATCGTCGCGAAGCTCGACTGGGGTGGCGGCGGCGGGGGCGCGCGACGGCTTCTGAACGGCGCGGATGTGCGGCGCTTCGAAGAAGAACTGGCCGAACACGGCGACCGCGATCTCGGCGATTACTGCTTCCAACCCTACCTGCCGGGAGACGAAAAACGCCTGTGGTTCGTGGGTGGCCGTTTTGTCGCGGGCCGTAAAAGCAGTGGCCGCGCGACGCCCTGGTCCGGCAGTGCCGCCGATTACCGCGTCGCTGCATATGATGATCAGGTGGATGGCTTTCGCGCCGACGTCACGGCGGCTGAACGGCTGTGCCGCGTCTCCGGCCTGACCGTGGGCTCGATCGATTTCATCGGGGACAGGATCAACGAGATCAACGGCTGCGGCACCATTTTCACCGAGTATCGAAACTGGGACTGCATCGTCGATGCGCGACCCGCGCTCGTGAAGTACTTCGTCGATCTGGTCAAAGGCTCGCGCAGCTCGGCGAGAGCTCAGCGCGCAACCACGCCGGTATGATGCTCGGGCTCGTGCGCCATCAACGCATCGAGATATGCGGCAACTTCCCGGCCGAAGATTTCGCCTTTGCCCGAATAGTTCGCGAACGCCGCAGGATTCAGTAGCTCGGCTTCCATCAGCGCCGGCCCATCGGGCGTCGAGACGAAGTCGATACGGCTGTAGTGCACCGGGCAGCCAAGTGACGCATACGCGCGCAGCACTTGCTGGGCATAAGCAAGCTCGCTCGATGTGGGCTCATAAACCGAGACAGTACCGCCGAGCGACTCGTTGCAGCGGAATTCCTGGGGTCTGGCCGGGCTGGGGCGCTTCAGAACCGCGTGCTGGTAGTCGAAGCCGAGGAATATCAAACTTCTTTCACCTTCGCGCACGCCCGGCATGTACTCCTGGGCGATGTAGTGCTCCTCGCGCGATGCAATCCCCGCGAGGTCGTCCGGCGTGCTCGCGAGAAGCACGTCCTTTCCTCTCTCGCCAAACAGCGGCTTCAGCACGAAACGTTCGCCGGCGGCGAGCCGCCGCACGATCTCGTCATCGACCCGATACGTCGGTATCACGCGGATGCCTTTCGCCTCGAGTGCCCAGAGATATTCCTTTCCCAGGTTGTGTCTGACCGTTTTCGGGTCGTTGATGACTCGGGCGCAGGCGCTCTCGAACGCGTCCACCATTTCAAGGAACCGCGAGAGCTGGGCGTAGAACCCTTCCATCTGATAGACCCAGATCAGGTCCATGTCTTCGAGCGGCACCGGCTCGACGAATCTGCGCTCGCCGTGGCTGAACATGCGACAGAACTGCCTCCCGCGAAGATCGTTCCAGTTGACGAAAAACACGGCGTGGCCCAGCTTTTCCAGACCCGCCGCATAGTGCAGGCAGTCATGCTCGTCGACCTTGTAAGTGACGCCAAAACAATCGCGGCACGTCAGGCGCGCGTCTTCGTTCATCGTCATCAGGATCCTGCTCATCGTGCGATCCAAAGCAAAAGTGACGCCCGTTCCGCAAACCGGCAAAGCAGGGTGAGGCGCGAGCGGGCAAGCACGCGACGCATACCCCTGCCCGATGTCGAGTAGCATATGCGCTTCGCCTTCAGCATGGATCTGACGCGTTGCGTATTCTTCTGGTCGAAGACGACTCGCTGCTTGCGGACGCAGTGGTGCGTGCGTTTCAGCAGAACGCACACGCCGTTGATCTCGTCATCAGCGGAGAAGCAGCGGACGAAGCGCTCGTCGCCAACGCCTATGATCTCGTGCTGCTTGACATCGCGTTGCCGAGAATGAATGGCCTGGAAGTGCTCAGACGCCTGCGGGCAAGGCGCTCGACAGTGCCGGTCATTCTGATCACGGTTCGCGACAGCCTCGAGGACCGCGTTGACGGGCTCGACTGCGGTGCCGATGACTACATCACCAAGCCTTTTCACCTGTCGGAGCTGGAAGCGCGTGTCCGGGCGGTAGTTCGCCGCACGCACGCCGGTGCCGGCTCGGATGTGATTCACGGCCGCCTGCGCCTGGATATCGCGGGCCGGCGGCTGTTTGCCGACGACGAGCCTGTCGATCTTTCCGCGCGCGAGTTTGCCGTTGCCGAGTTGCTCCTCACACGCGCAGGCAAGGTGGTTACGAAGCAGCAGATCGTCGAGAAGCTCTACGGATGGGAAGAGGCTTCTTCGAGCAATGTGGTGGAGGCGTTCGTATATCGACTCAGGAAGAAGCTGGAGCCTTCCGGCGTGGACATCCGCACGATCCGCGGCATGGGCTACCTCATAGAGAAGGTACGTGCCGGCTGAGCAGCCCCTGCTGCGCACGAAGCTGCTGCGATGGCTGCTGCTGCCGCTCGGATTGCTGCTCACGGCCGACACGGCCGTAAGCTACTGGTTCGCACTGCGCTCTTCCGAGCGTGCGCACGACCGTGCATTGCTGGAAATCGCGCGAGACACGTCCATCCACCTGCGTAGCGACGACGGCCGTGTACGCTTCGATATGCCGGAACCGGCGCGTGCGGTTATTTTTACGGACGTCGCAGACAAGCTGTATTACGAAATCACGACCCCCAGCGGCGAGCTGATCGATGGGACCAGGTTCGCCAGCCCGCGTCGAGGCAGCGGCGCCAACGTTGCCGAGCTCCTGTACGAGGGCGAAATCGAAGGCGAGCCCGTGCGAGTGGCCGAGCTCTGGGTCTTCCGCAGAGGCGATCCGCGCACGCCTCAGGCCATCGTGCGTATTGCCGAAACCAAAGTAAAGCGGCGGGAGCTCACGGGTGAGATCGTGCTGAGCGTGGTGTTGCCTCAGGTACTGCTCATCCTTTTCGCGTGCGTAATCGTGTGGGTTGGCGTCGTCAAGGGACTCTCACCCCTGGCTTCGCTCCAGCAGGCGATCGCCGCACGCTCGTATCGCGATCGAAGTCCGGTGAGGGTCTCGCAGGTGCCGGGAGAGGTGCGCCCGCTGATGGACGCAATCAACCAGCTTCTGGAGCGCCTCGATAACGCGCTTACGATGCAGGACCGGTTCACCGCCGATGCCGCACATCAGCTCAAGACTCCCGTTGCCGCGCTTCAGGCGCAGCTCGAGCTCGCGCTGAACGAGCCGGATGGGCAGCCGACGCGCGAGTCCCTCACGAAGATCCAGGTCGGTCTCGAACGCCTGTCGCACCTCGTATCGCAGCTGCTCGCCCTCGCCCGCAATGAACCCGAGGCCGCGCGCACGATGACAGTTGGCCCCGTCGACCTCGCGGCGCTCGCGTTCGACGCTACTGCTGACTGGGTCAACGAGGCGCTCAGGAAGGAAATCGACCTCGGCTATGAAGGCGAAAAAGCGGGTGTGACGGTGCAAGGCGATCCCGTGCGCCTTCGCGAGCTCCTGGACAATCTGCTGGACAATGCCCTGCGGTATACACCTCAACGGGGCCGTGTGACGGTGCGTGTAGTCGACGGGGGCGCGCCGGCACTCTCCGTGAGCGACGACGGCCCGACGATACCGGCCGCAGACCGTCAGCGTATCTTTCAGCGTTTCTACCGTGTCCTCGGAACGGCCGAACGCGGCAGCGGACTCGGGCTCGCAATCGCGCAGGAAATCGCGCATCTTCACGGCGCGACCATCACGCCATCCGACGACTTGGATGGCCGGGGCAACACCTTCACGCTTTCCTTCCCCCCGGCAAGCCAGCGCTAGCAAGACGCGGCGAGGCGCGCGCCGCGCGTTCAGCTTGCGTTCATCTTCGCGTGTGCCCGGCGTCATCTGGGCGAAATGGTGTGTCCATGATCGGCGCGTAGTCTCCGGCACGTAACGCCTACAACGCGACCGGAGATAACCGCAGATGGACACGTTCACCACTTCGCTGTTCTGGGTCTCGCTTGCCCAGATCATGATGATCAACATTCTCCTTTCAGGGGACAACGCAGTCGTCATCGCGATGGCAAGCCGCGCGCTGCCGCCGAAGCAGCAGAAACACGCGATTCTCTTCGGCAGCTTTGGCGCCATCGTGCTGCGGATCATTCTCACGTTTTTCGCCGTCGCGCTGCTCGCGCTCCCGTACCTGAAGATCATCGGCGCCGTGCTTCTGGGCTGGATCGGCATTCAGCTGCTCATACCCGACGATGCCGAGACCGAGCTCGACGGTCATTCGAATCTCTGGAGTGCGATCAAGACGATCATCGTCGCCGATTTCGTCATGAGCCTGGACAACGTCCTGGGCGTGGCTGCCGCAGCCAAGGGCAACATCGTGCTGCTCATCATCGGCCTCGGGCTGAGCATTCCGCTCATCATCTACGGCAGCACGGTCATCCTGAAGCTGATGAACCGCTTCCCGGTCATCATCACCGTCGGCGGCGGGCTTCTCGGCTGGGTCGCGGGCGAGATGCTTATTACGGACCCTGCCGTCAGCGGCTGGGTCGATGCCAATGTCTCGTGGCTCCACACCGGCGCGCCCGTGCTTGCGACGGCCTTCGTCGTTGGCACCGGCACGTGGCTCGCGCGTGAGAAGCCGGACAGCACGACGATCGTGGTCGACCTGCAACAGGTGGAAAGCGAGCCCGCACCTCCCGGCTATCACTGGGTCTCGCGTCCATGGCGGGTTCTTCCGGACGGAACGCGCGAGTACGCACATCTGGTGGGTGAGAAGGCGTTTCGAACGCTTGTTCCCGTGAGCTCGCGGTTACGCCATTCCGGCGACCCCAGCGGGCCGGCGCTGATGATGCGGAATCTTTTCAAAAAGGGAAAGGAGTGAGTCATGGCACATACGAGCAAGCCACAACACGATCTCAAATGGGCGCAGATGACTCGCGGCGCGCGCCTGCTATGGTTCGGCAGGTTTGTGATCGCCCTCATGACTTTTGGATTCGCCTTCCCGCGAATCATGGAGCCGCACCTGAACGACGAGCGCCAGCCTGCCGAATAACCGGTGTGCGGCGCTAATGCCGCAGCGTCACACGCTCACAGGCGTCGGCACGAGGTCAGGAACGCGGAGCTAATCGGCCGCCGTGCGCGTCGGCGCGGATATCGCCGCCTGTGCGTCTTTTAACACGGGCATAGGCCGCCACGCGCCGATGCGGCCGACGAGCGGAAGCTTCACGCCGCTCGGACCCACGCCGAAGGTCAATCCGAGGATGTTGAGCTCCAGGCCTTCGACGCCGCTCGCGGCAACACCAAGAACGCCACCCAGCGAAATCTGAAATCCGCTGCCACTGGGCGCGGCCGCAAAAACCGAGCTTCCCAGATAATCCTTGCCGATGGCGGTGGCCGGGAGATCGATTTCGAGCTCCGGCACGGCGCGACCGATCCATGCCGTGAACGTATTGGAGTTCGGCCCGGGCCACAGCGTGTATTCGGCCGCATAGGGATAAGCTCGCGCCGCTTTATCGATGCGCTCGATCAGCAGGTCAATGTCGCCTCGCTTGTCGGCATACAGCTCGGGCGCGCCGCCGAACCAACGCGCATCAGGCTGCCGGTTACGCACGACGACCACACTTTCGGCCCAGCGCAGCCGCCAGCCGATCACCTCATACACAGTCCACGTGGGTGCATCCGTGCCTTTCACCGCAATCCACGTGTGCACGCCGAAGAGGCCTTTCGCGCCCATCGCGCGCGCGCCGTACACCTGTACGACCGCCTCTCTTACGAGCGCCGGATCCGGAGCGAGGCGGGCAGGTTCGCGGCTCGACGACCTCCAGTCTGTTGCCGTCACGGTCACTCCTGCTGCAGTGAAGAGCACCACTACGCATACGTACAGAACAGAACGCAGCGCGCGACGCATCAATCCACCCGCGCCCCGCTGTCCCTGATCGCCTGACCCCATTTCGCCTGTTCGCTTTTGATGTAGGCGGCGAAACGCTCGGGCGTGGTCGTCACGATGTCGGCGCCGAGCGCGGCGATACGGTCACGGGCGTCGGTCGAGCTCATCATCTTTGCCACTTCGCTGTTCAGCCGCGCGACGATGTCTTTCGGCATCGCCGCCGGCCCGAGCATGCCCCACCACGAAATGACTTCGAAGCCCGGATAACCCGATTCGGCAATCGTCGGCACGTTGGGCAGCGACGGTGAACGCTGAAGGCTTCCCAACGCGATCACCCGGACCTTGCCGGCTTTCTGGAACTGGGCCGTGGAGAGGGCCGATGTGAACATCATTGCGACATGACCGGCCACGAGGTCTGTGAGCCCAGGAACACCGCCTTTGTACGGCACATGGACGATGTCCGTGCGTGTGGCTTTCTTCAGCAGCTCCATGCCGAGATGGCCGCCGCTGCCGCTGCCCGTCGAAGCGTAATTCAGCTGTCCGGGCTTCGCGCGCGCGAGCACGACGAGCTCCTTGAGCGAATGCGCAGGTAATGAAGGATGCACCGCAAGCGCGTGGGGTGAGGCGATGAGCAGACTGATCGGCGCAAAGTCGCGCGCGGGATCGTAGCCCACCTTCGTGAGGCTCGGACTGATCGCGAGATTACCGGTCTGGCCGATCACGAGCGTATGGCCGTCGGGCGGTGCCTTTGCCGCGAGCTCGAGCCCGATCGTGCCGTTCGCCCCTGGCCGGTTGTCTGGGAGCGCCTGCTGGCCCAGAGCTTCGCCCAGCTTCTGCGCGACGTAACGTCCGGTGATGTCCGTCGCGGCGCCTGGCGGAAACGGAATGATGATCCGCAGCGGCTTCGACGGATAGCCTTGCGCTGACACGACAACCGGTGCGGCGAGCAGCAGCGCGACGACTGACGTCGCGGCAGCGCGATTCCGTGCGGACATCTCTATTTCCTCCTCACGGGCCATAATACGCCACATGAAAGCGATCCAGATGCAGAAAGGCGGAGGCCCGGAAGTGCTCGAGCTGAAGGAGCTGCCGCTGCCGCAGCCTGCCGCGGGCGAAGTGCGCGTGCGCGCGCAGGCGATCGGTATCAGCAGCGCCGACATGCTCGTGCGGAAGGGTGTCTACAACTGGATGCCGCCGCTTCCCGCGATACCGGGCAACGAGCTGGCAGGCGTCGTCGACACGCTCGGACGTGACGTCACCGGTGTGCGCGTCGGGCAGCGTGTGCTCGTGAGCTCGCGCGAGCTCCCATTCCGCGGCGGCTGTTACGCGGAGGCGATCTGCGTTCCCGCGGCATCTCTGTTTTTGCTTCCCGACTCCATCGCGCCGAACGACGCAGTGAGTCTTCCGAACTACCAGCTCGCCGGCGCGCTGCTGTACGAGTCCGGCGTGTGCAAGCCCCGGAGCGTTGCCGCGTACGGCGCGAGCGGCGGCGTCGGAATGGCACTCCTTCAACTGGCGCTGTGCGACGGCATGGTGGCGATCGGCATCGTCAGCACCGAGGAGAAGCGTGCGTTCGTGCAGCGTGCGGGTGTCGAGCACGTTCTTATTCGCGGCAAGGACGATCTGCGTGCGCGCGTGATGGCGCTGACCGGAAATCGCGGCGTGGACGCCATCTATGCGATGGGCGGCCCCAGCGCGGCATTCGTCAGCAATCTCGATCTGCTCGCGCCTTTGGGGACGCTTGTTTCGTTCGCCGTCCTCGGCGGTCTGATGCCGGACGCGGACATTTTCGGGGAGCTCAGAAAACGATTGGGCAAAAGTCTCGGGGTCCGCTGCTATTCCGTTCACGCGCTCGACCACGAGCGTCAGTTGCGACGTTCTCTGATGGAGCGCGCGATCGACCTTATGGCGGCCGGGCGCCTGCGACCGCCCGCGCCCACTGTGATGCCGCTCGGCGAGGCTGCGCGCGCTCACGAGATGATGGAGGCGGGGCGGACGGTCGGAAAGATTGTTTTGACGCTGTAAACATTCAAAGGGGGGTGGGTACGATGAAGCGCTTAAGCTATTACTGCGCGTTTTGCGCAGCACTGATGTTGGCAAGCCCGTATGCCGTCAACGCACAGGACGCCAGGCGGATCACGATCCTCTACGACGCTTTTGGTCCGGCGTCGGCGCTTCAGAAAGACTGGGGATTTGCCGCGCTGGTGGAATATGGAGGCAAACGCATCCTGTTCGACACCGGCAACAACGCGAAAGTTTTCGAACACAACGTCAGACAGCTCGGCATCAATCTGAAACAACTCGATGCCGCCGTGATCTCACATCGTCACGGAGACCATACCAGCGGACTCACTTATCTCTTGCAGGAGAATTCGGGCGTCAGGATCTATGCCCCGCAGGAAGGCGCTTTCTTCAGAGGTCGCATTCCCCCCGGTTTTCTCAAGCCGCAGCCTTCGCTGCCGGGGGAGATGCGCTACTTTGGCGGTAACCCGCCGGAGCGCCTGCAATCCGGCAGTGCCTGGGAATCCGGGAATTTCGAGATCGTCACGAAGACCATCGAGATATTCCCCGGTTTTTACGTTCTGACGACGCGTTCGGAAAAACCCGGCACCATGGAGATGAACGAGGTCTCACTCGCTGTTCGTACGCCGAAAGGCCTGGCCGTCATCGTCGGGTGCTCGCATCCGGGCGTGGAGAAAATTCTTGTCGGCGCGACCAAGATCGATCCGCAGCTGTATATCGTGACGGGCGGTTTTCATCTCGTCCTTGCGCCGCAGGATGAAGTGCAACGCACGGCCGACGTTCTTCACGACTCACTGAAAGTCGAGCGCGTCGCACCGGGACATTGCACGAGCGAGCTCGGCTTCGCGGTGTTCATGGATCGCTTCAAGCAGCGGTTCGATCGGGCCGGTCTCGGCTCCGTCATAGCGTTACCTTGAGCGAAGTCAGCGTAACCCTGAGGAGCAGTCGATGGCGCCCACCGCGACCGTGTCAACAAGAAAGTCATGGCGGACCCGCGGATAAAAGACATGGGATGGCGGAAAAAGACGTCCCGTTCGACGGCAAGCGCATGATCTGCGGTGGATTCGAGGTGCTGCTGCAAGCCTGAGATCACGGATAGATGGGCAGGTCCGAGTTTCGAGAAAGCCGGACCTGCTCGAAATTCCGTTAGCCGGATGCCGTGATCGAATCGACCTTGTCCGGGTAGAAGGCGACGTGCTCTTTGATGACGCTGACCTCGTCGTACGGCTGCTCGTAGCTCCACACCGCGTTCTCCGCGGTTCGATCGCCGGATGCGAGCGTGTAGTACGACGCGTGGCCCTTGAAGGGACAATAGGTGCTATGCGTCGTGCGCGCGAACCGCTCCATCTTCACGTCTTTGCGCGGGATGTAATAAACCGGCGAATAAGTGCCCTCTTCCATTCGAATGGCGTTCGCGCTGTCGGCAATCACCTCGCCGTTGAATTTCACCTGCACGCGCATGCCCGCTGCCTGTGTCGTGATGCGATGGTCGGGGCGTTGCGCGTAACCGGGTCCGCTATTGGCAGTCATGCATGTCTCCTTCTCACGCGCGCAGTGTTCCCGTTCCAGCCTTCGCGGTGATATCGCGCTAATATGCACGAGCTCCGATTCTCCACAAAAAAATGGCAGCCGTCGACGGCGGAATTCGGGAGGAGTCATGACCAGACGCAAAGCGATATCGCAGTGTGCGGCAGTACTTGCACTGTTGCCGCTTCATGCCACTGCCCAAAAACCCGCGCAAGCGGATTACCCCTCCAAACCGATCCGCGTCGTCGTGCCGTATGCTCCCGGCGGACCGATGGACTACATCGGACGAACGTTGGGCCGCAAGATCGCACCCGTCCTCGGGCAGCAACTCGTCATCGACAACAGGCCCGGGGCGGGTGGCGCGATCGGCACCGACGTCGTCGCGAAGTCACCTCCGGATGGCTACACGATACTGCACACCTCGTCGAGCCACGCGAGTCTGCCGGTGATCACGAAAGGCCTGCCTTACGACGCGGTGCGCGATTTCGCGCCGATCACGCTGATCGTCAACAGTGTCGGTTTTCTGCTCGTGTCGCACCCGAGCGTGCCGGCGCGCAACGTCAAAGAATTCATCGCCATTGCAAGAACGAAACGGGGCGCGTTGACCTACGGCTCCGGCGGCGTCGGCAACGTCATGCATTTCGCCGCGGAGATCTTCAATGACAAGGCCGGGACGCACCTCGCGCATGTGCCCTACAAAGGTGTCGGACAGGCGATAACCGATCTTCTCGGTGGGCGCATCGACACCTGTTTCGGGCCCGGCACGGTGCTGTTGCCGCACATCAAAGCCGGCAAGCTCCGCGCGCTCGGCATCAGCGCCACGCAGCGCTGGAACGAGCTCCCGGATGTGCCGACGATCGACGAGGCAGGCGTGAAAGGTTACGTGTTCGTGCCGTGGTATGGCCTCTGGTTCCCGGCGTCTACGCCCGAGCCTTACGTGACGCGCATCCGCAACGAAGTGGCGAGGGCGCTGGAAGACCCCGAGGTAAGACGCAGCTTCGCAGAACAGGGGTTCGTGCCCGTCGGCTCGACCTCGGCCGACTTCAGAAAGACCATCGTGGACGAGATCGAGGCTAACAGGCGTCTTGCGACAAGAATCGGCCTCGTTCCCGAGTGATCCAAAGGCGCCGCAAAGATGTCGCAACCCCTTGAAGGGATCAGAGTACTCGAGCTCGGCAACTTCATTGCGGGACCGTTCTGCGGAATGCTCCTGGCGGACATGGGCGCAGACGTGATCAAGATCGAACGCCCGCCGAAAGGCGATCAGACACGTGCCATGCCGCCATTGCTCGACGGAGAGAGCGCAAGCTTCGCCGCACTCAATCGTAACAAGCGCAGCCTGGTACTCGATCTCAAGCGGCGAGACGCACAGGAAATCGCGCTGTCACTCGTGCGCAAAAGCGATGTGTTTCTCGAAAACAACCGGCCTGGCGCGCTCGAAGCGGTCGGTCTCGGCGCCGAACAGGTGCGAGCGGCGAACCCGAACATCGTGTACGTGTCGGCGTCCGGCTTCGGCCAGGGCGGACCTTATCGACGACGCGCAGGAGTGAATCTCATCGTCGAAGCTTTCTCCGGTGCACTGTCGATCACCGGCATGCCTGGCGAAATGCCAATGCGCACGGGCATTCAGGTCGCAGACATTCTCGGAGCGCTGTTCGCCACGTATGGCGCCCTCACGGGACTGATCGGCGCGCTGCGGCACGAACAGGGCCGCACCATCGACGTTTCGCTCGTCGAGTCTTCCATTGCAGCGGCCGCATGGGAAGCCGCCGGCTATCTCGCCACGGGTGAGGTCCCCCAACGCATCGGACATCAGCACCGGCTGAACGCGCCTTACCAGCTGTTCGAGACGGAAGACCGGCAGTACCTGGCGATCGGCACGCCCAACGATGAACTGTTCAGGCGCTTCATGCATGTGCTGGGACTCGAATCCCACATTGCAGACCCGCGCTTCAGCAGTTATCCCCTGAGAAAACAGAATGAAGCCGCCTTGCTCGCGCTCGTCTCGCCTGCGATACGCTCAAGCACCGCCGCGAAGCTCGAGGCGAAGCTGCTCGAAGCCGGCGTACCCTGTTCCAGGGTCAACGATTATCAGCAGGTCTTCGAGGATCCCCACATCCGGTCGAGGAACGTCATCGTCGAGGTGGAGCATCCGCGGCTGGGAAGCATTCGCGCCGTTCGCAATCCCGTCCTCTTCGATAGCGATGGACCGACGATCCGCAAGCCCGCGCCGCTGCTCGGCGAGCACTCGGCGGAAATTCTGACAGAGCTCGGATACACCGATTCGCAGATCGAGGAGCTCGCGCACGCGGGCGCGGTCATGATGGCGCCGTCCCGTAATCAGGGCGCATAAACACCACGCGTCGACGAGCACACCGCACGCCGGTACGGGCAGCACTCCGGGCACACGAACGGCCGTGCACGGCCACAGGGCCAGCGGCGAGCGTCCCGCAGCGCCGTTGTGCGAACAGGCGCAGATTCGGTAATCTCCCCGGGATGCCAGCCATGCACGCGCTTCACAAGATACTCGCCAGGTGCGGGCGCCCGCAGCGGGAACACGTCGAACCCGGCGAGTTTCTCGAAGTCGAGCCCGATGTCTTCGGCGTGATCGTTGCGATCAACGGCACGGAAGCGAAGCGCATGGCCGCGGATCTCGCGGAGCTCGGCATTACGGAGCTCCCGCTGAAAAACCGCATCTATGCCGTGGCCGACCACGCGTCGCCGGCCCCGACGGTTGTCATCGCGCAGGCGCAGAAGCTCTGGCGTGATTTCTTTCGCGAGCACGGTGTGCGCGTCTTCGACGGGGGCGCAGGTGTTTCTCACCTCGTGCTGTGCGAGGAAGGGCTCGTGCGACCTGGCATGCTTGCGATTGCCATCGATTCGCACGCGCCGACGATGGGTGCGATCGGCATGTACGCCTGCTCGCTTGGCGGCGGGCGCCTCACGCTCTTCGCGATCGGCCGTTACGTGATCCAGGTGCCGAAAGTGACGCTCGTCCGGGTGAGCGGCACGTTGAAGCCGGGCGTGCTCGGGCGCGATGCCTCGCTCTACGTGAACGGCCGTCTCGGCCAACGCGGCGCCTACAACAATGCGGTCGAGTTCGCGGGTCCTTTCATCGACGCGCTCAGCATGGACATGCGCTTCACGTTCGCGAACATGGGAACTGAAATGGGCGCGGTCACCTCGTATATCCAGCCCGACGCGAAAACGCTCGAATGGGTGAACCGCCATACTACCGAGCCATACACGGTGCACGAGACCGATCGCGATTTCGAATACGCAGCCGTGCACGACGTCGACGTCTCGGACATCGAGCCGCAAATCGCCGTGCCACATGCACCGGACGATGTGAAGCCGGTAAGTGCCGTCGCAGGCAGGCGTATCGACCAGGCGTACATCGGGTCGTGTGCGAGCGGACGCCTGGAAGATCTCGCCGAAGCGGCGCGCGTGCTGAAAGGCCGCAAAGTACATCCCGATGTGCGGCTTATCGTCACGCCCGGCTCTCGCGAGGTGCTCAAGGCCGCTACGGCTCTAGGCTATGTGCAGACGCTGCACGAAGCGAATGCCATCGTGACGAGCGCGAACTGCGGGGCGTGTCCGGGACTCCACGGCGGCATCCTCGCGCCCGGCGACGTGGCGATCACGTCGATCACGCGCAACTTCGAAGGCCGCATGGGCCCCGGCGCTGAAATCTATCTCGCGTCGCCCGCAACCGTTGCCGCATCGGCCATCGAAGGCCGGATCGCAAGCGCGCTCGAATACGCCTGAGGACGCATGCCATGAAGCTCGCCGGAACAGTCTGGAAGTTTCCTCAGGCCGACATCAATACAGGGCTCATCCGCAAGCAGATGTACAACCATCTGCCGCCGCAGGAGCAAGGCAAGCACTGCCTGGAAAGCCTCGATCCGGAGTTCTCGTCCAGGGCGAAGCCCGGCGATTTCATCGTCGCTGGCACGAACTTCGGCTGCGGCTCGTCGACGCCGGCTCACTACTCGATCCTCGCGCTCGGCATTCCCGCGGTGATTGCGGAATCGTTCGGTCCGCTTTTCTTCAGCAATTGCGCGGGTGGCGGGCTCTGGCCGATCGTCTGTCCCGGCATACTCCAACTCGTGGAAACAGGCGACACGCTGGAAATCGACACGGGAAGTTTCGTCGTGCGCAACGTCGGCACGGGAAAGACCTTGCAGGCGCAACCGCTTCCGGAGATCTATCGCGCGATGATCGAAGCCGGCGGCGAAAAGCCGTATCTCAAGACGCGGCTCGCGCGAGAGAGGCAGGCCCAGACATGAAGCGCACGTCGCTCGCAGGGTGTATGCGGCTCGTCACTGCCGCGGCGTTCGCATTGGGCGCCGGCGTCGCCGTCGCACAGGACAGTTATCCCACAAAACCGATCAGACTCGTCGTGCCCTCTTCGCCCGGCGGCGGCACCGACACCACCGCTCGCGCCATCGCACCGAAGCTGACGGAGCGGCTCGGCCAGCAGATCGTTGTCGAGAACCGGCCCGGCGCAGCGGCAATGATCGGCACCGAGTACGTCGCGCGCTCGGCGCCGGACGGGTACACGATCGTCCTCGCACAGAGCACGATCACCATCGTCCCGTCCATCTATAAGAAAATCCGTTTCGATCCAATCAGGGATTTCGAGCCGATCACGAACGTCGTGGTCGTGCCGCAAGTGCTGGTGGGACATCCTTCGCTGCCGGTCAGAAACGCGAAGGAGCTCGTCGCGTTCGCAAAAGCGAATCCCGGGAAGCTCGATTACGCCGCAGGCGGGTACGGCGGCAATCCGCATCTCTCGATGGTGCTCTTTCTCAGCATGAGCGGCACGAGCATGAACTACGTGCCATACAAGAGCGGGAATGCGGGGCTTTCCGAAGCGCTCGGCGGCGAAGTCCCCCTCATGATGGGGAACATTCTCGCGGTGTTGCCGCACGTAAAAGGCGGCAAGTTACGCGCCTACGGCGTGACGAGCGCTAAACGTGCGAATGCCGCGCCCGAGATTCCGTCGCTGGCCGAGGCGGCCGCGGTTCCGGGTTACGAAGCATTGCAGTGGTTCGGGCTGCTTGCGCCCGCGGGCACGCCGCGGCCCATCGTCGAGCGGCTCCATCGGGAAGCGCTGCGCGTGATCGAGCTACCGGATATTCAGAAGTTCTTCGCAACGACCGGCGGCGATCCACAGCCAAGCGCAACGCCCGATGCGTTTGCCGCGTTGATGCGAGCCGAGATGGCGAAGTGGGCGAAAGTCGTCAAGCAGGCAGGGCTGAAAGAACTCTAGGCGTCAGTCCTTGTGCGGCGGCTTCCAGCCCGCGAATTCGGGATAGTTGCGTTTCACGACCGGACCGTCGAAATCCCACGCCAGACATGCGCCGAGATGCGGCGGCGGGCGCTTGAGCGCAGGTTTGGGTAACCCTGCCTGCCGCCTCAAGTGATTGCGGTAGTGCGGAATCGTCTGGTACGCGACCGTCGCCATGTTGAACACGAGTTCGCGCAGATGCGCACATCCCTGCGTGCCGCCGAGCGCATGCTCGATCGACTTGCGCCATCCGCGGCCCAGCGTGCAGCCGATCAGCCGTGACATCGGCGGCTTCGCGTTCTGGCATTCCGGAAACGGCGTTGCCGGCATGCGCACTGCGACGTCGACGATCTTCATGTGGTCGTCGACCGTGAGGCGAATGCCCATGCCATGAAGCGGCTCGCGCGCCTGCAGAACGCCCCGATCGTGCGTCGGGTGCGCGTAGCTCTTCGTGTCCGTAAGCTCCGCCTCGATGTCCCAGAGGCCATCCTCACGATGGTAGCCGCGATATTCGACCTCACGCCTGTGCGCAAGCGTGCGCGGTGCGGTGTCGGCGAAAGCGGGCGCCTGTTGTGAAGCGAGGTCGTTCATCGTTTCCTTTCACGTTCGAGTCAGTCCGTGTAACCAGCTTCCCGCTGATGCCGAATTCTCAAGACGCGGACTATGTCCAGCGCCGCGTCGAACCGATACAACGCCAGATAGCCTGTCTGTCCCCATGAGCTCACGAGCTCGCGAATATGCGTGTCCACCCGCCTGCCGACGAGCGGATGCATATCCAGCACATCGATTGCGCTTCTGATCTTGTGCAAAGCGTCCGTTGCATGCTCAAAAGACGTTTCCAGCAGGAAGTCCAAGATGCGTTCCCAGTCCGTGAACGCTTCCTCGGAAAAAACTATCTGTGCCACGACACCGGTTTCGGTCGAGCCTTGCGACGACCGGCGACGCGATCCTGAAGGTAAGCGTATACGTCGGCGGCGGCGTGTCCCGTGCCCGTACGCTGCAT
>Ga0075421_100002347_pt1 | contig 22583 bp, 18 predicted proteins | sample SoiMetdeltSBSDD5_FD_75292 | JGI IMG/M metagenome (GOLD analysis project Ga0075421, IMG submission 75292) | Bulk soil microbial communities from a Populus tree surrounding site in Tennessee, USA - Soil MetaG P. deltoides SBSDD5 | ecosystem: Environmental > Terrestrial > Soil > Tree plantation...
ATAGGCCAAAACATTCTTGAATGTAATTGTTTTAAATAACCTTTTCAGGTGTCTGGTAACTAGAGCACGGTGCGCCGGTCAGCGCCGTCCCGAGCTGACCAACGCTGTTGTCGCCCCAGCAGCGCACGCCGCCAGTAGACAGCAGTGCGCAGGTGGAGTCATACGCGGCCGTGATAGGGACAGCGATGCTCAGCCCACTGACGGCGGTCGCGGTGAGGTGATCGTTGGCGCCGCCGTCGCCCAACTGACCGTGGCGGTTACTTCCCCAGCAGCGCACCGTGCCATCGGCCAGCAGCGCGGTCACCGTGACCCGCGGCACGCCGCGTCGTTGAATCGTTCAAGCAGTTCAGCAAAGTCCTTTACGCTCCGGGTGAGCCGGTCCAGCTTGGCGCTGGTTACTTCCGAACATTGTCTGGGCGCTGACCTGCGCTCCGAGATGGCAGGATGGTCGTTGGCCGGCGGCTGAATGTTACGCCACTTCCAGATCTTTAGGTTCAGATCGCAGAATGCGGTGCAAATAGGCGCGAGAGATGTTCAGCTTTTGAGCGGCGTGAGTCTTGTTCCCGTTGCAATCAAGGATCGCTTGGGTGGCCATCCTGATCTTAAAGTCGCGAAGGCTTTGCTCAAAAGACTGCGGCTCGGATTCCAGTCTCGCCTCGCTTGCCAGTGTCGGACCGGGCTTCTGTATATTTTCCGACAGGTCCTTCGCCCGGATCGTCTCACCTTCGCAAAGAACTACCACTCTTTGAATTAAGTTTTCCAACTCGCGGATATTACCCGGCCAGTTGTGGCGCACTAATAGTTCCATAGCTTCGGCGTCAATTGCGCGCACCGACTTGCCGTAAGCGGACGCATAAGTAGTGACGAAATGGTTCGCCAGTATCGGAATGTCCCCGGGCCTTGCTCGAAGAGAGGGAACCTCGATCCTCAATACGTTCACTCGGAAGTATAAATCCTGACGGAAGGATCCCTCCTCGACCATCTGCGGCAAATATCGATGAGTGGCAAACAAAATCCTAGCTTTGAGCGGAATAGGGCGATGGTTGCCCAGTCGGCAGAACTCTTTCTGCTGCAGGACGCGCAAGAGCTTCACCTGGGTATGAAGACTCAGCTCCCCAATTTCGTCAAGAAAAAGAGTCCCTTCGCCCGCCTGTTCGAGATAGCCGGCTCTGGCGCCGACGGCTCCGGTGTATGCTCCCTTCTCATGGCCAAAGAGCTCGCCTTCAATCAGTTGCTCCGGAATGGCGCCGCAAGATATCGTGACAAACGGCGATTTGGCCCGACGTCCGAGGTTATGAATCGCTCTGGCGACAAGTTCTTTGCCGGTGCCGCTTTCGCCCGTGATTAGCACAAACGCGTCTAAATCCGCCACTCGCCGAATCAAATCATAGACAACCTGGGCGCGGCCGCTCGAACCAATTAACTGGTCACAACGGCTCGTGTCGCGTAACTTGGCTTTCGTCTTTTCCAATTCCCGTTTGAGTTTCGCGTGCTCGTGCGCCCGGCCTACGACAAACTTCAAATCTTTTATTGACGGCGGTTTACGAAAATAGTCGTACACACCGTGTCCGACCAGCTCCATGGCGGTCGACCGTCTGTCATCGTCGGTCATCACCAAGATCGGTACTGGAGAACCCTTGATCTCGGCCAAAAACTTCAGTTGCTGGGTCAACGCTGCGTAAGTGGAATCTAAATCCACGATGAGCACGTCAATCTCGTCTCCTGCAATCAGACGCTTTACGTTGTCTTTGTTGGATTGAACGAGGACACTGTAACCCGGACCGAGCATTACAGCAAGAACATCTTGCAGTTTCGAATCCGAATACAGCAGCAAACGAATCATTGCAGGTTACCGTTCATTCTAATTGCAGGGTACCGTTCATTCTAAGTGATAAACCGAATTCTAACAAGCGAAATACCTGAGCTAGAGCTAGTAAAAAGTAATGAATATGCCGTATAGTTCATGTAGTACTTTGAGGTCAGTCCTAGGGAGACAAGGGGGTACTACTTTGGCTGCAACAGCGGTAGAATCTTCTATTTGCCGATAGGTAATGACAATGGCGGTCATAGCCGCGCCGAGCTGGCCGCAGCGCTGATAGACGTACTGGGTGACGCGCTTGCGCCGATCACCGCTCGGCAGATCGATGACGATGTCGGGCCACTCGCCATGCTCCTCGGACAGGAAGCGCTCAAACAGCAACTCCATTCTTGACGGGATCGACGGCAGTGATGCCGCCCGCGTAGCGGCCGGCGCTGCTGGCGGCCGAGCCGCCGCCCTGAGCGAGGATGCCCTGATTGCGGCAGAATTTTGACGATGTCCCGTACGATGAGGAAGTAGCCGGCGAGGTGAAGCTTATCTATGAGAACCAGCTCCGGCGATCTGATCCAGGGCCCAAATCTGACCGCCGTCATCTCCCCGGATGGAAAACGCTTGATGTATCAGGTGCGCAACGGAACGTCCCCATTCTCCTCGCTAAACGCCCTCTGGAACAATCCAAGCCCAGCGTTCTGGCAGGAAGCGACGGCGCCGTCGAGCCCTTCTTTCCCCCTGACGGCCAATGGATCGGCTTCTTTGCCGATCAAAGCATGAAGAAGATTTCGGTCAACGGCGGCGCGGCTGTGACGCTGTGCCGGGCGGATGGAAATCCCCGAGGCGCGGCCTGGGGGGAAGAAGCCAACATCGAAGTGCTCTCGCTGAAGACGGGCAAGGTGACAGTGCTGTACCGTGGCGGATACTTCGGCCGCTACCTTCCGAGTGGCCATCTGGTATTCCTCGACTCGGCGTGTCCACCTCGTCAGTTTCTTACCCTCCCGGCCTGGACCGGACAACTCACATGCTAGCGACATGCTCCGGATTATGGCTTGATACAGTAACCAGGCGGTGATATAGTTCTCCCGGTGTCAGTTATGAACAGACGAAGTTTCATCGCGGCCACTGTTGGTATGGGTATGGCAACCGCGCAGACAAACACAAGCGGGAACGTGCCTGACGCGCCGCGCCGCAAGGCAAAAGTGACAAAACTGTTCAAGGCCCCTGACCCAAATCCCAACGCGCTCGAGGCGACGAGCGAGGGTTTGTGGGTCGGAGACCAGGTAACCGAGCGCGTGTGCCTCATCGATTGGAAGACGGGTAAACTGATTCGTTCCCTCCAAACGGAGTCGCACAACACAAGCGGAATGGCCGTTGGCGGTGGATATCTCTGGTTGGCAGCCAATGGAGGAGTCAGCAATCGACGACCGGCACGACCGACGGATAAGCCCGAAGGTGAGATCTACCAGGCGGACTTGAAGACCGGCAAGACCGTCAAGGTCCATTCGTTTCCGTGGGGCGGCGGCATACATGGGATGGTGTGGTCGGAACCGACACAAACGCTGTGGGTCACATCGCTTTCAATCAATGCGCTCTCAGAACTAGATCCGAAGAAGGAACTCAAGATTTTGCGTCAGATTCCTGTTCGCTACAGTCGCGCTCACGGGCTTGAGATCGACGACGGCGCGATCTGGTGCGTGTTCTCGAACGAACGGGAGATACACAGGCTCGACATGAAAAATGGACGGGTGCTGGAGATAGTCACTCTCTCGAAAGAAGACCCGACTCCGCACGGCATGTGTCGCCGCGAAGGTCACTTCTATTACTGCGATGCGGGCTTCGAACCGCAACAAGCAACGATCATAAGTCCTCACGTCGGATATATTTGCCAAGCGGACGTCTAAGATCAGCTTCAGACTGACCCAGCAAAAGCGAAACATTCAGTCGAATAAGCTACCGACAACGTTGCATATCAGGACCAATCGCAAATACCGGCCTCACACTTTCACATCTCCGACTCGCGCGTTTCCCGGCAACTTGACGCCGAAGCGCAAGTTCCTATTGACCCGTGATACAGGTGCTGAGCGTGCGCACATCTACGGGACAGCGGCCACCGTCGAAGTGGGGTCGATGCCGCGCAAGCCCGCTATTCTCGTTCACTGCAGCTTGGCGTATTCCGCCTTGGCTTGCTTGAGAATCGGGATGTCGGAGTCGGCGTCCTTCCAGAGCGTGAGGAAAGCCTGGTACGCATTGTTTCCCTTTGCGTTGTCTCCCGATAAGGTGTACGCTCTCCCGAGGTACAGATGCTCCAGCGCGCCTATGGGATCTAGCCCCACAATACCGCGACGGTTGAGAATCTTCTGAAACTCAGATACGAATGATTGAAGTTGAGGCCGTGACCGCCAGCTCATATCGAAAAGCAATTTGCAGCCGCTCTAACCTGTCCGCGGGCTTGCCCCGCCCCAGTGCGGCTAACGCCCCGAAGAACCGGTACGAGGTAAACTTAGCGAACGTATCTTCCCGGAAGCGTTTTTCCAAATTGCCGGCGAACGCCTCTGATCGGGAAGAGCCTCCCGAAAAGGACCAGGGCAAGTGCGGCGGTGTATTTCGACATCCCGGCCGTTCGAAAGCGCGAGCGCCGCCATCGCGTTCCTTTTCCCTTCGGCAGCATTCCTGCGAACGGCTTTCCAAACCGCTCGAGCGGCCAGGTAACTCACTGACGTATCGCGATCCCCTCTTGCAGGGCTAGATTCCATGGTCCGGCTCGTTGACCGCAGGCGGCCTGTAAACGGCGGGAACGCGCCAGAGCAAGAACCCTCCGCGTTCGCCGCCGGGTGTTCCGCTCCATGCTTTTCCCTTGGCGAGAGCCACTAATCGATCCATCTGGTCGTTGTCACTCTTTACATCGCGATGTTGTAGCGGATCATCAAAGATACGGTTCCTCCCGCATGCGTTCGGAATCTCGCTGAAGAGTGCTCTCGGCTTCTTCGAAAGCCAATGGTCGGTCATCTGTCGGCGACGTTAAGGTATAATTCCGGCTGGAATTGACTTCTCCAAGCATCGGAACGTGAGGATCATATTGTCTCAAAACATATCAATACTTCTGTTGCTGTTGGCCTCCGCTGCTGCCGCGCAGACGCAAAGCAACCACGAAGTGTGGGCCATCGATCAATCCGACTCCTCCGCAACCTTCGGGGGCAGAATCTACATCTACCAGGGCGCCGACCTGGCCGGGCAGAGCGCGCCCAACGCTGTTCCCGAGGTGGTCGATCTGGCCGGCGCGACCGCCGCGCTGTGCCTCGCCAACACGGGGGCGAACCCGGTGCGGCCGCACATGATCTTTTTCAATTCAACATACTCGCACGCCGTGCTCGCGTTCGTCGCCTCCGGGCACGTCGTGATTTTCAACGCCCAGACGCGGTCACCGCGGGCTTGCTTCCGGATGTCGGTGGGCGCGGGCGGGGCGCGCCAGGCTCATGCGGCCATTCCCGCACCGGATGACACCTACATCCTGGTGGCCAATCAGAACGGCAAGCTGCTCGAGCGTATCGACACCAATTACAGCACAAACACTTTTGTCCACAACACAGGGGCCACACTGGACCTGGTGAATGGGACGACGCCAAACGGGATTCCACGGCAGTTGCCCGGCGTGCGCCCGGATAATGCGCCCATCACCGCCATTCCGCATCCCGCCAGCGCGCTGGGGTTCGTGACTCTTCGCGGCGGGGGGCTCTTTGTAGTCACTCCCAAGACCAACCCAATAGCCATAGTCGGCGAATATGACCTCAACGCGGTGCACCCAAACGGCTTCGGCGGGGCCGTCGCCGCGGGATCCATGTTCATCAACTCGGGCGGAGGAACCCCTGCCAACGTCGCCGAGTTCGACGTTTACCGATTCCCGCTGGCCGGCTACAGCGCCGCCAACGCTCCCAACGTTCCGGCGCCCCTAGTGGTGTTCAGCGACGACGTGAACGATCGCGACTCCCACGGCATGGTGGCCACCAAGCACGACGGCTACCTGTGGGTCATCGACCGCCAAGGCAACCTGATCGAGGTATTCGATCCGGTTTCCGGGGGGCACGCCAATACCATCCATCTGACGCCGGGGCCATCGAGCGATCCGTCTCCGGATCTCCTGGACATTTCACCTGCGGGGAATCGCGTTTATGTTGCGCTGCGCGGGCCCAACCCCCTTTCCGGCGATCCACATGCTTCCACCGGTTCGACACCTGGCGTAGGTGTAATTCGGGTGGAACAGAACGGCCTGCATGGAGTGATGCAGGCCATCGTGCCGATCAGTAACCGGGACGCCCTGGGCGTCCAACGCGCCGACATCCACACTGTGCGCGTTCGCCGGAATTAAGCTGAGACGCCCTGACGGCGGAAGTGTTGCAAAGCCGGTTGATGGGCTCTGATACGCTTGCGGCTCATGCAACGGAACCGGCCAGCACTATTCAAAGGGCGGCATTTTGAAGCCGAGATCATTGTTCTGTGTGTCCGCTGGTATCTCCGGTTTGGACTCAGCTTCCGGAACCTGGAAGAGATCATGGCCGAGCGGAACCTCACCGTTGATCACGTCACGATCTGGCGTTGGGTGCAACGCTACTCTCTAGAGTTGAACCGCCGCTGCCGCCGAGAGCTGCGGATGACAAACCGCTCGTGGCGCGTGGACGAAACGAATCTTTGGGTCGCCGGCGCCGCCCTGGCCGCTAACTCAACAACATCGTGGAGCGGGATCAACGGGCGATCAAACGGCGGGTGAGAGCCAGTCAGGGGTTTCGCTCCTTCGATTCGGCGGCGCGAACGATTCAGGGTATCGAGACGGTGAACATGATCCGCAAGGGACAAGTCAGATGGTTGGCCAAGGACGACATCGCTGGACAGGTTGCGTTCGATTGCAGCGCTCTTCGGCCTCACCACCGTTGCGTGACGGCAAGGACGAACCATTTGTCGCGCTCCGTTGAGCCCAGCAGGGATGGGTCATGTCCCAGCGTTATAAACTGATGATGCTATGCGAATACTTCGAATTCTCGTTGTCCTACCGGCTTTAATTCTGCAGGCGGAGAACTGGCCGCAATGGCGGGGTCCGGCTGGAACCGGCGTTTCACCCGAAAAAGGACTGCCCATCAAATGGAGCCGCGACGAAAACATCGCCTGGAAAGCGTCACCGCGCGGCCTCGGAGTGTCGTCGCCGATTGTGTGGGGCGATCGCGTGCTCGTGACCTCGCAGGTCGGCGCGAGCGCGCTTCGGCCGGGCAATCACCCCACGCTCGTGACGGGCGCCGACGCCGCCGCGGCCGGAGAGCGTCCGCTCGGAGGGAAGCGGCCCGAAGCCACCCAGGAAGGGAAACCAAGGTTCCTGGTTGCGGCATACCATCGTAACGACGGGAGGCTGCTTTGGGAATACGCGTCTGAAGCGGATGGACAGCTGCCGCCGGTGCACGAGAAGCGCAATCTGGCAACGCCAAGCCCGGTCACTGATGGCGAGCGCGTGTACGCCTGGTTCAGCGACGGCCAGATTATCGCTGTCGATATGCATGGGAAGCACGTCTGGACGCGGCGCTTGGGGCGGGAGTACGGGGCATTCGATATCTCCTGGGGACACGCGAGTTCCCCGGCGCTACACCAGGACCGTTTGATTCTGATCTGCTTTCAGGAGGCGTCCTCGTATTTGCTGGCGCTCGATAAGCGATCGGGAAAGGAACTGTGGCGCACCGAGCGGGAAAAGGGGCTGAAGTCGTACAGCACGCCACTAGTTGTTGAGACGCCGAAAGGGACTGAGGTCATCGTGAATTCCAGTGAGCGCGTCGAGGCGTACGATCCGGCCACAGGCAAGCTTCTCTGGCAGTTCACCGAGCCGACCCGTTTCGCCGTTCCCATGCCCGTGCACAGCGACGGAGTCGTCTATCTGAGCCGAGGCTACCGGAGCGGCCCGTACATGGCGCTGCGGTCCGGCGAGCGCGGGGAAGTCGCCAAAGCGCAGCTCGTCTGGCACGTGCCGACGGGCGCGCCGTACGTCTCGTCTCTGGTCCACTACGATGGACTTCTTTACATGGCGAGCGAACTCGGTATCGTCACATGCATCGACGCCAAGACGGGCGAGATGGTCTGGCGCGAGCGGCTGGGCGGCTTCTACAGCGCGTCCCCGGCCGCGGGCGACGGAAAGATCTATCTGGTTGGCGAGACCGGCGACACGCTTGTCTTGCGGGCCGGGCGGAAACCAGAAGTGTTGGCGAAGAATTCGCTCGGCGAGCAATGCCTCGCGTCTCCTGCCATCTCGAACGGGCAGCTCTTCATTCGGACCGACCGGAGTCTGATTTGCATTCGAGCGGCGTCACGTTGATCAGTTAAATTCGCGCGCTGGCGGTGAGCGGGTTATATAATGGCTCGTACATTCCGTCCTCCGCTGATTGCCATTATGAGATCGCCCGACATTCACACCAACGGAAAATCTATTTCCCGGAGAGCATTGCTTGCCGGCTCCGCTGTCCTTGGGGTTGTGAGCGCGCCCGCGCAAACGCCGCCTATTCCGATCATCGATACACACGTCCATTTTTTCGATACCACGCGACCCCAAGGTGTTCCCTACCCGAGCGGAAGCGGAATCCCCGGATTGCCGATCGCAAATCCGGAAAAACTCAAGGAGGTGGCTGTGCCCCTTGGTGTTGTCGGCGCAATCGAGTTAGAAGCGAGTCCTTGGGTGGAAGACAATCTCTGGGTGTTGGAGATGGCCGGAAAAGATCGGTTCATGGTGGGGACAGTTGGAAACCTCGAACCCGACAAGCCTGAGTTTGGCGAGTACCTGGGCAGGTATCGCAAAAACCCTCTTTTCCGCGGCATTCGATACGGCAACTTGTGGGGCAGAAATCTTGCGGCCGCGTTGGAAAAGCCGGAGTTTATCGCCGGCATAAAAGTGCTCGCCGCAGCTGACCTCGCGCTGGATACGGCGAATCCGACCCCCGGGCTAGTCGAAGCGGTGGTCCGCCTGACAGACAAAGTCCCCGGACTGCGCGTCGTGCTCGATCACCTACCGAGTATGGAGCCGCCTGCCGAGCCCGCAGCCCGGAAGACCGTGGAGAGCAATCTCCGGGAGCTTGCAAAACGAAATGTCTACGTCAAAGTTTCGGTAGTAGCCCGCCGGGTCAACGGCCGGGTTCCCCTCGACTTGGCCTTCTATCAGCCACGGCTTGATATGATTTGGGAAATCTTCGGCGAAGACCGGCTGATCTACGGCAGCGACTGGCCGAACAGCGCCGGAAATTGGGTTCCGTATGCGGCCGCGCTTGCCCTTGTTCAGCAGTACTTTCTCGCCAAAGGACGGGCGGCTGCGGAGAAATACTTCTGGAAAAACTCCATTGCGGCTTATAAATGGGTCAGGCGTGATTCCACGCAACCGCAGCTCCCTATGTAGATGGAGCTGGAAGGTCATGCCGTTTCGGCGCTGATCGCATCCACTGCTCTATGTTTCGGGCCTCCCAGGGATTCCTATTCCTTTCCAATTGCTTTACAATCAATTGACTTACTTGGGAGGGGATAAGTGCGTTCCCTGAAGCTTGCGCCTACGATCGCCGCGGCTCTATCGTGCCTCGCGCTCAGTGTTTCCGCCGCCGAACCCAGTTATTTCCGCGACATCCGGCCCGTCTTGCAACGCGCTTGCCAGGGTTGCCACCAGCCAAATCTAAAATCATCCGACCTGGATCTGACCAGTTATGAAGGCTTGGCCGCGGGCGGCAAGCACGGCTCTGGACTGAATGTAATTGTGAAATACCTCACGGGCGAAATGAAGCCGCAAATGCCGCTTGGCCAGCCGCCACTAGCGTCCGAGCAGATCGAGCTGGTGCGGACCTGGGTTACCACCGGAGCCAAGGATGACACACCGGCCGAAGCACGCGAAACGATTTCTACGGGCAAGCCCGCGGTCTATGCGCAGCTTCCGGTTGTAACAGCGATAGCGTATTCACCCGACGGCAAGACACTGGCGGTATCGGGCAATCGCGAGGTTCTCATTCACACGCTCGACGGCAGTGCACCACCGAAACGTTTGTCGGGCTTGTCGGAGCGCATCCTCTCACTCGAGTTCTCTAAAGATGGAACGCTGCTACTCGCAGGCGGCGGCGCTCCGGCTCGATTCGGTGAGATTCAACTGTGGGAGTTGCCCGCCGGTAAGCTCCGGCGCTCGATTATGCTGACCGGCGATACCGTTTTCGGAACCTCGCTCTCGCCGGATGGAACGCGGGCAGCGGCAGGGTGTACGGACAATACAGTCCGGATCGTAGACACCGCCACCGGCAACGAGGTCTCGAAGATGGGGGCCCACGAAGGCTGGGTTTTGGGGACTGTTTTTGGCGCCGATAGCAGGCGCGTTGTGTCGGTCGGGCGCGATCGCGCGGCCAAGCTCATGGACGCGCAATCCGGAGCGTTCCTCGAGAATGTGAATCTGCTGCGTGGCGAACTGGCCGCAATTGCGCGGAGTCCGTCGAAGGAGGTCGTGGTCATCGGCGGCGAGGAGCGAGTGCCGTATGTGTACCTGATGGATCGGCGGAAGAATATGAAAATTGCCGACGACACCACACTCATTCGTAAACTCGACCGGCAGAACGGAGCCATTGCGTCACTGGCCTGGTCGCCCGACGGGCGGCTGATTGCGGTTGGGGGCGCTGCGCCTGAAGTGAACATATATGATGCGGAAACCGGCGAACGCGTAGCGCAGTGTAAGGGGCATACGGCAGGGATCTACACAGTGGCGTTCAGTCCGGACAGTTCTGCGGTGGCGATGGCTGGATTCGACGGCATGGTGCGGCTGTATGATGTTGCCACCGGGACGTTGACGAAGGCTTTTGCTCCAGTCCCGCTGGAAAAGACTGCCGTCGAGACAGGAGGCGCCCGATGATACGGCTCGCGTGGATGTTAGCGTTTATGGCTCAGGTGGCGCTGGCCGCCGCGCCGGTGATCACCGAGATTAGGCCGCGCGGCTCGGAAATCGGACGACCGTTCACCTTGACCATTGTCGGACGGAACATCGCCGATGGCGCGCGCCTGATCTCGACACTGCCGGCGTCGCTAACTCTGGTAACGCCGTCGCAGAAGCCAGGGACAATGATGGCGCCGGGGCGTTCTGTATCGTTCCTGGTGGAGCCGAAGACCGACGCTCAACCAGGCGTATATCCCATCCGAATCGAGACGCCTGCTGGAATCTCGAACATTCTCCTTTTCACTTTGGGGACATATCCCGAACTGACAGAGGAAGAGTCGCAGCCCTACTCCGCGCCGAATAGTAATGACCTGATCGAAACAGCCGAGCCGGTGCGGCAGACGCCGGTGGTTGTGAATGGTTCGCTGCGCGGTCCGGAGCGCGATGTGTACCGGATATACGGCAAGGCCGGAGAGCGGCGAGTTTTAGAAGTGGAAGCACGGCGCAGCGGGTCGGCGATCGATCCGGTGCTACGCATTCTGGATGCATCCGGCCGACAACTGGCACGCAGCGACGATAGTCCGGGCGCCGGGCTGGACGCGCGTCTCGATTTCCTGTTTCCGAAGGAAGGCAATTACTACGTCGAAGTTACGGACGCGCGGTTCAGCGCGCAAGTGCAGAACTTCTATCGCCTGAAAATGGGTTCGTACCAATACGCTGAAGGTGTTTTTCCGCTGGGTGGGCGGCGCGGCGATCAGACGCCGATTACTTTTTTTGGCGGTCGAACGGTCGCAGGCGTGAAGTCCACGGCGGATCTGCGCGGCGCGAGTAAGCAGGACGCCTTCACAAGAGTTGCGCTTCCGGACTCCCCTGCCCTGCCATTCCTATTCGCTGTCAGCGATCTACCGGAAATTGCGGAACCGGTGGAAGGAGCCGTGCCTGTGCCGGGCGTCGTGAACGGCCGTCTGGAGAAAGCCGGTGAAGTGGATCGCTACCGAATAAAGGTTGAGCCGGGCGAGAAACTGCTGATCGAGTTGCAGGGGCGCGAACTGGGTACGTCGCGGATCGAGGGCATCATTACGGTGTACGATTCGAGCGGAAAGAAGCTCGACTCAGCCGGCGACAAGCCCTTACCGGAAGACGTATTCGTGATCCAGGGCACGAGCCGCACCAGCAGCGACCCGTATCTGAATCTGGCCGCGCCCGCCGGCGCAGGCGAGATCGTCGTCACCGTGGAAGATCTGGCCATGCGCGGAGGACCGCTTTACGGCTATCGGCTGATTGTCCGCAGGCAGGGGGAGGATTTCAGGCTATCGATTGGATCTCCCTATGTGAACCTGCGGCCGGGCGGCACGGTGGCGCTCACGGTGTCGGCCGACCGGCGCGGCTATGACGGGGTAATTCAACTGACGATTCCGGATCTGCCCAAGGGAATCCGTGTCGAAGGCGGCATAATTCCACGCGAAAACATGGATGGGAACAATCAACGTGGTTTCAACCGCACAGGCGTTCTCCTGTTGACGGCGGATTCGGATGCGCAACTGCCCGTGAGCCACTTTCAAGTGTGGGGAGAAGCTACGCTATCGGACGGGACCAAGCTCCTGCGTCAGGCGCGTGGCTTGGGTATGGTCGAGAGCATTGCCGGATCTACCGCTCAGGGCGTAGTGGACCGCCAGCGTCCCCTGACAGCTGCATGGCTGGGCCTCGATCTGCCAGTCGGTTTGACCGACCCGGCCCCAGCTACGGTCGAAGTGCGCCAGACCGGTCTCAAGCAGATGGAGGAAGGAGTACGTTACGAGTTCGCGTACAAGTGGAACGTGCGGGGGCGCGGCACTCCACCGGCGGAGCTGGGCGTGGAAATCATCGGAGGGAGAGATATTCGGGTGATCGACAGGAAGCCCAGCGCGGATGCCATGTCCGGCGCCTTCGCCGTGACAACCACAAAGTCTACCGACCCGGGGCGGTATGACCTCTATGTCAGCGGCCGGCTCAAGACAGACGACGGCGAGGAAGCCATCGCCTCGCGGCCGATTGTGTTTGAAGTGAGCGAAGGGACAAGTCATGGCGCCTCGAATCGGTAATCGGTTTCTCGCCGTACAGTGCCTGTTCCTGACTGGCGCTTTAAGCGCGGCGGACGCGCCCAAAGTCTCATTTCTGCGCGATGTCGCGCCGATTCTGAACAAAGCGGGATGCACATCGGGTCCTTGCCACGGGGCAGCCAAGGGAAAGAATGGATTCAAGCTCTCGCTGCGCGGCTACGACCCTCAGTTCGACTATGAGGCGCTTCTCTACGATTTGTCGGGGCGGCGATTCAACCGTGCGGAACCGGCGCGCAGCCTGATGCTGGCTAAGCCGACCCAACAGGCGCCGCACGGCGGTGGACTGCGGTTCGAAGCCGACTCCGATTATTACAAGGTTATCTACAACTGGATCGCGCAGGGCGTGCCGTTCGGCGACGCTAGGGTTGACGCTGTCCACCGGCTTCAAGTTGCCCCCGCCGAGATCTTCATGAAGGCGCCCGATGAATCCGCGACCGTGAAGATCGCCGCGACCTATGCCGACGGCAGTTCACGGGATGTGACGCGCGAGGCGACCGTCGAAAGCAACGTGCCGGACGTGGCCGCAGTCACGGACGCATCGGTGAAAGGGGTGCGCGTCGGAGAGGCGACTCTACTTGTGCGTTACCAGGGAACGCTCACGACCGTACCAGTAACGGTATTGAATCCGAAACCAGGTTTCACCTGGAAGCAGCTTCCACAGAACAACTACATCGACCGGATGATCGACGCCAAGCTGCAACGTCTGAAGATCCAGCCGTCGCCGGCGGTGGACGATGCTGGATTCCTGCGGCGTGTTTCCCTCGATTTGACCGGACGCCTACCCACCCCGGTGGAGGTGCGCGCGTTCTTGGCGGACGCCTCAAAGACCAAGCGTAGCAACGTAATCGAGAAGCTGATCGCGAGTCCAGCCTATGTGGACCACTGGACGCTGAAGTGGGGCGATCTCCTGCAAAACAACCGCAAGTATCTCGGCGAAAAAGGCGCTTACGAGTTCCGCGAGTGGACTCGCGAGTCGATTGCGCAAAATAAGCCCTACGACCGCATGGTGCGGGAGATGCTAAACGCGGGCGGCAGCTCCTACGAGAATCCGGCGGCCAATTTCTTCCGCGTGACGCGCGACGCGAAGCCGACGATGGAAAGAACCACCCAGGTGTTCCTCGGCGTGCGCATGGTGTGCGCCCAGTGCCATGATCATCCCTTCGAGCGTTGGACGCAGAACCAGTATTACGAGATGGCGGCGTTCTTCTCGGCAGTGGGGGTCCGGCCTGGATATGAGGTGGGCGAAGAGATCGTCTACGACCAGCGGCAGGACTTCGCTATGAAGCATCCCAAGGACGGGCGTGTGATGAACCCGAAGTTCATTCTGCCGGCGAAGCCTCTGGGAGCAGCCGCGGCTCCCACCGATGTTCGGCGACGAACGGCATATGCCGAGTGGCTGACGGCCACCGACAATCCGTTCTTTGCCAAGTCGGCTGTAAACCGAGTGTGGAGCTACTTCTTCGGGCGCGGCATTATTGATCCCGTTGATGACATCCGCGCATCAAATCCGCCAAGCAACCCGGCGCTGCTGGATGCGTTGACGAAGGATTTCCTGGCGCACGATTTCGATCTGCGCTATTTAATGCGAACGATCGCCAACTCTCGCGCTTATCAGACCAGCATCGACACGAATGAATGGAATGAGAAAGACACTGACAACTTTGCGCACGCCACACCGCGGCGGCTGAGCGCTGAAACGCTGATGGATGCCCTGGCATTCGCGACCGGAGTTCGGCCCGTTTTTCCGGAGGCGCCGCCGGATACGCTCGCCGAGCAATTGACGGATCCGCACATCGGAAAGGATGGGTTCCTGGACTTGTTCGGGAGACCTTCCCGCGAGTCACCTTGTGAGTGCGAGCGGCGTAGCGATCTGAGCCTGCCCCAGGCCCTGAATCTGGTTAACGGGAAAACAATTTCGGACGCGGTGGCGGACAGCGCGGGGCGCATCGCCAAAGCGGTTCTGAGCGGCAAACCCGATCGCGAGCTAATCGAGGAGTTATACCTGGCGTCATTAAGCCGGCCTCCGACCGACGCCGAACTCGACAAGGCTTTGAAATATTTACAAGCAGGATCAGGGCGCGCGGCGCGCGCTCAAGATCTGCTGTGGGCGCTGGTCAACAGCAAAGCGTTTCTTTATAACTACTGACCGGGAGGAAAATCGTCATGCTCGTTATTCCGGGCCGTCAAAGTCACACGTGCGAAGGTCCCACGAGGCGCGAACTCTTGCGCGCGGGGTCCATCGGGATGCTAGGCCTGAATCTCGCGAACTTTCTCGCGTGGCAGAAGACCGCCCGCGCGGCGGAGAAGTACGAGGGCGCGCGCGGCTTCGGCAGTGCGAAATCGGTAATCATGGTCTTCCTGCAAGGCGGGCCGAGTCACATTGACATTTGGGACCCGAAGCCGGACGCGCCAGCCAACATCCGCGGAGAGTTCAAGGGGATCCCGACCAAGATTCCCGGAACGCACATCGGCGAGCACATGCCTATGATGGCGAATGCCCTCGACAAGGCCACTCTGATCCGGTCGATGAGTTATACGCCGAACGGGCTGTTTAATCACACTGCGGCGATTTACCAGATGTTGACCGGATATCCGCCGGACCGGGTATCTCCCTCCGGACAGCTGGAGCCGCCCAATTCGGCCGACTTTCCGACCGCGGGCAGCTACGTCTCGAAGCTGAAGCCGCCGGCCGAGCCGGTGCTGCCGTTTGTCGAATTGCCACGGCCACTGCAGGAGTCCGGCATCATCGGCAAAGGTGGCGCCGCCGGTTTTTTGGGAAAGGCGTATGACCCCTACCGGCTCTATCAGGATCCGGCAAAGCCCATCAAGACCGAAGACCTGGCCCTGCGTAAGGAAACTCCGGCGGAGCGTTTGAAGGACCGGTTCGAGCTGCTCAAAGGCATCAACGAGTCGATGCCGGAGTTAGAGAAGGCCCTGAAGAGCTACGCCATCGACGAATACTACGGGAAGGCATTCGACCTGGTCCTGTCAGGCAAAGCGCGCGATGCGTTCGACCTGACGAAGGAGCCGGACAAAGTCCGCGAGCGCTACGGCCGAACCACGTTTGGTCAGGGGCTTCTGCTCTCCCGCCGCCTGATCGAGGCGGGAACGCGTTTCGTCCAGATGAACTGGCCGGCGGTAGCCAACGGCAACCCGGAAGTCGATGCCTGGGACACACACGCGGCCAATTTCGGTCCACTAAAGAATTTGCATTGTCCAAAGCTGGACCGCGGGCTCTCGGCGCTGCTCGAGGATATGAACGATCGGGGCATGTTGAAGGAGACGCTGGTGGTCGCGATCGGGGAGTTCGGCCGATCGCCACGTATCGGTGTAAGCACATCGGGGAACTCCAATGCTCCGGACGGCCGCGACCACTGGCCGTACTGTTATAGCGCGATTGTGGCTGGATGCGGTATTTCCCGGGGCGCACAGTACGGCGAATCCGACCAGACGGCGTCCTCCCCGAAAAATAAGCCCGTCCATCCGAACGATTTACTGGCTAGCGTGTACTATGCGCTGGGCATCGACCCCGAGATGATTGTCCTGAACCACCTGAATCAGCCGAGGGAATTAGTAAAAGGCAAAGTGGTTTCGGACTTGTGGAGCTAACTCGGGTTCGCTAGTTTCTTATGTGATTTGGTCGCTTTGTGGCGCCAGACCTCGTTGGCGGTTGCCGGTTCAGTTGATCGGCTTGCACTTGTTTCAATAAGCCCGGTTGTGCGTATCGGGCCTGTAGGGTACCCCGGACCTACCCCCATGCCCTATGAGCATGGGTCCCATATTGGGCCACACTGGAGATAGTTTCGTGGGGGCAGAACCTCTTGAATAGCTACGCGAGTATGTCCCTTACCACGTTCCCAGCAACATCAGTCAGCCGATAGGCGCGTCCCTGAAACTTATATGTCAACCGAGTGTGATCGATACCGAGAGTGTGAAGAATGGTCGCGTGCAGGTCGTGTACGTGCACCGGGTCCTTTACGACGTTGTAGCAATACTCGTCTGTCTCGCCAAAGGTTACGCCGGGCTTGACGCCGCCTCCGGCCAGCCACATGGTGAAGCACCGCGGATGGTGATCGCGACCGTAGTTGTTCGCCGTCAGCTTGCCCTGGCAGTAGACAGTCCGTCCAAACTCGCCCCCCCAGACGACGAGCGTGTCCTTCAATAGGCCGCGCATTTTGAGATCCTGCACAAGAGCGGCGGAAGCCTGATCCGTGTCCTTGGCCTGCCCGGGAATCTGCTTCGGGAGCTCGTTGTGCTGATCCCAGCCGCGATGGAAAAGTTGAATGAAGCGTACGCCTCGCTCGGCCATGCGCCGCGCCAGCAGGCAGTTCGCAGCGAAGCTTCCCGGTTTGCGCGAATCCGGGCCGTAGAGTTCAAAAGTGCTCGCCGACTCCTTGGAAAGGTCTGTAAGCTCGGGCACGGAGCTTTGCATCTTATAGGCCATCTCGTATTGGGCGATACGCGTGGCTATCTCCGGATCGCCGGACTCCTCGAGCTCAACTTGGTTCAGTCGCGCGACATCGTCAATGAACCGCCGGCGCGCCTGACCGCTGAAACCGGCCGGGTTTGACAGATAGAGCACCGGGTCGCCAACCGAGCGAAACTTCACACCCTGGTATCTGGTCGGCAGAAATCCGCTGCCCCACTGTCGGTCCGCTAGCGGTTGGTCGTTTCGATTCCCGCTACCCTGGGAGATCATGACCACAAAGGCAGGAAGATCCTTGTTCTCGCTGCCAAGCCCGTAGGCGAGCCAAGAGCCAATCGACGGCCGCCCGGCGAGCTGGAAGCCGGTCTGAAAAAAGGTAACCGCCGGATCGTGGTTGATGGCCTCGGTGTGCATTGATTTGATGAAACAGAGGTCGTCCGCCACCTTAGCCAGATTTGGCATCAGCTCACTTACCCAGGCTCCCGAGTCGCCATGCTGTCGAAACTGGAACAGCGACGGAGCGATGGGGAAGCTTGTTTGCCCGGAGGTCATTCCCGTCAACCTCTGGCCACCCCGCACCGACTCGGGCAGCTCGGTAGTAGCGAGGTCCTTCAACTTTGGTTTGTAATCGAACAATTCCATTTGCGACGGGGCGCCGGATTGAAACAGGTAAATGACGCGCTTCGCCGTGGGTGGAATGTGCGGCAGCCCTGGAAAACCGCCGGCATCCTCGCCGCCATGTAACAGACTGGACAACGCAGCGATTCCGAGTCCAGCGCTGGCCTTTCCGAAGAAATACCGCCGCGTCAGGAGTTCTCTGTCCATATCGTCATTCCTTAGTTATCGCTGCATCCAGGTTGAGGATCAGGCTAGCCACGGCGGCATAGGCGGACACTTCGCGCGCATCCAGCTTCTGATCAGCGGGCGCTTCACCGTGAGCAAGGTATCTGGAGGCGGCGGAGGGATCGCTCTGGAATGCGTCGCGATAGAAGCCCAAGCTGGAAAGCAGAATCTCCGCCTCACGCTGGCGAGGCGCCCGCGCCGTCGCGAGCTCGAACCCATAGCCAATTCGCGACGCCGGAGTCTGTCCTCCCTCGCGAATCATTCGTTCCGCCATTTTGCGCGACGCCTCGATATAGGTCACATCGTTCATCAAATTGAGCGCTTGCAGAGGCGTGTTGGTGCGCTGTTCGCGCACCACGCAAGTCTCGCGTCCCGCGGCGTCGAAGTTCATCATCGAGGGCGGTGGCGCGGTTCGTTTCCAGTATGTGTAGAGGCTGCGACGGTGCAGCCCCTGGCCAGTGTCGGGCTTGTAGTCGTCTCCGCCAGAAAGCTCCTTCCATAGGCCTGCCGGCTGATAGGGCTTCACAGAAGGGCCGCCAACCTTATCCACCAGCAGCCCCGAGATGGCGAGGGCTTGATCGCGCAGCATCTCGGCCGAGAGCCGCACGCGCGGACCACGCGCGAGGAGCCGGTTTTCGGGATCCTTCTGCAGTAGTTCCGGGGTCACCCTCGAAGCCTGGCGATATGTTGCGCTCAAGACGATAGTCTTCTGAATCGCCTTCATGTCCCAGCCGACGCGCACAAACTCGGTAGCCAGCCAGTCCAGTAAATCGGGATGGGAAGGCAGCTCCCCTTGTGAGCCGAAATCCTCCACGGTCTTCACAAGTCCCGCGCCAAAAGCATTTTGCCAAAATCGATTCACCGCGACCCGCGCAGTGAGCGGATGGGACGGGTCTACGATCCATTTCGCCAGTCCTAGGCGATTCTTGGGAGCGCCAGCGGGCAACGGCAGGAGCGCCGCAGGGACGTCGGGATTCACTTTCTCTCCAGGCCGGTCGTAGGCGCCTCGCGCCAGGACGTGCGTCTCACGCCGCGTCAGGCTGTCCTGCATCACCATAACAGTCGGAAAACTGTCGATCAGCCGGTCGCGCTGTTCGCGTAGATCGAGGGCTTCCCTGCGCGCTGCGCGCATCGCATCCGGCGCGTACTCATCAAGGAAGCACCAGCGGAGTTTAGTCGACTGAGCCTGGTTGCGCCGATCGGCAGGCAGTTTGGCCAGACGGTTTATCGACTCCGGCAAAGCCAGCACCGCGACCTCTTCCGGTGTCAGGGAGGAGCGATAAACCCGGACTTGCGCGATGCCCCCTCGGAATCGGTTTGCCGGCCCGAACCCTGCCCCAATGCGCAGCGGTTGCTTGACATCAAAGGGTTGGTTCAAGTAATCCAGATCGGCCTTGGACTTGAGCGGCCGCCCGTCGAGGTAAAGCTTAACGCCACTGGCAAGACGAGACCCGTCATAGGTGAGGACCACGTGGGACCAGCGGTTCAGCGGAACCGTCATTTCGCTCTCGAGGCGCACGCCATCGTCCAGCCAGCGCTGGTTCAGAGTCGCGGCGAGGCGCCCGTCCTTAAGGAAAAAGCCAAATCCCTTGCCCTCCTCTTCGTCGATCGCCCGGCTCAAGATCGTCCCCGTGCCGCTAGTAGGATTGATCCATGCTGAAAGCGTAAAGGAATCGTAGAAACCGAAGTTGCCCACGTTGCCCGCGTCCACATAGCTTTTGCCGTCAAAGACAGCTGCCTGTCCTGCCGGGCCGGCTGCGTAATGCGGGACGCCGTCCTTCCACTGGGCCAGCCCGGTGAACGACACGTCTTGTTGCACCGGACCGTTCTCCATGAGGTACAGGTATTTCTCCGAACGGCGAGGATCGCGGGTAATGACGCCGTCGAGGCCGCCATCGAGACTCAGGCGCACTGCCAAGGCACGCGACGGAGCCCAGTCGAATTCCTGCGAGCCGTGAAGCGAGCTCTCCCAGGCGCGTTGCGCGCGGGCAATTTGTGGCTCCTGCGCCACCACCTGCCGATCCGCCGCCCCTATTTTCCGCTCGATGGCCGCGAGCCGCGCTTCCTGCTCAGCGGACGGCGCCGTGATTGTGGGTGGCGAGTTGCCATACTTGAAGGCGTTGCCGCGCTCGGGCGCCTGATTGAAGTAGGCGAACATCTGGTAGAACTCTTTGTGCGTGAACGGGTCGAATTTGTGACTGTGGCAGCGCGCGCAACCGAGCGTCAGGCCCAGGAACACCGTGGACGTGGTATCCACGCGGTCCACAACGTATTCGACGGCGTACTCTTCTGGAATAATTCCGCCCTCGCCATTGCCGCGGTGGTTGCGGTTAAATCCCGTCGCGAGTACTTGATCGCGCCTGGCAGCCGGTAAAAGATCACCCGCAATTTGTTCGATCGTAAACTGATCATACGGGAGATTCCGGTTGAACGCGTCTATGACCCAATCGCGCCAACGCCACATCGACCGCTCAGCGTCAGTCTGGTACCCGTTTGTATCCGCGTATCTCGCCGCATCAAGCCAGCGGCTCGCCATCCGCTCACCATACCGAGGCGAAGCCAGGAGCCTGTCCACGACTTTTTCATACGCATCGGAGGATTTATCGCCGACGAACGAGTCTATTTCGGCTCCGGTAGGTGGCAAGCCCGTCAGGTCAAAAGACACTCTGCGCAAGAGAGTGCGCTTATCGGCCTCGGGCATCGGCTTCAGTCCTTCGCGATCCAACCTTGCCCTTACAAAGTAGTCGATGGGATTCTTCGGCCAGCTGCGGTCACTGATTTCGGGGCGGTCCGGTCGGATGGGTGGAATGAACGACCAATGCTTCTGCCAGCGGGCGCCTTGCGAAATCCAGCGCGAAAGCAATTCGATTTCCCCGTCCGAGAGCTTCGAGGCGCCGGAATATACGGGAGGCATCCGGAGACGACTATCGCTGGAGCTAACGCGACGAATCAACTCGCTCGACGCCGGGGCGCCTGGAGCGATTGCGAAATGGTTGCCGAGGGCCGCTTTCGCTGTTGCTTCCATGTCGAGCCGCAGCTTGCCTTGACGCTTGCTCTCGTCCGGTCCGTGGCAGGTGAAGCACTTCTCGGAAAGGATCGGGCGGATGTCACGATTGAACTCGATCGTCGATTCCGGCGCTGCGAGAGCAAAGTTCGCAGCTGTCAAAAGCGCCAAACAAAACCGCATGGCTATCCTCGCACTTGCCTTTGATTCTATCCCAGTTAGCCAGATCAGGGCTTGCTGACGAATTTGCGCCGGAGTATTTTAGTTTAGACGCTCAGTTGTTTTTCAGCTGGAGCCGTATACCTAATACCAAGGAGTTGGAATGGTCAGCCTAGCAGATGCACGCAGAGTGATCGCAGCGGCGGAGAAGAAATCACAGGAGATCGGCCAGCCGATGAACATCGCCGTGGCCGATGAAGGCGGCAATATTGTGGCGCACGTCCGGATGGACGGAGCGTGGCTGGGCAGTATCGATATTTCGCAGAAAAAAGCCTACACTTCACGGGCTTTCGATATTTCGACCAAGGACCTGGCTGCTCATTCACAATCGGGTGGTCAATTCTTTGGAATCCATGCCTCCAACGATGGCAAGATCATGATTTTCGCCGGTGGGATTCCGTTGAAGAAGAACGGCAAGGTAGTAGGCGCCATCGGCGTCAGCGGCGGCTCGGGCGACCAGGATCATGCCGTAGCGGAGGCTGGCGCGGCAGCTTTTTAAGTTGTGGAGGTGAAATAGCTATGGCAAGTAATCGAGGAGTTGCATACATCAAGCCGGGCGTGGTGGAGATCCGGTCCATCCCCTACCCGAAGCTTAAGATGCCCAAGAGCGAGACGGACCCCTTCGGGGGAAAAGACGCCCCGCACGGCGTCATCCTGAAGATCGTCACCACCAACATCTGCGGGTCGGACCAGCATATGGTGCGCGGGCGGACGACGGCTCCGCAAGGTCTGATCCTGGGGCATGAGATCACGGGCGAAGTGATCGAAAAGGGCAGCGATGTTGAGATGTTGAACATCGGGGACCTGGTGACCGTGCCTTTCAACATCGCTTGCGGACGGTGCCGCAACTGTCGCGAAGGCAAGACGGGGATCTGCTTGACGGTAAATCCCGCGCGTCCGGGAGCGGCCTATGGCTATGTTGATATGGGCGGCTGGGTCGGTGGGCAGGCCGAGTACGTGTTGGTACCCTATGCCGATTTCAACCTGATCAAGTTCCCCAACAAAGAAAAAGCCATGGCGAAGATCGCGGATCTGACGCTGCTGTCCGACATCTTCCCCACTGGCTATCACGGCGCCGTCACAGCAGGAGTGACGACGGGTTCGATCGTTTACGTAGCAGGCGCCGGACCAGTGGGGTTGGCATGCGCCGCCTCCTGCCACTTGCTGGGAGCGGCAGTGGTAATCGTCGGAGACATGATTCCGGAAAGGCTCGCGCAAGCTAAGAGCTTCGGCTGCGAAATCATTGATCTTCGTAAAGACGCGTCGCT
>Ga0075421_100002348_pt1 | contig 22576 bp, 26 predicted proteins | sample SoiMetdeltSBSDD5_FD_75292 | JGI IMG/M metagenome (GOLD analysis project Ga0075421, IMG submission 75292) | Bulk soil microbial communities from a Populus tree surrounding site in Tennessee, USA - Soil MetaG P. deltoides SBSDD5 | ecosystem: Environmental > Terrestrial > Soil > Tree plantation...
ACCGGCGGCGTGACCGGCGTCTACTACGCCGCGGGCGGCGCGATCTGCCGGCTCGTCAACAAGGACCGCGCGAAGCACGGCATCCGCTGCTCAGTCGAATCGACCGGCGGCTCGGTGTTCAACATCAACACGATCAAGGCGGGTGAGCTCGACATGGGCGTGGCGCAGTCCGACGTGCACTACAACGCGACCAAGGGCCTGGGCGTATTCAAGGACACGGGCGCTTACGACGACCTGCGCGCGGTCATGTCGCTGCACCCCGAGCCGTTCACCGTGCTCTCGAGGAAGGAGGCGAACATCAAGAGCTTCGCCGACTTCAAGGGCAAGAAGTTCAACGTCGGCAACCCGGGCTCGGGCACGCGCGCGTCGATGGAAGAGCTGCTCGGTGCGATGGGCTGGAAGATGTCGGACTTCAGCCTGGCGTCCGAGCTTAAGGCGGACGAGCACGGCGCTGCGCTCTGCGACGGCAAGATCGACGGCTTCTTCTACGGGGTCGGTCATCCGTCGGCGAACATCCAGGACCCGACGACGACGTGCGGCGCGAAGCTGGTGTCGCTCACCGGCGCAGCGGTCGACAAGCTCGTGAAGGAAAGGCCGTACTACGCGTACGCGAGCATTCCGGGCGGACTTTATCCGAACAACCCGCAGGAGACGAAGACGTTCGGCGTGCTGGCGACGTTCGTCTCGTCCACGAAGACGCCGGCGGACACGATCTATACGGTCGTCAAGGCGGTGTTCGACAACTTCGACGAGTTCAAGAAGCTGCACCCGGCGCTCGGGGTGCTGAAGCCCGAGAGCATGGTGAAGGACGGGCTGTCGGCGCCGCTGCACGACGGCGCGCTGCGCTACTACCGCGAGAAGGGCTGGATCAAGTAGCGGCGCGCTTCCGCTTGACGCAGGAAGCGGTCAAGGTCGCCGAGGTCGCGAACCCAGAGCTCGAGCAGCTCGTAAAGGAGGCCGATCTCGGCGGGCGCGAGCCGAAAGGAGCGATCGGCACGCTCGTCGCGGTCGTGATGGCGGCGTGGTCGCTATTCCAGCTGTGGATCGCGTCGCCGCTGCCGTTCACGTTCGGCTTGCTGATCTTCAACGACACGCAGGCGCGCGCGATCCACCTCGCGTTTGCCGTGTTCCTCGCGTTCGTCGCGTTTCCGGCGTTCAAGCGCTCGTCGCGCACGGTGGTTCCTGCGAGCGACTGGATCCTCGCGCTGATCGGGGCGTTCTGCTCCGCGTACCTTTTTCTTTTCTACAACCAGCTCGCGCTGCGGCCCGGCAGCCCGACGACGTTCGACCTGGTCGCCGGCGCCATCGGCGTGATCGTGATGCTCGAAGCGACTCGCCGTGCGATGGGCATCAACATGCTGATCACGACCGGGCTCTTCCTGCTCTACGTGTTCGCGGGGCCCTACATGCCGGAAGCGCTGCAGCACAAGGGCGCATCGGTTTCGCGCTTCGTGTCGCACTTCTGGCTGACCACCGAGGGCGTCTATGGCGTCGCGCTCGGTGTGTCGACCGCATTCGTATTCCTGTTCGTGATGTTCGGCACGATGCTCGACATCGCCGGTGCGGGCAACTTCATGCTGCAGCTGTCGCTCGCGCTGCTCGGGCACCTGCGCGGCGGGCCGGCGAAGGTCTCGGTCGTCTCGTCGTGCCTGAACAGCTTCGTCTCGGGCTCGTCGGTGTCGAACGTCGTCTCCGGCGGCATCTTCACGATCCCGCTGATGAAGCGCACGGGGTATTCCGGCGTCAAGGCCGGCGCGATCGAAGCATCGTCGTCGATCAACGGCCAGATCACACCGCCGGTGATGGGCGCGGCCGCGTTCCTGATGGTCGAGTACGTCGGTATACCGTATTCCGAGATCATCAAGCATGCGTTCCTGCCGGCGTACATCTCGTACATCGCGCTCTTCTACATCGTGCACCTCGAGGCGCTGAAGTACGACCTGAAGCCGATCCCGGCCGAGCCGCGGCCGTGGAAGTTGCGCGTCCTCGGCTGGCTGCTCGGCTTCACCGGCACCGTTGTCGCGCTCTGCGCGGTCTACGCGCTGATCACCGGCGTGCGCATGCTGTTCGGCGGGTGGGCAGGATGGGCGCTCGCGGTGACGACGCTCGTCGCCTATGTCGGTCTGCTCGCCTGGTCGACGCGCTATCCGGAGCTGCCAATCGACGACCCGCGCTCGCCGCTTTTGAAGCTGCCGCGCACGTGGCCGACGGTGCGCGCCGGAATGCACTTCTTCATCCCGATCATCGTGCTCCTGTGGGCGATGATGGTGGAGGAGCTTTCGCCCGCGACCTCGGCGTTCTGGGGCACCGTCACCGCGATTGCGATGGTCGTGCTGCAGCCGTGGCTCGTCGCGGTGCTACGCAAGAGCGGCGAGCAGCGCGTCGCGCTGACGAAGGGTGTCGCAGACCTGTGGCGCGGCCTGGTGCTCACTGCGCGCAGCATGGTCGGCATCGCGGTCGCGTGCGCGAGCGCCGGATTGATCGTCGGCGCGATCACGCTCACCGGCCTCGGGCTCATGATGACCGACTTCGTCGAGTTGATCTCGGCGGGCAACGTGTTCCTGATGCTGTTGCTCACCGCGGTAGTGTGCCTGCTGATCGGCGCCGGAGTCCCGACTACCGCGAGCTACATCCTGGTGGCGACGCTGATGGCGCCGGTGATCGTCGAGCTCGGCGCGAGGAGCGGACTCGTGATCCCGCTGATCGCGGTCCACCTGTTCGTCTTCTACTTCGGCGTGATGGCGGACGTGACGCCGCCGGTCGGTCTCGCTTCGTATGCGGCGGCCGCGATCTCGGGCGAGGATCCGAACGCGACCGGATGGCAGGCGACCTGGTACAGCTTCCGCACGGCGATGCTGCCGTTCGTGTTCGTGTTCAACCCGCAGCTGCTGATGATCGGCATCGGCAACGTCGCGCACTTCCTGCTCGTCGTCGCGAGCGCGATCATCGCCTCGTGCCTGTTCGCGGCGGCGACCATGTGGTATTTCCGCACGCGCACGCGCTGGTGGGAGGCGGCGCTGCTGCTCGCCGCCTCGTTTCTTTTCTTTCGTCCCGATTTCATCATCGACCGCTTCGCGCCGAAGTACGTCGACGCCCCGGTCTCGCGGATTTACGAAGTCGCCGCGGCGCTCGACGACGACGAGTGGGTGGTGCTGAAGATCGCCGGCGAGAACATCGAAGGGCGCGCGATCACCAAGACCGTCGCGCTGCCGGTTGGCAAGGGCAAGGACGGGCGGGAGAAGATCCGCGCGGGCGGCGTGACGCTCGTACCGCTTGGCAACGAGTTGCAGGTGGCGGACGTGAAGTTCGGCAGCCGGGCGCGCAAGCTCGGCATCGAGCAGGGGTACAAGGCGGTCGGCATCCTGCTCCCGAACCCCGACCGGCCGTCGGACTACTGGGTGTTCATTCCCGCCGCCCTGCTCGTCGCGTTCGTCTGGTTCGCGCAAGAACGACGGCTTAAAAAATAGGGACGTACCCCATTTTTAGGCGAGCGCGTACGCGGTCTCCTCGATGTTCAGATGCCGCGCTCTTTGCGCCACGCCGCGTACGCGGCGCGCGTTTCCGCGTTCGGCGGATACGTGCCGGGCAGCGCGGCGCCGCCCTGGACGCGCTCGAGCACGAAGACTTCCATCTGCTCCTGCTCCGCGGCATCGGCGGCCACCTCGTCCGCGAGGTGCTTCGGAATCACCACGACGCCTTCCTCATCGCCAACGATGACATCTCCAGGATAAACCGCGACGCCGCCGCAGCCGATCGGCACGTTGAGATCCGTTGCGTGGTGCTGGATCAGGTTGAGCGGTGCGCTGCCGCCGGCGCAATACACGGGGAAATCCATCTGCGCGATGGTGCCGCTGTCGCGCACCGGGCCGTCGGAGACGAGTCCGGCCGCTCCCCGCTTCATGAGGCGCGTCATCAGGATCTGGCCGCCGGAGGCGACTCGCGTCTCGCCACGGCAATCGAGCACCAGCACGTAGCCTGGAGGAACGGTCTCGATCGCCTTGCGTTGCGGGTGCTCGGGATTCTCGAACGCGCTCAACTGGTCGAGGTCCTCGCGCGCCGGGATGTTGCGCATCGTGAACGCCGGGCCGACGAGGTTGCCGCCCGTCGGCTTCGTCAGCCGGGCCACTCCCTGCAGGTAGACGTTGCGCAGGCCGCGCTTGAAAAGCTGCGTCGTGAGCGTTGCCGTGCTGACGCGGCGCAAATGCTCGATCGTTTCCGGCTTGAGGTCCATGCGCGCCCCGCTCAGTGAATCTCCGGTTCTCCGCCGGAGCCAGCCTCAACGTGTCCGGGCTCGAGGAAATCGAAATCGCAGCCCTTGTCGGCCTGCTGGATGTGCTTCAAATACAGAACGCCATAGCCGCGCGTGAATTTGGGTTCAGGCGCCTTCCATTGCGCCTTGCGCTTCGCGAACTCCTCGTCGCTGATCATCAGGTCGAGCCGGCGCGCCTCGACGTCGATCGAGATCCGGTCGCCATCGCGCACCAGCGCCAGCGGCCCGCCGACATGCGACTCGGGCGTCACGTGCAGCACGCAGGCGCCGTAGCTCGTGCCGCTCATGCGCGCGTCCGAGATTCGCAGCATGTCGCGCACCCCTTTCTTTAGCAGCTTCTGCGGGATCGGCAGCTGGCCCCATTCGGGCATGCCCGGCGCGCCCTGCGGTCCGGCGCTTTGCAACACGATCGCGCAGCTCTCGTCGATGTCGAGGTTAGGATCGTCGATGCGCGCGGCCATGTCGTTGTAATCCTTGAACACCACCGCGCGCCCCTGGTGCTTGTAGAAGCGCTTTTCCATCGCCGCCGGCTTGATGATCGCGCCGCCCGGGGCGAGGTTGCCGCGCAGCACTGCGAGGCCGTCCTTCGCGACGAGCGGGTTCGAGCGCGGGCGAATCACCTCGGCGTTGTGCACCACGGCGCCGGCGATGTTCTCGGCGATCGTCTTGCCGTTGCATTGCCTGGCGCGCCCATCGATCAGGTCGCCGAGCTGCGTAAGGAACGCGCGCAAGCCGCCTGAATAGTAGAAGTCCTCCATCAGATATGCGCCCGAAGGGCGCAGGTTCGCGAGCACCGGCGTCCTGCGCGCGATCTCGTCGAAGCGATCGATCGTAAGGTTGATCCCGCAACGCTTCGCCATCGCGACGAGATGAACGATCGAATTCGTCGAGCCGCCCAAGCCGACGACCGCGGTCACTGCGTTATCGAACGACGCGGCGCTCAGGTAATCGAGCGGCTTGACGTCCTCCCAGACCATCTCGACGATCGCCTTGCCGGCGAGCGTCGCCATCTGCGCGTGGCGCGAGTCCGGCGCCGGGATCGATGCGGCGCCGGGAAGCGTCAGGCCGAGCACCTCGACCGCGCTCGTCATCGTGCTCGCGGTCCCCATCGTCATGCAATGGCCCGGCGAGCGCGCGATTCCGTCCTCGATCTCCTGCCAGTCCTGCTCGGTGATGTTTCCAGCGCGCAATTCCGCCCAGTATTTCCAGGTATCCGAGCCGCTGCCGAGAAACTTGCCCTTGTAGTCGCCGCGCAGCATCGGGCCGGCGGGCAGGAAGATCGTCGGCAGATTCATCGAAACGGCGCCCATGACGAGCGCCGGCGTCGTCTTGTCGCAGCCGCCCATCAGCACGCAGCCGTCGGCCGGGTAGCTTCGCAGCAGCTCCTCGGTCTCCATCGCAAGCAGGTTGCGATAGAGCATCGTCGTCGGCTTCTGGAACGGCTCGGCGAGCGTAATCGCCGGCATCTCGACCGGGAAGCCCCCCGCTTGCCAGACGCCGCGCTTCACTTCCTCGGCGCGCTGGCGGAAATGGCTGTGGCACGAATTGATCTCGCTCCAGGTGTTGATGATCGCGATGACCGGCTTGCCCGCGTAGTCGGAGCGGTGATAGCCCATCTGCGCAGTGCGCGAGCGGTGTCCGAACGAGCGCATGTCCTTGACGCCGTACCAGCGATGACTGCGCAGCTCTTCCGGTTTCCTGCGGGGCTCGGTGCTCATGCGTGGGGTTCTCCTTCGGCTCGCGTCCCGAATGGTAGCGCGGGGCGTCCCTGGACGTGCGTGATCGCGCTCAGAGTGAGCGCGCGCGCGGCATGCGCTCGAGCATCTCGTGGACGTCGAACGACATGATCGCGAGGAACGCCGCGAGCACGATGTAGTAGACGGCGTACTCGAAGCGCTTGGCCGGCGCGACCGAGTAGTAGGCGGCGTTCTCTGGCGCGTTCGGGTCGAACTTGATCGCTTTCCACAGGTGCGGCGCGGCGAGCACCGCCATCAGAATCAGCATCGGGCTCGGACGCCAGAAGAACAGCGCGACGAGCAGCGGCGCGCCGACGAGCCAGACGCGCGGCGAGACGATCGCCGTGATGCGGCCGCCGTCGAACGGCGAGATCGGGATCAGGTTGAACAGATTCAGGAAGAAGCCCGCGTAGGCGAGCGCGAGGAGCAGCGGCTCGTCGGTCGCCCGGTACGCGTAGTACACCGCGAGGGCGCCGATGGTGCCGAGCAGCGGCCCGGCAAGGCCGACCCAGGCCTCGGTCTCGACGTCGTGGGGCAGGTCCTTGAGCTCGATCCACGCGCCGACGAAGGGAATGAACGTCGGCGCGCCGACCGCGAGTCCGCGCTGGCGGGCGGCGAGGAAGTGGCCCATCTCATGGACGAAGATCAGCAGCACGAGCCCGACCGAGTACCAGATGCCGAACACGAGCGCGTAGGCGAACACCGACACGATCATCGTGCCGCCGGTCAGCAGGACCTTGCCGAGCTTGCCCGCGGCAAGCAGCGCGAGCAGCGCTTTCACGCTTGCGGCGGCGCGGGCGGCGGGACTTCGTCCTTTTTCTTGCGGAAGAACTTGAAGAACAGCGCTCCGAGCGCGATCGCCGCGATGCCGATGACCTTGGCAAACTTGGCGAGAAAGGCGAACGCGAGCGCAAACAGGCCGAGCTTCTTTGCCGCAACCCCGCCGATCAGCGCTGCGAGCCCGTATTCGGCGACGTGGTCGGTCGACGAGTTGAAGTCGGCGTAGCGCTTGCCGTCGTTGTACTGCAGCGCGGCGAGCAGGTTGTGAGCGATTGGTTTCTCGGCCTGCACGCTCTTCATGCCGGTCACGAGGTTCATGCTGATGTAGCCTTCGCGGCCGAGTGCGTAGGTGTTGTAATTGACGCCGCGCTCGGCGGTCGCAGGCGCGCCCTTCTCCTTCGATTCGAGCGCCCAGACCAGCCGGTGCGTCGTCGCTTCGTATTTCGGCGCCTCCACCCACCCCACGACCTCGATCTCGGCCAGTCCGCGCGACTTGCGCTCCTTGTTCGATTCCTCGGTGCCCTCCTTCATGCCCTTCAACAGGTCGTCGACGTTCCACTCCTTCGCGTCGTCGTCCTTGATGTAGCCTGACTTGGTGAAGCGTATGACGATGAACCAGTCGGCGTCGGGTGAAATGACCATCCCGAGCAGTCCTTCGCCCGAGCGGTTGCCCATCGCCGAGAGCAACCGCCCGGCTTGCGCGGAGGGGAAGTAGACGAGGCCGGCGGGCAGCTTGAGCAGCGCCTGCTCGACGAGCTTGACGTCCGACGGACCGGGGATGGCCGCCTTGTTCGCGGCATCGACTGCGGCCGCGAACTCGGCTTTTGCGGCCTCGGTCGGTTGCGCCGACACGGCTGCGGGAATCGTGAGCGCGCAGGCGAGCGCGAGCGCGCGAAGGCTCGATGCAAGTTCGGTGTTCATGAGTTCCCCTTTCCCAAACACCCTTCCCCTCGTCGCAATCTACTCGAAAAAATGGGGTACGTCCCTATTTTTGGGTGATGCAGCGGAGGTACGCGCGCTCCAGGCTCGGTTCGCCATAGCGCTCGCGGAGCGCAGCAGGCGCGGCGTGAAAGCGCACCGCGCCCTGGTCAAGCACGATCAGCGAGGAGCAGAGCTCTTCTGCGTCCGCGAGAACGTGCGAGGTGAAGAACACTGCGCGGCCTTCGCGCTGCAGGCGAGCGAGCGCGGACTTGACGGCGATCCGGCTCGCGGGATCGAGGCCGCTCATCGGCTCATCGAGGATGTAGAGATCGCGTTCGACGAGCAGGGTCGCGGCGAGCCCGAGCTTTTGCGTCGTTCCCTTGGAGAGCTGGCGCGCAGGGCGCTCGAGCACCGCCGGATCGAGCTCGAGCTCCGCCAGCCGGCGCTCGGCGTTCTGCTGGTCGTAGCGGCTCCCCGCCAACGTGAGCGTCATTTCGATGAACTCGCGGCCCTTGAGATAGTGGGGCGGCGAGAATCGCTCCGGGAGATACGCGATGCGCGCGCGCGAAATGGGCTGGCGATTCGGCACGCCGAAGATTTCGATCCGGCCCGCGTCGGGCAGCACGAGATCGAGGATGCATTTGAGCAGCGTCGTCTTGCCGGCGCCATTGGCGCCCACGAGCGCCGCGGTTTCTCCGGCGCGCACGACGAGGTCGGCGCCTTCGAGCGCGCGACACCCGCCATAGCGCTTCGCGAGTTGCTCCACTCTCAAGGCCGGAGCAGGCGGCGGCGCAGCCATCCCGGCACTATAGGGGAAGCGCGGCGCGCCGGACGCGTCGAGTAGAATCGTCGTTTTTTCAGGGGTGTAGCTCACTTGTCGCAGCCACCGATCGTCGACATCGACCGGGTATCGTTCGGCTACGACGTCGCTCGCCCCGTGCTGCACGATGTCACCGTGCGCATGCCGCAGGGCAAGGTCTTCGCGATCATGGGCCAGTCGGGATGCGGCAAGACGACTCTGCTGCGCATCATCGGCGGGGCGCTGCGCCCCACTTCGGGCACCGCGCGCGTGCTCGGCATGGATGTCGCCTCGCTGGACACCGGCGAGCTCTACGCGCTGCGCCGGAAAATGGGAATGCTGTTCCAGTTCGGCGCGCTGTTCACCGATCTGTCGGTCTACGACAACGTCGCGTTCCCGTTGCGCGAGCACACCGACCTTCCCGCGGGCGTCATCCGCGACCTCGTGCTGCTCAAGCTGGAAGCGGTCGGACTGCGCGGCGCCGCGCAGCTGAAGCCTTCGGAGCTCTCCGGAGGCATGGCGCGGCGCGTAGCGCTCGCGCGGGCGATCGCGCTCGATCCGAAGCTGATCATGTACGACGAGCCGTTCACGGCGCTCGATCCGATTTCGCTCGGCGTGGTGACGCGACTCATCCGCCGCCTCAACGATTCGCTCGGTGCGACGTCGATCGTGGTGACGCACGACGTCGCGGAAACGCTGCCGTTCGTCGATCACGTGTTCTTCATGGCTGACGGCCGCGTCGTCGCCGAGGGCCCGCCGGCGGAGGTCGTGCGCGCGCAGGTGCCGTTCGTGACGCAGTTCGTGCACGGCTCGCTCGACGGTGCCGTGCCGTTCCATTTCCCCGCACCGGCGTACCCGGCCGACCTCGGCCTGGATGCCAAGGCCTGACATGGCGCTGCGGGAACCGCTGCAGCGGTTGGGCCACTCGATGACCGAGCGCATCCTGCGTCTGGGATTCGCGGCGCGGTTCTTCGCCTACATGCTGCTGCATTCGGGGACCGCGCTGCGCCGGTTTCACCTGACGATCCGGGAAATCTATTTCGCCGGCGTCCTCTCGCTCATCATCATCCTGGTGTCGGGCCTCTTCGTCGGCATGGTGCTCGCGCTCCAGGGCTACGAAACGCTGCAGCGCTATGGCTCGTCCGAAGCGCTCGGAATCCTCGTCGCGCTGTCGCTCGTTCGCGAGCTCGGCCCCGTGGTCGCCGGACTTCTGTTCGCGAGCCGCGCGGGCAGCGCGATCACGGCAGAGATCGGTCTGATGAAAGCGACCGAGCAGATCGCGGCGATGGAGATGATGGCGGTCGATCCGATCGCGCGCGTGGTCGCGCCGCGCTTCTGGGCCGGAGTGATCTCGATGCCGCTGCTCGCGGTGTTGTTTTCGGCGATGGGCATCTTCGGCGGTTACCTCGTCGGGGTCCAGCTGATCGGCGTGGACGAAGGTGCGTTCTGGTCGCAGATGCAGGCCAAGGTGGACTTCCGCAACGACATCCTGAACGGCGTCATCAAGAGCGTCGTGTTCGGAGTCGCCGTCACCTGGATCGCCGTGTTCGAGGGCTACGATGCCCAGCCGACCGCCGAAGGGGTTTCGAGTGCCACCACGCGCACCGTCGTCACGTCCTCGCTCGCGATCCTCGCGCTCGATTTCGTGCTGACTGCGCTCATGTTTACAGGAGGAAATGCAGGATGAACCGTGCCACCATCGACATCTGGGTCGGGGCCTTTGTCGCCGCGGGCTTTGCCGGGCTGTTGTTTCTTGCCCTCAAGGTCGGAAACATGGCCTCTTTCTCGCTGGACAAGACTTATGACGTGCAGGCCAAGTTTGCTAACATTGGAGGGTTGAAGCCGCGGGCGCCGATCAAGAGCGCGGGGGTGGTCGTCGGACGGGTGTCGCAGATCCAGTTCGACAACCAAAGCTACGAGGCGAACGTGACGTTTACAATCGACGCGCAGTACCAGTTTCCGCGCGACACCTCGGCCAAGATCCTGACCTCCGGGCTTCTCGGCGAGCAGTATGTGGGGCTGGAAGCAGGCGGCGATTCCGCGATGCTCAAGAGCGGCGAGCGCGTCCGGCTGACGCAGTCGGCGGTGGTGCTGGAGAACCTGATCAGCCAGTTCCTGTTCAACAAGGCGGCTGAGGACAAGGAAGCAAAGGACAAGAAGTGACGGGAACGAAGGCGATCACGGAGGGCGGCTGGGGAATGCGCATGCGCACGGCCCTGGCGGCGCTCGCGTTCGCGCTCGTCGCGGGCTGCGCGACGACCGGCGGCGGCGACCCGCGCGACCCGCTCGAGGGGTTCAATCGCTCGATGTACGGCTTCAACGAGGGCTTCGACGAGATCATCGGCAAGCCCGTCGCGTCGACCTACAAGGCAGTGGTGCCGGACCCGATCCGCACGTGGGTGAGGAATTTCTTCGCCAACATCGAAGACGTGTTCATCGGCGTCAACAACATGCTGCAGGGGAAGATCGCCGACGGCTGGACCGACTGGGTGCGTTTCGTCTTCAACACGACGCTCGGCCTGGCAGGGATCAACGACGTGGCGAGCGAAATGGGCCTGGAAAAGCACAACGAGGACTTCGGGCAGACATTCGGCCGCTGGGGCGTCGGGGACGGGGCCTACCTCGTGCTGCCGTTCTACGGTTCGAGCACAGCGCGCGACACGGCAGGGCTCGTGCTCGACATTTATTTCGACCCCATCCGCAGGCACGAGCCGACCGGCGTGCGCACGTTCGCGGTGTTGCTGAGGGGCACCAGCAAGCGCGCGGATTTGCTCGACGCGAGCCGCATCCTCGAAGAGGCGGCGCTCGACAAGTACGTATTCCAGCGCGACGCGTACCTGCAGCGGCGCCGCGCACTGATCTTCGACGGTTCGCCACCTCGCACGCCGTCCTCCCGTCTGCGCGAGGAGCCCCGCGCCGAGGCGGCGGTGGAAGCGCCCGCCGCGGCCCTTACCCAGTCTGCCGACAAGGTCCTCGAAGCACCCGCAGCGCTGGCGGCCGGGCAGGGCGAACGCTGATGTCCGCCGGATCGGCGATCGTCGCGGGCGCCGCGATTGCCGCGCTGTTGCTGTCCGCAGGTGCGCGCGCGCAGGAGATCCTCCCGCCCGACACGCTGGTGAAGAACGTCACGCTCGAAGTCGTCGACATTCTTCGCAAGGACAAGGACATCCAGGCAGACCGCAAGAAGCTGGTTGCGCTCATCGACGCGAAGATCGTGCCGCACTTCAATTTCGCTTCGATGACCGCGAACGCGGTGGGAAGCAACTGGAGCAAGGCGAGCCCCGACCAGAAGGCGAAGCTGACCGATGAATTTCGCACGCTGATGGTGCGGACCTACGCGAGCTCGATCTCCGCGTACCGGGACCAGAAGTTCGATTTTCGGCCTTTGCGCTCGAAGCCGACCGACACCGATGTGACGGTCAACGTGCGCGTGGTGCAGTCCGGCGCGGAGCCGGTCAAGATCGACTATGAAATGGAGAAGACGCCGCGCGGCTGGAAGGTCTGGGACGTGCGCGTCGCCGATATCAGCCTGACCGCCAATTACCGGACGGAATTCGCCAATATCGTGCGCGATTCCGGGGTCGACGGCCTGGTCAAGGCGTTGCAGGCGAAGAACTCGGGCGCCAAGCCGGCCGCGGCCGCGGCCGCGACCGAGCCAGAGCCGGCTGCAGCCCCGACCGGAAAGAAGCGGCGATGATCCAGCGCGAGGGCGAGCGGCTGCTCGTCACGGGACCTGTCACGCTCGCCAACGTCGCACCGACGCTGGAAGAGGGCTACGCCGCGATCCGTGCCGGCGCGGCTGCGGTCGACCTCGCCGGTGTCACGGAGCTCGATTCGTCGCTGCTCGCGATGCTGCTGGCATGGCTGCGCGAAGCGGCGCAGTCCGGCCGCACGCTGCGACTGGACAATCTGCCCGGGGGCCTGATCACGATCGCGCAGCTGTACGGCGTCGACGAGCTCCTCCCCGCCGGACACACCCAGCACTAATTCGAAAGGTCGCTGGCGCGAGCGTCCGGTCGCGCCGGCGCCACGTGCCATGGATTCCGCGATCGAGATCCGCAACGTAGAAAAGCGCTACGGCAGCCTGCAGGCGCTGGCGGGCGTCGACCTCGACGTCTCGCAAGGCGAGTTTTTCGGCTTGCTCGGACCCAACGGCGCCGGCAAGACAACGCTGATCAGTATCGTCGCCGGCCTCGTCAAGGCGAGCAATGGCCACGTACGGGTGATGGGAGCCGACGTCGTCACCGACTATCGCAAGGCACGACGGCTGCTGGGGGTCGTGCCGCAAGAGCTCGTATTCGATCCGTTCTTCACCGTGCGCGAGACGCTGCGCTTCCAGGCCGGCTACTTCGGCCTGCGCCGCAACGATGATTGGATCGACGAAGTCATGCACAACCTCGACCTCTCGTCCCGGGCCGACGCCAACATGCGCGCGCTTTCCGGAGGGATGAAGCGCCGGGTGCTGGTTGCGCAGGCGCTGGTGCACAAGCCGCCGGTGATCGTGCTCGACGAGCCCACCGCGGGCGTCGACGTCGAGCTGCGCCAGGGGCTGTGGCGGTTCATCCGCGGACTCAACCGCAGCGGCCACACGATCGTGCTGACCACGCACTACCTGGAAGAAGCCGAGCAGCTCTGCACCCGCATCGCGATGCTGAAAGCCGGGCGCATCGTGGCGCTCGATTCGACCCGCAACCTGCTCGGGAAATTTTCCGGGCTGCAGCTCGAGCTGACTCTGGATCGCGACACGCTTCCCGATGGCGCCCGCGCCACCGTGATCGCCGCCGAGTCCGGGCATTTCACGCTGCGACTGCGCGACTACGCCGAGCTCGAGGCGCTGCTCCGCCAGCTGCGCGAGGCGGGCGTGACGATCCTCGAGCTCGAGGTCGATCCGACCGATCTCGAGGAAGTGTTCCTGCGCGTGATGGAGCGTCACTGATGAGCGGATTCGCCACGCTGCTCTACAAGGAGCTGCTGCGCTTCTGGAAGGTGAGCTTCCAGACCGTCGCGGCGCCGGTGCTCACCTCGCTGCTGTACCTGCTCGTCTTCGCGCAGACGCTCGAGGGGCGGGTGCGGGTGTACGAGGGCGTCCCTTACACGGCGTTCCTGCTGCCGGGCCTCGTGATGATGAGCGTGCTGCAGAATTCCTTCGCCAACAGCTCCTCCAGCCTGATCCAGTCGAAGATCACCGGCAACGTGATCTTCATCCTGCTGCCGCCGATCTCGCACGTGGAGTTTTTCTGTGCCTATGTGCTGGCATCGATGGCGCGCGGCCTGACCGTGGGCGTGGTCGTGCTGGCGGTCACTGCGGGGTTCATCGACCTTCCGCTCGCATCGCCGGCGTGGATCGTCGTCTTCGCGCTTGCCGGAAGCGCGATTCTCGGGGCGCTGGGCCTCGTCGCCGGGATCTGGGCGGACAAGTTCGACCAGATCGCCGCGTTTCAGAATTTCATAATTCTGCCCCTGACTTTCCTTTCCGGCGTGTTCTACTCGATCCATTCGCTGCCCCCGTTCTGGCAAGGCTTGTCGCACCTGAACCCCTTTTTCTACATGATCGACGGCTTCCGCTACGGCTTCTTCGGCACGTCCGACTTTCCGCCGCACGCGAGCCTTGCCGTCGTGGGGTTAAGCTTGCTGGGGTTGACGGCGCTCGGCCTGGCGATCCTCAAGTCGGGTTACAAGTTGCGGGGTTGACATGGTGACCACGGAAAGCGTGAAAGCGGGAATCCAGGCGGGGCTCGCGTGCGAGCACCTCGAAGTGGCCGGTGACGGCCAGCACTTCCAGGCGCTGATCGTGTCGCGCGAATTCGAAGGCAGAAGTCGCGTGCAGCGCCATCAGCTCGTCTACGCGGCGCTGGGCGAGCGGATGCGCGAGGAAATCCACGCGCTGTCGATGAAGACGCTGACGCCGCAGGAGTGGCGCGCGGATGGATAAGCTGCTCGTGCGCGGCGGCAAGCCGCTCGAAGGCACGGTGCGCATCTCCGGCGCGAAGAACGCGGCGCTGCCGGTGATGGCGGCGACGCTGCTGACGCCCGGGGTGCACCGGTTGCGCAACGTCCCCAGGCTGCGGGACACGCACACGTTCGCCCGTGTCCTCGAGCGACTCGGCGCGAAAGTCGCCTTCGACGCCAACCTGCTCACGATCGATACCCAGGGCGTGAATTCGGTCGAGGCGCCTTACGAGCTGGTGAAGACGATGCGCGCCAGCATCTACGTACTGGCTCCGTTGCTGGCGCGCTTCGGCGAGGCGAGGGTGTCTCTGCCCGGGGGCTGCGCCTGGGGGCCGCGCCCGGTGAACCTGCATCTGACGGGGCTCCAGGCGATGGGCGCGGCGCTCGAGATCGAGCACGGCTACATCGTCGGACGCGACGCGAGGCTGAAGGGCGCCACGATCGATTTCGACGTCGTGTCGGTAGGTGCGACCGCGCAGCTGATGATGGCGGCGGTGCTTGCGCAAGGCACGACCGTGCTCGAGAACGTCGCGCTGGAGCCCGACGTGACCGTGCTCGGGGAAGTGCTCGTCGCCTGCGGCGCGCGCATCGAGGGGTTGGGATCGCGACGGCTCACGATCCAGGGCGTCTCATCGTTGCGCCCGATCGACACTGCGATCATTCCCGACCGCATCGAGGCGGCGACGTTTGCCGCCGCCGCCGCCATGACCGGCGGGACGATCCGGCTGGAGAACGTAGTGTCCGAGCACTTCGAAGCGGCGCTCCGCAAGCTGGAGGAATCGGGTTGCTCGATCCGGCGGGCCGCCGATGCGGTGACCGTTTCCGGCCCGGCGCGCCCGCGTCCGGTGAGCGTGGTGACGCGCCCGTTCCCGGGCTTCCCCACCGACATGCAGGCGCAGATGATCGCGGTCTGCGCGATTGGTGAGGGGACCAGCGTGATCGAGGACACGATCTATCTCGATCGCTTCACCCATGTGCCCGAACTGGCTCGCATGGGCGCGCGCATCGAATTGAAGGGCAATGTCGCGGTCGTGAAGGGCGTAGACCGGCTCGCGGGCGCGCAAGTGATGGCAACCGACCTGCGCGCTTCCGCCTCCCTCGTGATCGCTGCGCTCGCGGCGCGGGGCGAGACGCTGGTCGATCGCATCTACCATCTCGATCGCGGCTACGAAGCGCTCGAGCAGAAGCTCGCGGCGCTGGGCGCCGACATCGAACGGATACACTGAACGGCAATGGGCACGATCGGCATCGCGCTGTCGAAGGGCCGCATCCTCGAGGAGGCGGCGCCGCTGCTCGCGCGCGCCGGCGTCCGGCCGAAGGAGGACCCGGAGCGCTCGCGCAAGCTCGTGATCGCGACCGAGCGGCGCGACGTGCGCGTGATCGTGGTGCGCGCGTCCGACGCGCCGACCTACGTTCAATACGGCGCCGCCGACCTCGGCATCGCCGGGCAGGACGTGCTCGCCGAGCATGGCGGCGCCGGGTTGTACCAGCCGCTCGACCTGGGGATCGCGGCGTGTCGCATGGTGGTGGCCGTTCGCAAGGGTTTCGATTACGAGGCCGCAGTGCGCCAGGGCGCGCGCCTGCGGATCGCGACCAAGTATGTGCAGACGACGCGCGAGCATTTCGCGGCGAAAGGCGTGCACGTCGACCTGATCCGGCTGTACGGCTCGATGGAGCTCGCGCCGCTGACTGGGCTCGCCGATGCGATCGTCGATCTCGTCGCGACCGGCCGCACGCTGAAAGACAACGGCCTCGTCGCGGTCGAGGAGATCATGCCGGTCTCGGCGCGCCTGATCGTCAACCAGGCGGCATTGAAGACCAAGCGCGCGCAGCTGCAGCCGCTGATCGGCGCGCTTTCCAAGGCAGCGCGCAGATGAAGCTGCGGAGACTTTCGACTCGGGCGGCCGGCTTCGAGAACGAGCTCGCAGCGCTCACGCGCTACGAGGTTGCCCAGGACGACGCGATCGAATCGCTGGTGCGCGGCATCATCGCGGACGTGCGTGTACGCGGGGATTCGGCGCTGCTCGAGCATGCTCGCCGCTACGACCGCATGCCGGCGAGCGCGCTCGCTGAGCTCGAGATCCCGAAGGCTGCGCTCGCTTCTGCGTTCGCATCGCTCGCCGCGCCGCAGGCCGAAGCGCTGCTCGAGGCGGCGGCGCGCATCCGGCGCTACCACCTGCGCCAGCTCGCCGCCTCCTGGGACTACACCGAGGAGGACGGAACGCTGCTCGGCCAGAGGATCACCGCGCTCGACCGGGTCGGCCTGTACGTGCCCGGCGGCAGGGCGGCCTATCCGTCGTCGGTGCTGATGAACGCGCTGCCCGCGCGGGTCGCGGGCGTGCGCGAGCTGATCATGACGAGCCCGACGCCGCCGGGAGAGGGAAACGCGCTGGTACTCGCTGCGGCGCACCTTGCCGGCGTCGACCGGGTCTTTGCGATCGGCGGGGCGCAGGCGATCGCTGCGCTCGCGTACGGGACCGCTACCGTTCCGCGCGTGGACAAGATCGTCGGGCCGGGCAACGCCTATGTCGCGGCCGCGAAGCGGCAGGTCTTCGGCGCCGTCGGCATCGACCTGATCGCGGGCCCATCGGAAATCCTCGTGATCTGCGACGGGCAGACGGACCCGGAGTGGGTCGCGCTCGATCTCTTCTCGCAGGCCGAGCACGACGAGGTGGCGCAGGCGATCCTGCTTTCGCCCGACGCCGGCTTTCTCGATGCGGTGCAGGCCGCGGCCGAGCGGCTGCTGCCGCAAATGCCGAGGCGCGCGGTGATCGAGGCATCGCTCGCGGCGCGCGGCGCGCTGATCGAGGTGCGCGACCTCGACGATGCGTGCGAAGTCGCCAACCGAGTGGCGCCGGAGCATCTGGAGCTTTCGGTCGAGGATCCGCACGCCCTCTTGCCGAAGGTGCGCAACGCGGGAGCGATCTTCCTCGGCCGCTGGACCTCGGAGGCGATCGGCGACTACTGCGCAGGCGCCAATCACGTGCTGCCGACCGGCGGCACCGCGCGCTTTTCATCGGCGCTCGGCGTCTACGACTTTCAGAAACGCACGAGCGTAATCGGCGTGTCGCCCGAGGGGGCCGCACGCCTCGGGCGCATCGCCGCGACTCTGGCCGAGGGCGAAGGCTTGCACGCGCACGCCCGCTCGGCGGCGGCGAGGATCCGATGAAGCCAGCAGACCTCGTCAGGCCCGAGATCCTCGCGCTCAGCGCCTATCACGTCGCCGAGGCCGAGGGGATGGTCAAGCTCGACGCGATGGAAAACCCGTATCGCCTGCCCGAGCACCTGGCACGCGAGCTCGCGGCGCGCCTTGCGCGAGTGGAAATCAATCGCTACCCGAATCCTGCGGCGCCGCGCCTGCGCGCCCGGCTCGCCGAGACGATGCAAATCCCCTCCGACTGCGAGATCGTGCTCGGCAACGGATCCGACGACCTGATCCAGATCATCACGTTCACGCTTGCGCGTCCCGGGGCCGTGATGCTTACGCCCGAGCCGACGTTCGTCGTCTATCGGATGAATGCGAACCTCGCCGGGATGCGCTTCGTCGGCGTGCCGTTGCGACCGAGCCTCGAGCTCGACCTCGAGGCGACGCTCGCAGCGATCCGCGCCGAGCAGCCGGCGCTCGTATTCCTCGCCTATCCGAACAATCCGACCGGGGTGCTGTACGACGAAGAACAAGTCGCGGAAATCATCCGCGCCGCGCCCGGCCTCGTGGTGCTCGACGAGGCCTACCACGTCTATGCGCGCCGCTCGTTCCTGCCTCGCATCGCGGAGTTCGAGAACCTCGCCGTGATGCGCACGGTCTCGAAGATGAGCCTCGCCGGGCTGCGCCTGGGATATCTCGTCGCACGCCCCGAGTGGACGGTGCAGTTCAACAAGGTGCGGCAGGTCTACAACGTCAACGTGCTCACGCAGGCGGCGGCCGAATTCGCGCTCGAGCACTTCGACGTGCTCGAGGAGCAGGCCGAGCAGGTGCTCGCCGAGCGTCCGGGCGTCGGCGAAGCGCTGGCGGCGCTCCCGGGGACCACGGTGTATCCGTCACAGGCGAATTTCTTCCTGGTGCGCGTTCCCGACGCGGACCGTGCGTACCAAAGCCTGCGTGCGCAGGGCGTGCTGGTGCGCAACTTCAACGGCGCCCACCCGATGCTCGCCAACTGCCTGCGCGTCACGGTCGGCACGCCCGAGGAAAACCGTATACTGATCACCGCGATGCGAGAGGCACTGACGTGAGGACTGCGGAAGTCGAACGCAACACCCGGGAGACGCGCATCCGCGTGCGGCTCGACCTCGACGGTAGCGGCAGCGCGCGCCTGGCGAGCGGGATTCCGTTTCTCGATCACATGCTCGATCAGCTGGCGCGCCACGCGCTGATCGACCTGGAGATCGAGGCGAAGGGAGATCTCGAGATCGATGCGCACCACACCGTCGAGGACATCGGAATCACGCTCGGGCAGGCGTTCGCGCGCGCGATCGGCGACAAGGCGGGCGTGCGGCGCTTCGGCCACGCCTATGTTCCGCTCGACGAAGCGCTGTCGCGCGTGGTGATCGATTTTTCGGGCCGCCCCGGCCTCGAGTACCACGTTCCGTTCACGCGCGCGCTGATCGGAGAATTCGACGTCGACCTGGTGCATGAGTTCTTCCAGGGCTTCGTCAACCACGCGCAGGTCACGCTGCACGTGGACAACTTGCGCGGCGATAACGCGCATCACCAGTGCGAGACGATCTTCAAGGCGTTTGCGCGCGCGCTGCGCATGGCGAGCGAGCGCGACCTGCGCACGCAGGGCGCCGTGCCTTCGACCAAGGGTTCGCTGTAGACACTCCTGTTGTGCCATGAAGATCGCGGTGGTGGACTACGGCATGGGAAACGTGCACTCGGTGTCCAAGGCATTGCAGCGCGTCGCGCCCCAATCGCACGTGCTCGTCACGGCGGATCCCGAGGCGATCCGGACCGCCGATCGCGTCGTCGTTCCCGGACAGGGCGCGCTCCCCGACTGCATGCGCCAGCTCGGAGCGAGCGGCGCGCGCGAAGCGGTGCTGGAGACCGTGCGTACCAAGCCTTTCCTGGGCATCTGCATCGGCATGCAGATGCTGTTCGAGCGGGGCGAGGAGGGCGACGTTGCGGGGCTGGGGGTGCTTGCCGGAAACGTGCCGCGCTTCCCGGCGGCGCGCATGCAAGGATTCAAGGTTCCGCACATGGGCTGGAACGAAGTCGTGCAGCAGCGTCAGCATGGCTTGTGGCGGGGAATCCCCAGCGGGGCGCGCTTCTATTTCGTGCACAGCTACTTTCCCGCGCCGCACGATCCGTCGCTCACCGCGGCCTCCTGCACGTACGGTGTGGTCTTTACCTGTGCCGTCGCCCGGGATAACATCTTTGCCGTGCAGTTCCACCCGGAAAAGAGCCAGTCCGCCGGATTGCAACTTCTTTCCAACTTCATCGACTGGCGGCCCTGACTCGCTGAACGCACTGCCAGCCCTTGAGGCAGCTGCAATCGTCTCGGGCGTTTCCCATGCTGATCATCCCGGCAATTGACTTGAAGGACGGTCGCTGCGTGCGGCTGCAGCAGGGACGCATGGAAACGGCGACGATCTTCTCGGAGGACCCCGTCGCGATGGCGCGTCACTGGTCGGGCGAGGGCGCGCGGCGCCTGCACATCGTCGACCTGAACGGCGCGATCGCGGGCCGCCCGAAGAACGAAAAGGTGATCCGCGAGATGATCCGCGCAGTCGGCGACGCCACCCCGATCGAGATCGGCGGCGGCATCCGCGACCTCGACACGATCGAGAGCTACCTCGACGCCGGCGTCGGGTACGTGATCATCGGCACGGCGGCGGTCAAGAACCCGGGACTGCTGCATGACGCGTGCTATGCGTTTCCCGGCCACATCATCGTCGGCCTGGACGCGAAGGACGGCAAGGTCGCCGTGGAAGGCTGGTCGAAGATGACCGGGCACGACGTCGTCGACCTGGCGAAGAAGTTCGAGGACTACGGCGTCGAGGCGCTCGTCTACACGGACATCGGGCGCGACGGCATGCTGACCGGGGTCAACATGGAGGCGACACTGAAGCTCGCGCGCGCGATCAAGATCCCGATCATCGCGAGCGGCGGCCTGAACAGCGTCGAAGACGTGCAGCAGATCTGCACGACGCTCGTGCCTGAGGGCGTGGTCGGCGCGATCGCCGGGCGGGCGCTCTACGAAGGCAAGCTCGATTTCAAGCAAGCCCAGGCGGCCGCCGACAAGGCGCTCGGCGGGACGTAGCGATGGGGCTTGCCAAGCGCGTGATCCCCTGTCTCGATGTGACCGCCGGCCGGGTCGTGAAGGGCGTGAACTTCGTCGACCTGCGCGACGCTGGAGATCCGGTCGAGGTGGCGGCGCGCTACGACCGTGAAGGCGCAGACGAGCTCGCGTTCCTCGATATCACCGCGAGCTCCGACGAGCGCGACATCCTGCTGGAGGTGATCGAACGCGTCGCCGGGCAGGTGTTCATTCCGCTGACGGTCGGCGGCGGGGTGCGCCGCGTCGAGGACGTGCGGCGGCTGCTCAACGCCGGCGCCGACAAGGTCTCGATCAACACGGCGGCAGTGCAGAATCCGGACCTCGTGCGCGCAGCCTCGGACAAGGTCGGCAACCAGTGCATCGTGGTCGCAATCGATGCGAAGCGCAGGGCGGACGGCGCCTCGTGGGAGGTCTACACGCATGGCGGGCGGAAACCCACGGGGCTCGACGCAGTGCAATGGGCACGGCGCATGGCCGAAGCGGGAGCAGGCGAGATCCTGCTGACGAGCATGGACCGCGACGGGACGCGCGACGGATTCGACCTCGAGTTGACGCGAGCGGTCTCGGACGCGGTCGGCGTTCCGGTGATTGCCTCCGGGGGTGTGGGTACGCGCGAGCACCTGGCGCAGGGCGTGCTCGACGGCAGGGCGGACGCGGTTCTCGCGGCGAGCGTCTTCCATTTTGGCGAATTCACGGTGCGCGAAGCGAAGGAACACATGCGGCTGCGCGGGATCGAGGTCCGGTTGTGACTGCGTGGCTTGACCAGGTGCATTGGGATCGTGACGGACTGGTTCCGGCGATCGCGCAGGACGCGGCGAGCGGCCGCGTGCTGACGCTCGCCTGGATGAATCGCGAAGCGCTCGCTGAAACCGCGAAGCGGGGAGAGGCCGTGTACTGGTCGCGGTCGCGCGGCCGGCTCTGGCACAAGGGCGAAGAGTCGGGCTATGTACAACGCGTCGTGGAACTGCGCATGGATTGCGATTCCGACGCGATCCTGCTGCGCGTCGAGCAGGCGGGCGGGATCGCCTGCCATACCGGCCGCGAACGCTGCTTCTTTCACAAGCTCGAGCAGCAAAAATGGGTGGAGACCGACCCGGTGCTGCGCGACCCGTCGCTGATCTACGCAAAGAAATGAAACCGGGACTCTACGAGACGCTCGAGCGCATTGCGGCGGTGATCAACAAGCGACAGGGCGGCGACGCCGCCAAGTCGTATGTCGCGCGCCTCCTTGCCGAGAGCGAGGATGCGGTCCTCAAGAAAGTCGGCGAGGAAGCAACCGAGGTGATTCTCGCCGCCAAGTCGGGCGAGCGCCTCGAGCTCGTGCGCGAAACGGCCGACCTGTGGTTCCACTGCATGATTCTCCTCGCGCGGCACGGCCTCGGTCCGGCCGACGTGCTCGCCGAATTGCACCGGCGCGAAGGGATCTCGGGCATCGACGAGAAGGCCGCCCGCAAGCACAGCAGGAAAGAGCGCCGCAAATGAGCAGCGATCCGAGCTGCATCTTCTGCAGGATCGCCCGCGGCGAGATCCCGTCGAAGAGGGTCTACGAGGACGAGGATGTCTTTGCGTTCCACGACATCCGCCCGCAGGCACCGGTGCACCTGCTCGTCATTCCAAAGGAGCACGTCGCGACGCTGTACGAAGCCGGGATGGCCCAGCACCAGGCGCTCGGCAAGATGCTCGCGCTCGCAGGCGAGCTCGCCCGGAAGGAGGGCGCGACCGATGGCTTCCGCATCATCCTGAACACCGGGCGGGTCGGACATCAGGAGGTGTATCATGTACATATGCACATCCTCGGCGGGCCCGAGCCATTGGGCTCGATGCTGTCGAGGAGGAAATAGCGAGA
>Ga0075421_100002349_pt1 | contig 22574 bp, 23 predicted proteins | sample SoiMetdeltSBSDD5_FD_75292 | JGI IMG/M metagenome (GOLD analysis project Ga0075421, IMG submission 75292) | Bulk soil microbial communities from a Populus tree surrounding site in Tennessee, USA - Soil MetaG P. deltoides SBSDD5 | ecosystem: Environmental > Terrestrial > Soil > Tree plantation...
CTCCAGCAGCCCGTGCCAGGCTGGGGTGCCCGCGCTCACGTGTTGGTCGAAGCGCCCCACGAGTCGGCCGTCGCGGTCGAGCGCGACGACGATGCTGCCGCCCCCGAGCATCGGGAAATGCGCGGCGGAATCATCGACGTTGCCGAGACGGCGGGCGCTGCGGCGGGTACCGTCCACGACGAACGTGAAGTACCCGAGCATCGTGCGGGGACGCGGGCCCGCCGCGAAATCGACGTCGATCACGCCGCCCGGCGAGCCGTCGGCGGTCCACCGTCCCCGCCAGGCGCCGATGATCGCGGCGGGGGCAACCGTGGTCGCCTGTCGAATTCCATCGCCCACCGCCACGTCGCCGGGGACCTGGCCACCGAGCGAGAGCAAGAGGGCGACGAGCGTCGCTTTCACGGTAGACGGCGGGAGCAAGACATACGCCAGCGGGACACTGATGTCGGAGCGCGAACGCCTCGAGCGCAAAAAATTGGGGGCGCAGATCCCGGATCCGCGCCCCCGATTACTGTCCGGACCGACCGAGCCGCACCGAGGGGTTGCGGCGAACTTTCTAGAGTCTGCTCCGGTTGGGAAGCACCAGCCGATAGACAGCCAGGACGATGATGGCCCCGACGACCGCCATGATGAAGCCGGCGGCCTCACCTTCGCGATACAGTCCCATCACCCGCCCCAGCCAGCCACCGAGCATCGCTCCGACGATGCCGAGGATGATCGTCAGGAAGATCCCACCCGGATCGGGCCCCGGCATGACGAACTTGGCGACGATCCCCACCACCAAGCCGAACAGAATCCAAAGCAGAATGTCCATCGCCCACTCCTTTCACGGAAACTTCAGGGAAGAAGTTCTCGCCCCACGCCGTGCAGGAGAGTGCACACCCGGTGCCAGCTATGAAATTTGTAAGACCTACTCGTCTCGGTTCTTCCAGGCGGCGACCAATTGCGTCACACCAAGAGCGGAGAGCCCGACGAGCGGCACCGTGAGCACGCCGGGCACCAAGGCCTCCTGAAAGGGGAGCGTCATGGCGGCCTTGAAGACCTCGACACCGATGAGGTTGGAAACCACGAAAAATGCCGCCCACAGCCCTACGCGCATGCAGGGACCTCCTGGCTTGGATGTCGAAGAAGATTGCAATCGTCGCATCGTACGTCGTTCCGGCATCGGCCGCCAACGACAAATTTCGCGGTCGCACGGTTGGCACGTCATTCGCTTCTCAGGGACGCATGAGCTTGTGCGCGTCGTGTGGACTTCAGCTCTCGGGCGACGCGGCGCTTTGCCCGCATCACCATTGTGTCTACGGCGACGACTGGGCTATCGCCAATCGCATCATGTGCGATTTCTTCCATCGTGGAAAACTTCCGCCGCGGCTCACGCAGAGTGAGCGCGACGACGACTTCTGGGCGCACACCGGCGAGGCGGCGTAGCTCTCAGACGGTGGCCGCGGTGCGCGCCGTGGACGCGGCGGGAAGGGCGGGCGCGTAGAACGACGTTTCGCCGACGCCCCGGACCGCCTCCCGCGTGAACTTGATCAGGTGATAGCTGACCACCGAGGCCTGGATGAGGTCCTCGATCCTCCCCGCCCGCAGCGCCGGGCCCGCCATCCGCCAGAACGTTTCTCTGTAATCCCCGCGCACCCCGATTTTCCACACGACACGGGCGAGAATGCCGAGGCCCATGAGCATGTTGCGCCAGGAGGCGCGGCGCGGGTTGAGCGGGAAGTCGATCCGGCGCGGGAACGTGTGAGCGTGGTTGTAGGCGAAGCGTGCATAGAGGGCGTCGGGGTCGTAGGCGGCGGTGACGCAGCGTCGCCAGACGTCGAGCACCGCCTCGTACCCCGTCTTGAACACGATGTTCGACTCCTGGGCGCCGTCCGGGAGGAGGCGGCCTTCCCGCTCGAGCCGGCGCCACAGCGGTGTCTTCGGCAACGCGTAGAGAATGTTGATCGTGAGCACCGGGATCTTCGACGCCTCGATGAACTCGATGATGTGATCCGCGGTGGCGGGGGTGTCGGTGTCGAGTCCCACGATGATCCCGGACACGACTTCGAGCCCGTAGGCGTTGATCCGCTGCACCGCTTCCACGACGGGGAGGCGGAGGTTCTGATCCTTGGAGATCGCGTGGAGCGCTTCCGGCTCCGGCGTCTCGATGCCGCAGAACACCGTGATGAACCCCGCCTCGCGCATGAGAGCGAGCACGCGATCATTCTTCGCGATGTTGAGCGTCGCCTCGCAGGCGAAGCGGACGGGATAGCGGTGGCGGACCTGCCACTCCACGAGGTGCGGCAACAGCTCGAGGGTCGCCTTTTGATTGCCGATGAAGTTGTCGTCCACGAAGTACACGGCGGTGGCGCCACCGGCCGCGATCTCGTCCAGCTCCGCCAGCACCTGGGCCGGCTTCTTCAGGCGCGGATTGCGGCCGTAGAGGGCGGGGATGTCGCAGAACTCGCACGAGTACGGGCAGCCGCTCGAGAACTGGATGTTCGCGATGAAGTACTCACGGATGGGCACGAGCGAGTAGGCCGGCGTCGGAAAGTCGGAGAGCGGCAAGCGCTCCTTGGTCTCGAACACGAGCTGGCGCTCCGGCCGTCCCGCGTGCGCGTCGAGGTACGCGAAGATCTGGTCCGTGGCGTCCCCGATCTCGCCGAGGTGGAGGATATCGGCATCCGGGTAGTACTCGGGACACCCGGACACGGAGGGGCCGCCGAGGACCACCGGCTTCCCCCACGCATGCGCGCGCCGGATGAGGTCGTGGATGAACTCCCGCTGGATGTGCATCCCCGACACGAACACCGCGTCCGCCCACCGGAAGTCGCGCTCGCGCACGGGGCGTGAGTTCTCGTCGATGAAACGGACGTCCCACTGCGCGGGGAGGTAGCTCGCCACCACGAGCAGACCCTGCGGCGGCATGAAGGCCCGTACGCGGCCACCGAAGAGTGGATAGGCGTGCTGGAACGTCCCGAACGACGGTGCGTACCGAGGTGAGACGCAGAGGATCCGCCGGTGGGCACCGGGCGCGTAGGGGGTGCGCATACCGCTCGCCGAAGCATACGTAGGCGCCTTCGCAGGAGCAACGAGAAAAATGCGTGTCCTTCGGCTAGAATTCCGCGTCGCCAACGTCGGCGCCGATCCGCGCCAGAGGAGATCACCATGGATCTTGGTCGTGTCCTCGCCGTCGTCACCGGCGGCGCTTCCGGGCTCGGGCGCGCCACCGCCGCTCGCCTCGTCGCCGGCGGGGGCCGTGTCGCCCTCCTCGACCGCCCCGCCTCCGCGGGCGCCGACACCGCTCGCAGCCTCGGCGGCGCCGCCATCTTCACGCCCGCCGACGTGACGATCGAGGAGCAGGTGACGACGGCGCTCGCGGGCGCCCGCGATCAGCTCGGCGGCCTCAACGTCCTCGTGAACTGCGCCGGTATCGGCACCGCCATGAAGACGTTCGGGAAGGCGGGACCGGCGCGCCTCGACGACTTCACCCGTGTGATCCAGGTCAACCTCATCGGGACGTTCAACTGCATCCGGCTCGCCGCCGTGCACATGGCGAAGAACACGCCGACGACCGACGGCGAGCGCGGCGTGATCATCAACACGGCATCCGTGGCCGCCTTCGACGGGCAGATCGGCCAGGCCGCGTACTCCGCTTCGAAGGGGGGCATCGTGGGCATGACGCTGCCGGTGGCGCGCGACCTCGCCGAGCTCGGCATCCGCGTCGTCACCATCGCGCCCGGCATCTTCGAGACGCCGCTCCTTGGCACGCTTCCGGAGCCGGTGCGCGCCTCGCTCGCCAAGCAGGTCCCCTTCCCGCCGCGGCTCGGGCGCCCCGAAGAATTCGCCGCCCTCGCCACCCATATCGTCGAGAACGTCATGCTGAACGCGGAAACCATCCGGCTCGATGGCGCGATCCGGATGCAACCGCGCTGAGTCTCCACCGGCCGGCGCCGGTGGAGACGCGCGTCGTTCGCGGTATCGGTCCGGCGCGGGGACGGCATGTCGTTCCGGCCGGGCCGCCCCGGCGCCTTCGCGACGACCGCGCTCCGCGTGGAGGTCATGCGGCAGCGACGTAGTCGGACCGTCTTCGAGATCCGGTCCAGGATGTCGGGGCGGATCCGCGTCGTGGACTACCGGCGGGAGCGGCGACTGGTCGTCGCCGGCTCGATCCTGTCCGCGCTGCCGCTCGACGGTAACTGGCGGGCGCTGCGCCGGGAGTACTGGTGGCGCGCGCTCAGCAGCCTTTCCCTGCCGCCACGCTGCACCGCGCTCTTCGTCGGCCTCGGGGGCGGCACCCAGCTCCACCTGCTGACCCGCGTCGCGAGCCCGCGCCGGCTCACGGTGATCGAGCGCGACCCCGAGATCCTGCGCGTGGCCGTGCAGTGGTTTGGTCTCGACGCCCTCGCGCCGCTCGAGTTCCTGTGCGCGGAGGCGGCGGTGGCGGTGCCCGCGCTCACGCGGGCGCACCGGCGTTTCGACTTCGTGATGGAGGACGCCGCCTACGGCGACGATCCCGAGCGCTCGCTTCCTCTCGCGCGCGCGCTGGTGCCGCTGGTGGCCGCGGGCGGTGGCCTGGTCGTGAACCGGCATCGTCGCCGCGACGCCGAGCGCCTCGCGGAGACCCTCGCCCCCGCCTTTGCGGAAGTCCGCCTGCGCCGCGTACGTCGGGAAGCGGAAAACGTGCTCGTCTGCTGCGCCCGTCCCCTCAGGCGGCGAAGCCGCCCAGACAGCGTCTGAAGTCGGCGACGATCGCGTCGTGAGCGCCCGCGTCGCCGGCGATGGCGCGCGCCACCATCCCGCTCTCGATCGTGCAGCCGCCCGCCAGCCGCGAGTGGCGGGCGAGCAAGATGAAGTAGCCATCGTCCACGTCGCCGATGGAGACAAGCCGGCTCCCCGGATCGACTTCCCGCACGAGGGCGGCCAGGAACGCGCCTGCTCTCACGGAGTGCGTGTTGTCCATGATCCTCGCACTATCTCGAATCGTCATGCGTTGTGGTGGGCGGACGCGCCCCGGGGCGCCCCACCGTCCTAATCCGCGCGCAGGCGCTTGTGGCGCAAGCGATGCGGGCGGTCGGCCTCGGCGCCGAGGCGCTGTCGCCGATCCGCCTCGTAGTCGGCATAGTTGCCCTCGTACCAGACCACCTGCCCGTCGTCCTCGAAAGCGAGCATGTGGGTGGCGATCCGGTCGAGGAACCAGCGGTCGTGGCTGATGACGACGGCGCAGCCCGCGAAGGCGAGCAGACCGTCTTCGAGCGCGCGCAGCGTGTCCACGTCGAGGTCGTTCGTCGGCTCGTCGAGCAATAACAGATTGGCGCCGCTCTTGAGCATCTTCGCGAGGTGGAGGCGGTTGCGCTCGCCGCCGGAGAGCGTGCCCACACGCTTTTGCTGGTCGCTCCCCTTGAAGTTGAAGGCGGCGACGTACGCGCGGGAGCCCACGGTCCGCCCGCCCAGCGCGAGCGTCTCCTGTCCGCCCGAGATTTCCTCCCAGACCGTACGCGCGGCTTCCAGCGCGTCGCGGCTCTGATCGACGTAACCGACGCGGACGCTGTCGCCCACGCGGAGCGTGCCCGCGTCCGGCTTCTCCTGCCCCACGATCATGCGGAAGAGCGTGGTCTTGCCGGCGCCGTTGGGGCCGATGACGCCCACGATGCCGCCGCGCGGGAGATGAAAGCTGAGATCCTCGAAGAGCACGCGGTCGCCGTAGCCCTTGGACACGCGCTGCGCCTCGACGACGAGGTCGCCGAGGCGAGGGCCGGGCGGGATTGCAATCTCCAGCGTGGCCGCGCGCTGCTCGAACGCCTCGTTGAGGAGCGCGTCATAGGCGGCGAGCCGCGCCTTGCTCTTGGCCTGGCGCGCACGCGGCGACATCTGCACCCACTCCAGCTCGCGGGCGAGCGTCCGCTCGCGCGCGGCATCGACCTTCTCTTCCTGGGCCAGACGCGTGCCCTTCTGCTGAAGCCACGAGGAGTAGTTGCCTTGCCACGGGATGCCGTGGCCACGGTCGAGCTCGAGGATCCAGCCCGCCACGTTGTCGAGGAAGTAGCGATCGTGGGTGACCGCGACCACCGTTCCCGGATAGTCCTTGAGGAACCGCTCGAGCCACGCCACGGACTCCGCATCGAGGTGGTTCGTGGGCTCGTCCAGCAGCAGCATCTCCGGACGCTGGAGGAGGAGACGACAGAGGGCGACGCGGCGGCGCTCGCCGCCCGAGATGGTCTTGACGTCGGCGTCACCGGCCGGGACGCGGAGGGCATCCATCGCGATCTCGACCGTGCGGTCCAGGTCCCAGGCGTTGGCGGCGTCGATGGAATCTTGTAATCGCGCCTGTTGCTCGAGGAGCTTCTCCATCTCCGCGTCACTCAGCGGCTCGCCGAGCCGGGCGCTCACCGCCTCGAAGCGGGTGAGGAGCGCGCGCGTCTCCGCCACGCCCTCCTCGATGTTGCCGCGCACGTCCTTCGTCGGATCGAGCTCCGGCTCCTGGGGCAGGTGGCCGATGCGCAGCCCTTCCGCCGCGAACGCCTCGCCCTGGAAATCGTCATCGACGCCGGCCATGATGCGAAGGAGCGTGCTCTTGCCGGAGCCATTGGCGCCGAGGACGCCGATCTTCGCGCCCGGATAGAAGGAGAGCCAGATCCCGCGCAGGATCTCCCGCTTCGGCGGCACCACCTTGCGGAGATCCTTCATGACGTAGACGAATTCGCCCGCCATCTAGCCGTTCACCTCGCGTGTCGTTGGGCTACGCCACCAGGCGGCGATGCTCCGGCATCATGCAGCGGTCCTGCACGACCCGAATTCCCGCTCGCGCCAACCGCTCGGCGGCGCCGTCGTGACGGATGCCGAGCTGGAACCAGACCACCGCGGGGCGCCACGGCAGCGCCAGAATCTCGGTCGCGTGTCCGGGAAGATGTTCGGGACGGCGGAACACCTCGATCACGTCCGCCGTTTGCTGGAGGTCGGCAAGCGTCGGCGCCACCGCACGTCCGAAGAGGGTCTCCCCGACGAGCGTCGGGTTCACGGGAAGGATCGAGTAGCCGCGCTCGCGGAGGTACTCGGGCACGAAAAAGGCCGGCTCGCTGCGCCCGCGCTTGGCGCCGAGGACGGCCACGCGGCGTGTGTCGCGGAAGATCCGCGCGAGCCCGGCGTCGTCATCGACCACCTGCTGCCGCCAGTCCGTGATCATCGCGACCATCATTGTCGCGCCGTCATCGTGATTTGTCGCGCCGTCATGTAAATGTGCAGTCATGAAGACGCGCGATCACGACGACGCGCCGGGCACGGTCGATGCGAGCACGCGCAGCCACTCGTCGCCGAACGCCTCCACGCGCCAGCGCCGGAGCCCGTCGATGGCGAGGAGATCCCCGGTATCATGCGGCGCCGCTTCCGCGAGGGCGCCGATGAGGCGGTTGGGCAGCACCACGCCCGCTTCCAGCCCTACCCGCGGCGCCGCCTCCGTGCGCCATGCGCGCAAGGCCTCGATGCGCCGGCGCACCGCCCCCGCCAGCGGCGGGCGACCGCGCCGCTCGAGTCGTGGCCACGCCTCCTCCGGCAGCGCCATCGCGTTGCGGATGGCGGCGAGAATCGCCTCGCCCCAGCGGTCGATCACGCGCGGCGTGCACCCCGGGATGCGTGCGAGCCCGTCGCGATCGGAGGGGAGGTCGGCGGCGAGGCGGACGAGCGTGTCGTTGCCGAGAATCTTGAAGGGCGGACGGTCCGCGCGCACCGCGAGCGTTTCGCGCAGCTCGTAGAGAGCGCGCAGGACGGTGAGCCCTCGCAGCGTGAGCTCGCGCGCGCCTTTGAGCGCGGCAAAGGCGTCGGGATCCGGCGTGCGCTCGGGCATCGCCTGCGCCGCCAGCGCCGCACACTCTTCCTCGACCCAGGCGAGGCGCCCCGCGCGCTCCAGCTCGGCCACCAGCGCGTCTTTCAACGCAAACAGGTACTGGACGTCCGCCACCGCGTACTGCTCCTGAGCCGGCGAGAGCGGCCGCGCCGACCAGTCGTCCTTCTGCCGCGAGGGCGGCAGCTCCACGCCGAGATAGCGCGCGAGGAGGACATCGAGGCCGAGCGCGGGGACACCGAGGAAGCGCGCCGCGATCGAGGTGTCGAAGAGCCGAGCGAACGTGAAGCCGTGGCGCCGCTTGAGCTGCGCGAGATCGTTGTCGCCGGCGTGGACGACGAGGCACACCGCGGCGTCCGCGAAGACCGCCGCCAGCGGCGCGAGACCCGGAAGCGCGAGCGGATCCACGAGCCAGGCACCGTCCGCACGCTCCGCGAGCTGGAGGAGAGCGAGGCGCTCCGGATAGTGATGGAGGCTGTCGCCTTCGGTGTCGAGGGCGACCTCGCGCGCGGCTCGCAGACGAGCGGCGAGTCGCTCCAGATCGGCAACCGTCCGGACCCAACGCACTGCGGCCGCCGAGGCCGGGCGCGGCGGGCTATTTGCGGTGTCGATCGAGGATCGCCCGCTCGAGGCGTTCGAAGCGTCGCCGCAAGGGCGCGAGCCCTTCGTCGTGCGTGATCACGTACAGCGCGTTCTCGCGGATGGCGGCGATGACCATCTCCGCCACCGCTTCCGGCGGAAGCGTTCGGCCGATGAGCTCCACCGGCTCCGGCTTGGCGGCCGTGTCGTTCCGCAGATGGAGGGGCCGGTTGCGCTCGGAGCCGCGGATCTGCGTGGCCACCCCCATCGGACACAGCACCGACACGCCGATCCCGTACGGGCGCAGGTCCTTGGCCAGTGTTTCGGAGAGGCCGACCACCGCGTACTTCGACGTGTTGTACACGCCGAGGCCCTGGCTGGCGATGAGACCGGCCATGGAGGCGGTGTTGACGATGTGGCCGCCCGCCCGCTGGGCGATCATGCGCGGCACGAACGCTTCCACGCCGTGAATGACGGACCATAGGTTAACGCCCAGGACCCACTCCCAGTCGCGATGGGTCGCGGTCTCGAGGCCGCCCCACAGCGCCACCCCGGCGTTGTTGCAGAGGACGTGGACGGCGCCGAACGCGGAGAAGGCGCGATCGGCGAGCGCCTGCACCTGCGCGCGATCACTCACGTCGACACGGACGGAGACAGCGTCGCCGCCTGCCCCACGAATGCCCTCGGCCACGGCCACCGCGCCGCGCTCGTCGAGGTCCGCCACCACCACCCGCGCGCCCTGCCCGGCCAGAGCGTCGGCGAGCGCGCGGCCGATGCCGCTCGCGCCGCCCGTCACCACGGCCACTCGCTCGCGCAGGGATTCCACTCGGCAACCCTCCTTGAGACGCGACAGGAGCGGGCGGTCAGACGGAGCGCGAACGCTCGAGCAGCGGCCGCAACGTCGTGTCGAGCCGGTCGACATCCGCCGGCTTGCGCAGGAACGCCGCGAAGCCGGCCGCTTCGGCTCTCAAGAGCGTAGCCGGGCTCATGTCACCGGTCAACGCCACGATGGGCACGGTCGCCGTCGAGGGCGACCGCCGCAAGCGCTCGGCGAACTCGAAACCGCCGATGCCGCGCAGGCGAAGATCGAGGAGCACCACGTTCGGACGCGTGCGCTGAGCGAGCTCGAGGCCGGTCTCGCCCGACTCGGTCATCAGCACGCGCGCGTCCGGAAACATGCTGGTGAGCAGCTCGCGGAGCGCCACGCGCGTGTCGATGTCGTCCTCCACCACCAGGATGACCTGCATGACGGCGGACTCGCTCTCCTTTCCTTGACCTGCACGATCCCTGCACGCGGGTGGTGGCTCACTCATGCGAGCGCCATCCCGGAAGCCGGTCGGAACGGGCCCAGCATAGCCCTGATCAGGCGTGTCGTCTTCCCGGACCGGCGCCGGCCTTGCGCGCTCACGCGCAGGGGACCGTGGTAGGATGCGGCCCGCCAGTCGCGGGAGGAACCATGCCGAAGGAGCTCGCCACCGTCCACCACGCCGACCGGCGTACCGATGTGATGATGCCGTACGCGCCCGGGATCGTCGTCCGCCGTGGTCAGCTCGTGTTTCTCTCCGGCGTCACGGCCGCCCCCGTCTATCACAGCCATCCGCATCGCGACGAGGAGTTCGATCTGCCCGCCACGATGACGGCGCAGGCGACGCTGGCCATGGAGAATCTCAAGAAGACGCTCGCCGCCGCCGGCTGCACGCTCGCGGACGTCGTGTCGGCCACGCGCTATCTCACGGACGTGCGCGACCAGGACGAGCTGAACCGCGTGTGGGCCTCGTACATGGACGGTCATTTGCCCACCACCACCACCGTGGAGGTGTCGCGCCTCGCCACCCACGCGCGCTGCAAGATCGAGATCGCGGCCATCGCGGTGACCGAGGACGGCTCAGGGGCGCCGCGTCCCTGATGGCGACGCTCGCCTTCATCGGCCTCGGCGCCATGGGCGGCCGCATGGCCAAGCGCCTCCTCGACGCCGGTCACACCGTCGTCGGCTACAACCGCACCCGCGCGAAGGCGCGCTGGCTCGTGGAGGCGGGGATGCGCGAGGCGCGCTCCCCGCGCGAGGCGGCGGCCGCCGCCGAGGTCACCTTCAGCATGGTCACCGACACCGCCGCCCTCGAGGCGGTGGCCCGCGGCGAAGACGGCGTGCTCGCCGGCATCCGCAAGGGCACGACGTGGGTGGAGATGAGCACGGTGAGCCCGGCCGGCACGCGCGAGCTCGGTGGCGAGGTGCAGAGCCGCGGGGCGGCGCTCCTCGACGCGCCGGTGTCGGGGAGCGTGGCGACGCTCGAGGCGGGACAGCTGTCGTTCATCGTCGGCGGTGATGCCGCGGTGCTCGAGCGCGTGCGACTATATCTGACCGCGATCGGTCCCACGATCACGCACGTGGGCGAGCTCGGCCTCGGCGTGACGATGAAGATCGCCACCAACCTCGGGCTCGCCGTGCAGATGCTCGCCTTCAGCGAAGCGGTGGGGCTCGCGGAGAAATCCGGGATCGCGCGCGAGCGCGCCGTGGAAGTCCTGCTCCGCAGCGTGGTCGCCTCGCCCATGGTGAAGTATCGCGGCCCCTTCGTGCTCGGCATGCCGGCCGAGGCCTGGTTCGATGTGGGCATGATGCAGAAGGATCTCGGCCTCGCCCTCGAGCTCGGCCGCGCGAGCGGGGTGCCGCTGCCCACCACCGCCGTCACCAGCGAGATGCTGACGGCGGCGCGCGGGCGCGGGCTCGCCCGTTACGATTTCGCGGTGGTGTTCGACGTCGTGGCGGCGCTGAGCGGGCTCGCCCCGAGCCCGAAGCGTAGCTGAGCGAGGAGGAGCGGGATGGCGCTGCCGACATACGGCACGATGGGCGTGGACTGGGAAGAACGCGTCAACTTCGATCGCCTGCGCCGCGAGCGTCTCGCGCGCGTGCGCGCCGAGCTCGATCGCTCCGAGCTGGGCGCGCTGCTGTGCTTCGACATGTACAACATCCGCTATATCACCGCCACCACCATCGGCGAATGGGCGCGCGACAAGCTCTCGCGCTTCACGCTCCTTCCCCGCGGCGACGAGCCGATCATGTGGGACTTCGGCTCCGCCGCCCGCCATCACCAGCTCTACTGTCCGTGGCTCGGCGAGCGCTCGCGCGCGGGCATCGGTCTCCTCCGCGGCGCCATGACGCCCGAGATGGGCCGCGCCGAGGACGTCGCCCGCAAGATGAAGCGCGAGCTCGAGAAGCGCGGGTTGCACAAGGCGCCGCTCGGCGTGGACGTGATCGAGATGCCGATGCTGGAGGCGTTGCAGAAGGAAGGCCTGCGCGTCGTGGATGGGCAGCAGCTGATGCAGCGCGCGCGACGGATCAAGACGCGCGACGAGATCGTGCTCCTGAACACAGCGGCCATGATGGTGGACGCCGCCTACGAGGATCTCTATCGCGCCCTGCGTCCGGGCGTGCGCGAGAACGAGCTGGTCGGGGTCGCCGCCAAGACGCTCTACGACCTCGGGTCCGAGGACGTGGAAGCGGTGAACGCGATCGCGGGCGAGCGCTGCAACCCGCATCCCCACGTGTTCTCCGACCGCGCCCTCCGTCCCGGCGACCCCGCCTACTTCGACATCCTCCACTCCTACATGGGCTACCGCACGTGCTACTACCGCTGCTTCGCGGTGGCGAGCGCGTCACCGGCGATGGTGGATGCGTACAAGCGCTGCCGCGACCTGCTCGACCAGGCGATCGCGATGGTGAAGCCGGGCGTGACCACCGCCGACATCGCCGCCGGCTGGCCGCGCGCCCAGGAGTTCGGCTTCCCGGACGAGGAGTCGTGCTTCGGCCTCCAGTACGGTCACGGCGTCGGTCTGTCGATCTGGGAACAGCCGGTGATCAGCCGGCTCGTCTCCCTCGACCATCCCGTGACGCTCGAGGCCGGCATGGTGTTCGCGCTCGAGAACTTCTGGCCGGCGGCGGATGGCTGGTCGGCGGCGCGCATCGAGGAAGAGATCTTGGTCACCGAGACTGGCCACGAGGTGCTGACGCGCTTCCCCGCGGAGACGTTGATCGTCGCCGGCACGAAATACTGGACGGCGACGGGCCCGCTCGCGGGCACGCGGGACACCGAGCCGAAGGTGGACGGCCGCGCGCGCCCGGGGTTCGTCTAGGCCGCCGCGCGCGACTAGCGCGGCGTGACGGTGGCCTGACCCTTCGCGGCGTCGAGCGTGAGCGTGAAGGCGTCGAGGACGTCGCGGCCGAGGAGGCCGTCCGTCCCCTGCAGTCCCGCATCGTGGACCACCACCGACAGTGGACCGACACGCGCGCCGGCGATGTCGAGCAGCGGCACCGTGCCGATGAGCGCGGTGGTGGCGCCCGTGACGCCGGTGATCGTCACCGGTGGTCCCGACACCGTGAGCCCGGCGCGCGCCATCGCGGCGGGCGAGATCACCGTGCGATCGGCGCCAGTATCCACGGCGAGCGAGAGCGGCACGCCGTTGAGGCGCGCGGGGAGCACGATCGGCGCGCCCGGGGTGATCTTGATAACGGTGTTCGGCGTGCCCGTGTCGGCCGGCGTCTCTTGCGCTTCTTCTTGCGGAAGGGGGCCGGTGCGGGGCTGCGGCGTCGGGATCTCGCGCACGCGGTCGCGTCGCGCCGTCGGCACCGTCTGGATTTCCGCGGTGTAATGGATGACGCCGTTGTCGTCCATCCACCGATAGAGGATGGCGGCGGCCGGCGTCGGCGTGAGCAGCTCGACCACCACCACCGCGGCGAGGCCGAACCAGTACCACGGCGACATCACGCGATCACCTTCTTGTCGCGCAAGGTCGAGATCTCCGCCCCCGAGTAGCCACACTCGCGCAGCACCTCGTCGGTGTGCTCGCCCCGCACGGGGGCGTGGCGGCGAATCTCCGGCTCCATGGCCGAAAACGTGAGCGGCATGCCCACCACCGGGATCTCGCCGAGCTTCGGATGCTGCATCGGGCGAATCACCGTCCGCGAACGCGTCTGCGCGTCTTCGAGCAGCTGATCCACGGTGTTCACGGGCGTGGCGGGGACGCCGGCGGTATCGAGCAGCTCGAGAAGCGCGTGCCGGGGGTGGCGCGCGATCGCGTCGCTCACCGCCCGCTCGAGCTCGGCGCGGTGCTTCACGCGCTCGATGTTGGTGGCGAAGCGGGGATCGTCCGCCATGGCGGCCAGACCGAGCGCGCTCGCCAGCCGCTTCCACAGCCGATCGTTGGCGGCGGCGATGAACACCCACTGGCCGTCCGCACACCGGAAATTCCGGTACGGCGAGAGCGACGGATGCGCCGACCCGAGCGCGCGGGGCACGGTCCCCGCGAGCAGGAACCCCTCCGCCTGGAAGTTCAAGAGACCCACCGCGGTTTCGAGCAGCGAGGCGTCCACGCGCTGGCCGAGGCCGGTGCGCGCGCGCTGGTGGAGCGCGCTCACGATGCCGAGCGCGGACAGGATCCCCGTCGTGAGATCGAGGAACGACACGCCGCAGCGGACGGGCGGACCGTCCGGCTCCCCCGTGATCGACATGATGCCGCTGAAGGCCTGCATGAGCGCCTCGTAACCGGCGCCGTGGGCGCGGGGACCCGTGCGCCCGAAGGCGGAGACCGAGCAGTACACGAGACGGGGATTCGCGGCCGCCAGGCGCGCGTAGCCGAGCCCGAACTCCTCCATCGTTCCCGTGCGGAAGTTCTCGACGAGCACGTCCGCCTCGGTGGCGAGGCGGCGCACGATCTCCACGCCTTCCGCGCGCTTGAGATCCACGGCGATCCCGCGCTTGTTGCGGTTGTTCACGAGATATCCCGCGGACTCGCCCTCCTTGTGCGGCGGCCACGTGCGCGATTCGTCGCCGGCACCGGGATCTTCGACCTTGATGACGTCGGCGCCCATGTCGCCCAGCAGCGCCGCGCAGAACGGACCGGCGAGGACCCGCGAGAGATCGATGACCCGGATGCCGTCGAGGGCCAGAGCCGGCGAGGTCATGTACGTTACTATACTGCTATGCTCTCGCTCCGCGACGCACTCACCGAGCGCATTCTCGTCCTCGACGGCGCCATGGGCACGATGATCCAGGCGGCGGCGCTAAGTGCCGATGATTTCGGCGGAACACGCTACGAGGGGTGCAACGAACACCTCAACCTGACGCGCCCCGACGTCATCCGCGACATCCACCGCGCCTATCGCGCGGCGGGTGCGGACCTGATCTCGACCAACACCTTCGGGTGCGCGCCCTACGTCCTCGGCGAATACGGGCTCGCGGACCGCGCCCACGACATCACGCTCGCCGCCGCCCGCATCGCGCGGGACGCCGCCGCCGGCGCCTTCGTGGTGGGCGCCATGGGCCCGTCCACGCGGTCCATCTCGGTGACTCGCAACGTGACCTTCGACGAGGTCATCGACGCCTACTACGTGCAAGCGCGGGCGCTCGTCGCGGGCGGCGTGGACGCGCTCCTGCTCGAGACGTCGCAGGACACGCTCAACGTGAAGGCGGCCGCCATCGGTGTCCGCCGCGCGCTCGGGGAGGCGGGCACGGAGCTGCCCCTGATGGTGAGCGCGACCATCGAGCCGATGGGCACGATGCTGGCCGGTCAGGGTGTGGAAGCGCTCTACGTGTCGCTGCAGCACCTCGGCCTGTTCTCGATCGGCCTCAACTGCGCCACCGGCCCGGAGTTCATGACCGATCACCTGCGCTCGCTCGCCGCGCTCGCCACCTGCTTCGTGAGCGTCTATCCGAACGCGGGCCTGCCCGACGAGCGCGGACAGTACGGGGAAACGCCGCGGAGCCTCGCCTTCAAGATGCGGCGTTTCGTCGATGAAGGCTGGGTGAACATCGTGGGTGGCTGCTGCGGCACCACGCCCGCCCACATCGCGGAGCTGGCGGAGCTGGCGCGCGCCCGCACGCCGCGGGTGCCCGCCTCCACGGAGCCGGCGGCGGTGAGCGGCGTCGAGGTGCTCTATCCCACCGACGACAACCGGCCCATCTTCGTCGGCGAGCGGACGAACGTCATCGGCTCCCGCAAGTTCAAGGAGCTGATCGTCGGCGAGCGCTTCGAGGACGCGGCGGAGATCGGACGCGCGCAGGTGAAGGCGAGCGCCCAGGTCCTCGACGTCTGCCTCGCCAACCCCGACCGCGACGAGGCGGCCGACATGGACCGCTTCATGCGCGAGCTCACGCGGCGCGTGAAGGTCCCGCTCATGATCGACTCGACCGACGCCGCCGTCATCGAGCGCGCGCTCCGTCACTGCCAGGGCAAGGCGATCGTCAACTCGATCAATCTGGAGGACGGCGAGGAGCGGTTCGAGCGCGTGGCGCCGCTGCTGACGACCTACGGCGCCGCCGTGGTGGTGGGCTGCATCGACGAGAACAAGCAGCAGGGCATGGCGGTGACCCGCGAGCGCAAGCTCGCCATCGCGGAACGGTCGTGGCGCGTCCTCACCGAGAAATACGGCCTCCCCGAGCGCGATCTGATCTTCGACGCCCTGGTCTTCCCGGTCGGCACCGGCGACGTCAACTACATCGGCTCTGCGGTGGAAACGATCGAGGGCATCCGCGCCATCAAGACGCGCTTCCCGGGCTCGAAGACGATCCTCGGCATCTCGAACGTTTCGTTCGGGCTTCCCGCGGCGGGTCGCGAGGTCCTGAACGGCGTATTTCTCTACCACTGCATCAAGGCCGGCCTCGACTACGCGATCATCAACACCGAGCGGCTCGAGCGGTACCCCTCGATCCCGCCCGAGGAACGGACGCTCGCGGAAGACCTGATCTACGGCCGCGGCGACGATCCGGTCGCCGCCTTCGCCGCTCACTTCCGGGAGCGGCGGCAGGCGGGGCCGGCACGCCGCACGCTCCCGCTCGACGAGCGTCTCGCCCGCTACATCGTCGAAGGCAGCCGCGACGGCCTCATCGACGACCTCAACGAGAAGCTCCAGACCACGGCTCCCCTCGACATCATCAACGGACCGCTGATGCGCGGGATGGAGGAGGTCGGTCGCCTCTTCAACGACAACCAGCTCATCGTCGCCGAAGTCCTCCAATCGGCGGAAGCCATGAAGCTCGCGGTCGCGCATCTCGAGCCGTTCATGGAGAAGGCGGAGTCCGCCACCCGCGGCAGCATCGTGCTCGCCACCGTCAAGGGCGACGTGCACGACATCGGCAAGAACCTGGTCGAGATCATCTTCTCGAACAACGGCTATCGCGTGGTCAATCTCGGCATCAAGGTGCCGCCGGAAGAGCTGATCGCCGCCTATCACACGCACAAGCCGGACGCCTTCGGGCTCTCCGGCCTGCTCGTGAAGTCGGCGCAGCAGATGGTCGTGACCGCGCAGGACCTGAAGGTGGCCGGCATCGACATCCCGCTCTTCGTGGGCGGGGCCGCGCTGACGCGGAAGTTCACGGCCACCCGCATCGCGTCGGAGTACGGCGGGGTGACTCTCTATGCCAAGGACGCCATGGACGGGCTGGACCTCGCCAACCGGCTCTTTTCCGGCGTCACGCGGGATGCGCTGGTGGAGCGCGTGCGCGCCGAGCAGAGCGCGCTTCGTGCAGGCGCAGACGCTCCGGATGCGAAGACGCCGGCGGCGCCGCCGCTGCGTGTGCGTGCCGACCTCCCGCGCGTGGAACCGCCGGTGCCCCCCGATCTCGAGCCGCATGTGCTCCGCCACGTCCCGCTCACGCACCTCTATCCGTACCTGAATCTCCAGATGCTCTACGGCAAGCACCTCGGGCTCCGGGGGGCGGTGACGCATCTCCTCGCCGACCGCGATCCGAAGGCGCTCGAGCTACAGGAGATCGTCGAGCAGCTCCAGCGCGACGCGGTGGCGGAGGGACTGCTCACGGCGTCAGGGATCTATCGGTGGTATCGGGCGCGCGCGGTGGGGGATGCGGTCGTGCTCTTCGCGCCCCCCGGCGACGAGCTGGCGCGATTCGACTTTCCGCGGCAGCCCGCCGGCGAACGGCTGTGCCTCGCCGATTACGTGCGGGAAGACATCGACGACTACGTCGCGCTCTTCGCGGTCACGTGCGGCACCGGCGTGCGGGAGCGCGCGGAGCGGCTCAAGGAACGCGGCGAGTACGTGCGCTCCCACGCCCTGCAGGCGCTCGCCATCGAGTGCGCGGAGGCCTTCGCGGAGATGCTGCACGCGCGGCTGCGCACGCAGTGGGGCTTCCCCGACCCCGCCGATCTCTCCATGGCCGACAAGCTCAAGGCGCGTTATCGGGGCATCCGCGTGTCGTTCGGGTATCCGGCGTGCCCGGAGCTCGCCGATCAGGCCACGCTCTGGCGGCTCCTCGCTCCCGAGCAGGTCGGCATCCGCCTCACCGAGGGCTTCATGATGGACCCCGAGGCCTCGGTCTCGGCGGTCGTCTTCCACCACCCCGCCGCCAAGTACTTCAAGGCGACGGACAACTAGATCCGCGCGCGGCGCCCGCGCGGCATGCGCCGCCGGCGCCGCGGTGGCGGTTCACACGACGCGGACGTGTACCGCCTTGATCGTCCACTCGAACGTCGACGTGCTGCCGATCTCCATGTCGTTGGTCATCGTGGCGTCGTCGCTTCGAGTGCCCACGCGAATGACCATCGTGTCGCCGCTCGCGACCTGCCCCTCGGGGCTCAGGATGCCCGTGGCGTAGGCTTGACCTTGCAGGACGTCCTTCAGCAGGTATGTCGATACGTCCGTGTTACAGGAAAGCCGGGACGTCTCGGCGGTCACCGGCCCGCCCACGTCGGGGTGCAGCACGTGGACCATGATGAAATTCTGCTGCACCGTGCTCGAATCGGACACGCCCCATTCGTCCTCTACCTCGAGCTCGTGGCGGGAGGCGCCGCATGTGGCGTCGACCCTGATCTGGAGCGTGCCCGCGGCCGGCGCCGTGAACGGGAACTCCACCCCCGTGTCGAGGACGCAATGGACGAGGTCGAGATCGCTGGCGTCGATGACCGTGAGGTAGATGCGGTTCCGGATGCCACCGGTGAGGACGTCGAGGTTCGCTTCGGGATACCCGTCGACTCGGTACGCCTTCGGCGATCGCACGCAGCGTGAAGAGCGGTACCCGCTCGCGAACGGTGGCCAGAAGGTGAACCATTGGGGGTTCACCCCGAGTGGCGGTGTGACCGCGCCGGGCACCGGATGCAGCTGAATGGGACCCTCTGGCGGTGTGACCGCGCCGGGGACCGGGTACAGCTGACCGGGACGGGTGGCGGGCGTGAGCTTCAGATTCCCGATGTGGCTGAACTGCGCACGCACGAATTCCCGTAGTCGATCCGGCGAAACACCCGCTTCGTCCAGGAACTTGAGCGCCGGCTCCTTCCGTGTGCGGATTTCGGCAGTCAGATCACGCAGCGGCCCGTCGGGTGGTTGCATGCGCTCGCGCCACGCCAGGCGCTCGCGGCGCATCAGGCGGCGCAGGGTGGGCCAGTTCTGCGGTCCGACGAGCCGGCGGATGTCACCGCGCGCTCGCTCGAGAACATCGACGACGCTCTTCTCATAGGACTCCAGCGACTCCTGCATCTCGCGCTCGTAGGCGCGGATGAGACGGTCGGCGGTCTCGCGAACGTTCGCCGGAATCTCCGTCGACTCGGTGCGATCTGCGCGCTCGCTCTCAGGGTTCATCGGCGTCCCTCCCGATCGTCATCGCGTTTTCGCTCGGTTGCCTCACCCTCCTGTGCGAAGACCGGAACGGAGCGACATCGCCGCCCGCGCTAGTGGTGGCAGTTCACGCAGTCGAGCGGCGCGCGCATATTGCGCGTGGCGTTCTGCTCGCGATGGCAGTCGATGCACCAGCCCATCGAGAGCGGCGGCGGCGGCGGCTTGAGGCCGACGAGGTTCTTCAGATCGTTGCCGAGCTGGCGCCCCGTGTGCGCGCCCACCACCCGCATCCGCTCGATGGGACCGTGGCACGTCTGGCAGGCGAGCTCGGCGCGGATGTGCGGCTTGTGCGGGAAATACGTGAAGTCCGGCACCTTGAAGACGCGTATCCAGGGGATCGACTCCTTGCGTCCCCAGTACTCGTGGATCTTCTTGATCTCGGGATTGTCCTGGGCGCCGATGATCTTGTGGCAGCCCATGCAGCGCTCGACCGACGGCAGCCCCGCGAACTCCGATCGCCGCGCGTCGGCGTGACAGTACTGACACGGGATCTGGAACGATCCCGCGTGGATCACGTGGTTGAAGAGGATCGGCTGCTGCGGGGCGCCGGACACGGTGACGATGGACCGCGCCTGCTCCGCCGTATACGCGGGATTCGCGAGGGAACGGATGTACGCGACGACCTGCCGTGTCTGGTCCTCGCTCTGGTTCGACTTGAACGGCGGCATGCCGGGCGAGAGTCCCTCGGCGGGACCGCCGTTGCGGATGATGTTCACGAGGAAATCGTCCGGGAGCGGATTCATCAGGCGGCCGTCGGTCAAGTCGGCGGGCTTGGTCGCGAAGCCGGCCGCCGACGGCCCATCGCCGCGACCGCTTTCGCCGTGGCAGACCGCGCACTGGGCGGCGTAGACCGCCTGGCCCGCCTTGACGTCACGATCATTGGCGGGCGTGGCCGTCCGCGGCCAGATAACAAAGGCGCCCGCGGCCACCGCGAGCGCGAACGCGGTTCCGATCCAGACTCGCCGCACCGTCACCAGCCTCTCCTACCGCGCCTACTCCCGGATCAGTTGCTCCCGACGCCGGAGGTAGCCGTTGCGCACGGCGCTGTAGAGATCGAGCACGCTCTCCTCGAAGCCCTGGTAGAGGTCGAGGTTGAGGGCGCGCTCGTTGATGATGTCGCCAAGCTTCATCCCGATGCGATCCCAGACGAACGGCAGATAGTAACTGAGCGGATCCATCGCGTTGTCAACCGCGGTGCCGATGCCGTCGCGCACGGTCATCGGAGCGAGAAACGGTAAGACGAGGTACGGTCCCGGCGGCGCCCCCCACGTACCGAGGGTCTGGCCGAAGTCCTCCCGACTCTTCTCGATGCCCCAGTAATCCTTGGCGGGGTCGAAGAGGCCGCCGATCCCGGCCGTGCTGTTGATCACGAAGCGCGCGAGCTCGCGGCCGGCGCCGCCCCACTTCGCCTGGAGCAGGCTGTTCACGAAGCGCGGGACGAAGTGGATGTTGTCGAAGCCGTTGTTGATGAGGATCTGGAACGGCTCCGGGATGATCTTGGCGTAGACCTTGGCGATCGGCTTCAAGACGTAACGGTCGAGCCGGCGGTTGAACTCGAACATCTTCTCGTTGAAGGGCTCCCAGGGGTCGTATTCCTCGGCCTCCGTCTCGGTGTCGACCTCGCCGGCGTCCAACTTCTGCCCCTGCGCTTGCGCGAACCGGAATCCGAGGTGCTCCGCCAGGGCGGAAGCCGCGTCGGTGGTGTCCGCCGCCGCGAGCAGCGTGGCGGGCGCCGTGACCATTTCCGCCTCGTTCGCGACGTCCGAAGCCGCGACGGGCTCCATCACGGTCACGGACTCCCCGGTCCCGGTGCCGGCGACGTTCAGCGACGTTGCCGCCGGGTCCGCGGCAGGCGGGGCCTCCGCGGTGATCGCCGGCGCCTCGTCACGTTCGACGGATGCGGGAGCGCCGGGAGAGCCGGCCGGGGTCACCAACGCTGCGTCCACGCTCAGCACTCGCGAGATGCTGGCGCACCCTCCGAGGGCCAGCGCGAGCGCGGCATACACCACCGCCAGCACGGGAACAATCGAAGCGCGGGGCAATGAGGGCCTCCTGGGGATCCGTCGTCGCCGCCCAATATATCGGAATCCGCGGGTCAGGGTGGGTCCGAATTGGCGAAGAGGCTCGCGCGTGCGCAGGGACTCTTGTGTCTCACGGGCAGAACGCGTATGTTGGAACACGTGCCGGTGATTCCTACCTGTCGAGCCGCTCGGTGAGCCGCGGTCGCGCCCGCGATTTCTGGTGCTCGGTGGTCTCGGAGACGGTGTCGATTCGGCTACGTCGTCCCGGCGGCTTCGGACGCCCCCAGGGCTACTACGTCCAGTGCAACCAGACGGACTGCCAGTACGTGGACGAGAACAAAGCGCCCTGCCCGCTGCATGTAGGGATGTTCGCCGACGAGATCCGCGCGGCCGAGCAAGCGAGGGCTGCCAGCCGCGAGTAGCGCCGCGGAGGCGACGGTGTCGCCGCCTCCGCCATCCCGCCCGCTACTTCTTCTTCGTGATGTCGTAGATCGCGCCCGCCGCGGCGCCCACACCGGTCCCGATCAGCGCGCCTTTGCCGGCGCCATAGCCGGTGCCGGCGCCCACGGCCGCGCCCGCACCCGCCCCGACGGCGGCACCGCCGATCGTTCCGCACGCCGCGGTTGTCATCGCCAGCAGCGCGAGCCCGACTACCGCCGTCATCGTTCGCTTCGTCATGTCACCCTCCTGATCGAATGCTTGCCTCGGGTGTCTCCAACGCCTTGCTTCGGGTGTTAAGACGATCGCGCCCGTCGCACAATTCGGGGAGCAGCCGGCGTGCCAGGAACGACGATGCGATTTGGAATTTCTACTGCGTGCGAATTCGACGGCACGCGCGTTTGTACCGCGGGCCCGTTTCTAGGGCAGCGGTTTCTACGGCAGGCGCCGAAAGGAGGGCGGAGCCGGGCTCTCGAACTCGACGCGGTCGCCGCGGCCGGGATGCCGGAAGGCAAGCCGCGTGGCGTGCAGGCACACGCGGCGAAGCGGATTCGACCGGCTTCCGTAAGCGAGATCACCGACGATCGGGTGCCCGAGCTCCGCGAGCTGAACGCGGATCTGACCCCGGCGCCCGGTGACGAGGCGCAGCTCGACGAGACTCGTGTCGCGACCGCGGCCCAGCACGCGATAGCGTGTGACCGCCTCTTTGCCGAGCCGCGCGTCGCGCGTGCGGCGGACGCGCCGACTCGCATCTTGGCGCAACCGCGCGGAGAGGATGCCCGCGTCGTCGCGCATCCGCCCTTCCACGACCGCTTCGTACACGCGCTCGACCGTCCGCGCCTCGAACTGCGCTTGCAGGCGCCGCTTCGCGGCGATGGAGCGCGCGAAGATCACGAGCCCCGACGTCTCGCGGTCCAGGCGATGCACCACGAAGATCCGGCCGCCCCGGGCGCGCGCGTAGTCGAAGACGAGACGGTACGCGGTGCGGTGGCGCTCGCCCTCGGTCGCGATCGTGAGCAGCCCGGGCGGCTTGTCCACGACGAGGACATCATCGTCCTCGTGGACGAGCCGCAACGGCGTCGCCAGCCCGGGCGGTGGC